>JAAUXT010093668.1_pt1 | contig 22853 bp, 18 predicted proteins | sample 7278171 | NCBI WGS metagenome assembly JAAUXT01 (sample SAMN14350112, study PRJNA611818) | marine sediment metagenome | isolation source: surface marine sediment (1.8m) | place: French Polynesia: Moorea | collected 2018-08 | reverse complement strand
TTTCAGAATCACAAAAAGTGCATTTTTGACTTTTTTGTTTCTTGAAAAATTTTAACTTTCGTCACTGATTCTTGGTGGGTATGAAAAATGCAATCTTTGAGATATGGTCTCGGAGAGTATGAGTGTCATGCGCGTGCCGTGCGTTAAAATAAAATTGGAGAGGTTTCGATGCAACACGGGCGATCTCCCGCCCGGTACCACGTCCGCTCCGAAAAATGCCATATTTTACGTGGGAACTCAACTTGCCACGGAGCATTTTCCATGGCAGTTTCACACATGCCTGACACATGATTTCACTGAACTGAAAACAAATGTCAATGGGTGGTATCCTTGTCCATCTTTGTGGCAATATTGGTGCTGATCCAACTTCTCATTCATTTGCAAATTTCAAGAATTAAGATGCTGTTCCCACGTAAAATGCCACGTGAAATTTGTGGCAACTTGCGTTGCTTAGAAACTCAGCGTCAGACCGGGCGGAAAACCTGCGACGTGGTGCATCGAAACCTCTCTAATGTTTATGTTCGAATCACCGCGGACGTCGTCAGGCGCCATTTTTCAGTGCGGAAGAATCCAGTAAGTCAACTTTGAACAAAACCAGCGCTGCAGATGGAGTTTTTTTTTCGTGCATTCGTTGCCCAATTTTGGTGGGATTTTTTTTCCAAGTGAATCCAGTGTTTTTCGCAGCAAAGTTCGCGCTGATGCGATTTCGCACTCGTACGTTTCTCACTGACGAGGAGTGAAAATATTTTCAGGAATGAATTTTCAGTGTCAATGAACAAAACCCAAGTCCATCACGATCAAGTAAAGATTGTTATTTTGTTTGTGAGCAATTGCTCCAAAGCGAAAAGCAAACATGCTTTTCAGAACAAGCAAATCGCATGTACACAACGAATGCACGTTTGCGACGAAAAATGGAAAGCTCAAGACTTACCCTGGTGCAGCAGCTGCAGTTTTTCCGGCCGCTGATTCATTCTTTGCAACAGTCGCTGTCATCTTTAGTCATCAAATTTCAAATTCTTTTTGACTTTCTGTTTTTGCGTACTTGTGAGAGAGAAATCAAAAATTTTTTCGTTGTGTTCTTGTGTGTGCGTTGTCGTGTTTGCAATGCAAAAGTACTTTGGGAGTTTCCTTGTGCCAGAACCCCTTCTGAATGACGCTTGGATCAAACAGTTGCTCGATATTTATCAACGAACCGTGCGCAGATATGGAAAGTTTGTGGCCCCGGATCTTCCATGCCACGCACTTCACAAGCCGGAAGATATTTCGTACAGAGTTGCTGTTTGGAGAGGAAGAGGCAACGCAGCGAAATTTGATGTTCCATATTCACTCGCTCTGCTGCTGTTGGCTTGGGTGGCTTGCACATGCATTCACTGCTCTGTATCAAAATTTGCAAGGCACTTGCAAGTGTTTGCGTGTGGCAGGTTGCTTTTGACACAGGACCAATGTGATTTGTGTGTACGAACTGCGAATGTGATTTCCAGTGATACGTAAGCCACAAACAAACGCTCATCTTCTTACGGACAAATTGTAGTCCAGCGCAAAAGCTAATTCAAAAGTTTTCACACCAAGAATTGATAAACTAAATTCAGGTTGTTTTCCAGGCAGAAGCAGAAGCAGATTTGGGATGTGCGGAAGATTTATCCATCCGACAAATTGCACGCGTGCTTCAAAAAATTTCTGCTCCTCTGGTCTCGTTGAGCAATGGCTTGACAAATCTAAGTGTGAGACACACAAAGTTCCGTGTGCAATTGTGCAAGTTTGTGGTTGAATGTGGTATTGTTGTTGCACACGCACGGACGTTCGCCATAGCGCTGAGGGCAAAATTGTCCTTCGTGAATCATCTACTCGTACCGAGCTAAAAATAGCACAAATCGCTGGAATCATGGACTTGATCCAAAACAAAAAACGCTGAGGGTTTTTGTTCACCATGAATTCGAACACGCCGCCAACACACGTGGCACTCGTGACGCCAGGACCACCTGGTCCTGCGAAATCTCACACCACTCTAACATCACAAATCTGCACGTTAGAATCATTCTCAAGTCCATGAAGTCCCTCAAAGATCAACAACTCGCATTTCGCCCAGGTTTTTGGGCATCTGCAAGCGAAATGGCAGGTGTGTGAACGCTCGAGCACGCGCAGCAGACTGCACGCCCTCAGACGTCGGCTACTGCATTCACCACCAGACGGTGCCTCAGTGAACAGGAAGCGACGCCAGAAGGCTGGCGATACGCTCATTGCGGCGTCCACTTCGCTCAAGACGACGGAAACGTTGAAAAAATCCTCAAAACAGTTTGCGTGCACCTGGATGCAAAGAAAACACCATCACCAACGAGTGCTCAAATGTCAGTCAAGGCCGATACGGAAATTCGCTCAGTAAATGCAATTTTCTTCGCCCACTGTGCTCTCATACCCAGAGACGCGCCCACACGTTGACAGAGTCTTGGGGACGCGCTGACAGCACGTTGCAAGTTGTTGTGTCTTCGTCAGTGAGTTTGTCAGTTGCGGACAGAGCACCAGCCACAGTCGTCAGGCATCGTTCTGCTACTGCAGGTGGAGCTGCACAAGAAAAGGAGATTCAGGACAAGACGTTGTGCGGTCCCCAAAGAATGCAGCTGTGCAGTCAGCACAACACTGCACTACACCTTCTCCCTTATTTGTTGTGGCACTGTCGGACCCTCCCATGTCCGTGATCAACTCCTGGTCTGATGTTCCCAACTGGACCCTCCCAACCCATTGTTGCCCTCTTGGGTGGGCCTTTCAACAGTGATCAGCCAGACCCTCTTGTACACGGGGCACCTCGTACTGACCAGACCCACTCATGTCAGCAGTCAACTCCTGACAGGACTCTCCTACATTTATGGTTGTCTCCTGGCCTATGGACAGCTCGTAGATGGTCACTCTTTCTCGACTCTTCATACCCGTGGATTTTCATTGGCTGTGACTGGTGTGTGCAAGCCTGCCCACTGCTCTGCTCGGCCTTTTTTTAACAATTGAGCAAACGGAACACCGGACCCTTCTTCATCGGAGGTCTGCTCCTGGCTGTTCACTCCCTTACCCGTGGTCAGCTCCTGGTTGGGTCCTCCGTCGCACTGGACGAGGTGCTCGTGGTTGCACTGGCGCGTGTAGGGGTCGAAGCGGAACCCGGCGGCACATCCTCGCAGCAGCGGCGCCAGGCCCAAAGACAACGGGCACTCGTAGAACCTGGGCAAGGAAAACAGTGCATCAGCAGGAAGACATCCAGGATATCCCACGGCCCGGGCCTTCAAAAAGAATAGTTTGACCCCCAATGTGACCCTCTCAGGAGCAAAATATCTGCCGCAGAACAAAAACTTTTTCAATGTTGAGATCGCCCCCCACCTCGGGTGGGGCCCCACCCCGGGCTGGGCTCCTCCACCAAATCTCGGTATTCACCCTTGATTGGAATGCACGTTTGAAGATTTTTGGATTCGAAAATTCACAAAAACATTGGCACTCAAAAAACTGTGCAAGGACAAGTTTGAAAAGAAAATAATTTTCACGCACCTGGTGCAGTCCGTCGGGTCCACCAGAAATTTGAATCCTTGTGGATCTGGACACACAATTCCCAAAGATTCCAAGTCTGCATCTACGTCGGCATTCAGCCCTGAAGATTTTGCAACTTTCAAGTGCCATCGAAACACCTGAACTGAAGCGTTCTTTATTCTCCAGAAAACAAATTCAACATTGTCCCAAAGGCACCGAAACTGCGTCACAATTAAGTTTTGATTTTGTACAAAACGAGATAGAAATCACGCCTCTCTTTCGCTTTGGTCCACAACGCGTAGCTCTGAACTTTTGAACAACAAAACATCAACGTGCAAATTTTCTCTTTTCAGCATTGTTTTGAGAACATCAGCAGTCGAAAGCAAAAAATTCCACGCAATGGCAGAAACTGATCCTGCAAAACCCTGGCTGAGTCAGCAGAAATTCACCTTTCGCCAGGCAGCAGTTAAACACAACAGCCACGAAAACGTTTGAACTGGTTCTTCCCAATCCCATCTCAACCCGACCTTGAGCAATCTGTGCAGTCTGCACGGAAACACATCTGCTTGGGAAAATGGTTGTAGCAGAGAAGATGCAAAGGCGAAGATGCAAGGCGCTGTCTTCGATGTGTGAATCAACAAACCGGTGGGTGTGGAACAGCACGAATTCCTGTTGAAGGCATTGATTCGGGTGAAACACAAGAAGACTTCAATAATCTTGACGAGTTGTGATTTTGAAAGGAACCTGCCGAATCCAACTCTCAATTGTCTTTGCAAAGTTTCCTCTGCCACCAGCGAAGCACACACATCGAGGACACGAGTAAGACATGTGCAACCCCACCCCCATGCCATCAAGTTTAGGCCACCTCAACACAAGATCTGCAGACACAACAAAAAGTTGCCCTGGTTCAAACAAACATTTCGCACATAAGAATCTGAGTGTAGGACAGGCTCTTGATCCGCGCAACAACAAGTTCACACATCTCCACGAGCGTCTCGCACTGGCAGCGGAAGACGCACTCACTACTCTGCGCGTGCGCAGACGTCAGAGCGCACGCGCGCAGAATCCTGCAGTTGTCACCCGAGGGCGTCTCCGTGGACAGGAAGTGGGACCCGGAACAGGAAGTGGTGTCGTTGACGAGGACCGTCACGTGCACGAAGCCTGTCGGCGTCCGGTCTCCGCAACTCGTGTTCACCTGCCCAGGAAACCAACTTCAACGATTGGTTTGAGAAACATGCTCACAGTTCATGTGTCATTTCTTTGGAAAATCAGAGCCGCCAGCGGAGCAGCCGTGGCGTTGGCACGGCAGTACACACAGCAGAGTGAACGTCCCAGAAAGTTGTGCTCACCAAAACAAACCCCATTTCAGTGAATGCTCCTCCCCAGCTGTCCATCTCTGCGCAGGTGCTGTTGTCTCCGTCGTTGATGGTGTCAAACGAGTCTGTGAGACTCAACACATCGACGCATCCTGTTGAAAAAGAGCTCGGGTAGAAATTCATTGATGGACTGAAGTTTTTCCAAGTGTAAAAGAAGGGTTTGGCCTGTGCCCCCACGGTCAGAAGGAATTCGCGATTGGAAGACATCACCTCAAACCAAAGACAGAAGGTTCTGACCAATTCAAAATGCACTCGTACCTTCAGGAGGAACGCAGAGAACGTTCTCCGGATGTTCACATCTTTGAGTGACAATGTCGAACAAGGTCCCTGCAGGGCACGATCTGTGAAACAGATTGTTGCCAACGTCGCATTCGTAATACATGCTGCAGTCTGCTGGATCAGGATTCAGATGAGAGCCATTCGTGAATGGGCACGTGACCGCTCCACCCGCCAACCCTGCGGTACACCACACAGAAATTCAGATTCAGTCGGGTTAATTTCTTGTTCTTTGTTTCTTCAGAAGACAATGAATATTTCCATTTCTTGACATTGATGGTCGCCTTCTGGTCATGTTCCCACTGTGATCACGCATTGTGGTGGAATCTGTTGATGCGCATAAATTTCACCACCAGAACATCCCAACACTTTGCGTTTGCAAAAAAACTCTCCAGCATTCGCACCTCACAGATTCTTCAGATTGATCAACGGAGAAGATTCTGTGCAAGAAACAAAAACTCACCAAGACACGACCAAAGAAAGCAACAAAGGCGCACGATGTTCTGACTGTGCTCGGTCATCTCTGCGTGGAACTTTAGTGTGTCTGTTCACCTGTGAGTAAAATATCACGAAGAGATTGGTTTCTCTCCCCAACATTGATCGCTCTGCCTTCAGCTGCACGCAACTTGGTGCAAATTATGAGATGCCGAAACTGTTTCGTCTCTGTCAAAAATCGACGAACCAGAAATCGTACACTCCAGAAGACCCTGAGACTTGGAGCTGCCGCACTGTTCACCAAATCATCTGTTCCAATGAGAAACCTCTCCCCACGGCACGCTGAGATTGTTGTTAGTTTCGTCACAATCCGAAGGAATGGTTGCCAGAATAATGCCCAGTTCCGAGCACAACGTACCGGTACACGGAACCTCACATTTCGGGTTTGCTGTCGTGGTGTTTCCTCCAATGTTGAGACACACCAATGATTCTATTCACAGATCACCTTCTTTGCACAAACAAAGGCAAGTGCACACACATTTTGCGCCCACAAACACAGTCTGTCGATTTGGAAAAGTCCATTTTGTCTTGTCTACGGCGGAGCCTTCAGCGTTAAACGTTGGCGCAAAACAGGAAATAACAGGAAGTGTTGTTCGTGATACCCCAACTCCCAGGGTCGCGAGCACCAGCAATTGAGGACCCCACAGTATTTTGTTGTGTACATTGATCTTTGGAGGAACCAAAACTTGCAAAACTTACTTGTGTGAACATTCAATATCTGGATGAAACTGTGAACAGAACAGCTAAGTTTGGTTCACTCTGGTAACAGTTTTCTCACCAAATGAGATTCACACTCGTGAAGGATAAATCTTTTCAGGGATGTACTCAACTGTGCGCAGACTGTACACTCCCCAGCTGAACTTCACGTCTCGAAAAGCGGCATCCACATTCGCCATCGGTTTGCTCAAGACGCCAAGACATGTTTATTTTTTCTATTATTTATGCTTTGTTGACAAGGAACCAAAATGAACAGGGTTGAACAACGCACCTTCGCCTGTCGATTTTTCGTGTTTCTGTTTGAGGTGACACGACAAAGAAACACAGCAAAATGGTGCACAACACTGAAACACTTGAGAAACATTCGGAGCGCAATACATGTCACATCAATCGGATCACGTCCCTTTCCTCTGCACCAGACTCCATGGGTCTTGAAGCCGCAGTCCCGAAGCCCTCTGTATAGTTTGGCCTTGAATATTTTGTGTCCGTGTATTTCTTACTCACGTCGCTGAGTCCGAAGAAGGCTTGCACTTCGGCCGCCAGTGAATCAAACCCAGAGGGCCAGCAGAACCACGCTGAGTGACACCAGGTAAAATGAGCAAATGGCCAGCCAGATCAATACAACAAACGTCAACCAGGGCAACTAAAACTCAAGTGCATGCGGAGCAGGCCACACGAACACAACTTCTGGGATCCTCTTCGCACACAGCAGAACGCTGCAGGCTCCGACATGCGGGAGGAAACCGGAGCCGACGCTTGCTCAGCGCGTGACGTTTTTCGTGGACCTCGCTCCTGAACTCGTCCAGATCGATCCGTCGCGACTTCGTCGCCTGCAGCACAAACACAGAGCGCAAAGATTCGCTCTGAAGGTCCTCACAAAAGCAACGTAAATGAGGAAATTGGTCGAGAAATTGAAAATTGAGAACGCACGCGTCACTCTGACAGCCAGAAGCGTGTATCTCACACTTCCTTGAGAAAGAAACCCGTCTTCTGCGTTGTAGGTGTAGAGAAAGTAACAGATTGTGTAAGGAAGTCTCGTCACAAAGAACATAAAAACGATAAAGAGGAGCATGCTGTTGAGCTGCGAGTCCTGTCGCGATCTCGCCTTGTGGGCCTCGGCACTGAGATTCATCTGCTGGCTGTTCTGCTTCGCTTTCACCAAACTATGAATCATGAGACACGTGAAGAAGAATATCAAAACCCCGATGACTCCTTCTCCAAAAATCCTAATCGCGATCAAGTCATAATCGTCGTAAAACTTCTCACCAGTCGGTTCTACCATGCAGAAGAGCAGAAAATCGTACACCACATCATACTGAATCAAGGGAACAGGCAAGGCAAAGGAGATCGCGACACTCAGGACAATCAGAACCACGGCCAGGGTCCTAGATCTGAGGGCGACTTTGAAAGGATGTGCAACACATAAATATCTTTCGACTGTCAAGAGCAGAGTCAACATGGCCGACCACGTCTTCCCACTTCTTCTCAAGTAGTTGGTGGTTCTGCAGAAGTCTTCATCCGTGTCGATCCTTGTCCACCCTGTTGAAACCAAAATAAAAGTGGCGGTGTTGTGCATGTTTGTTGTTTTCTGTACACTTTGTCTCCAAAGAATTCCAAAGAGAAAAAGCTTTTTTTCGGAACGTCCATGGTTTTCACTTCAGATAAGGGGCCAAGTCTTGGCTATGACAAAACTTTGTGTTGCCCCCAAGTCCGACTTCGAAATGTTTGCGGAACAGATGTTTCATCAGACTTTGTGTTACCTGTCGGAGACCCGTCGTTTCCCGTCGTCAGCCAGTACATCGCCTCTGCCACCAGATACACCGAGTCCGCCACGCACAAACAGATCGTGTACAGTCCTGAAGACAAGGGGTTGGAATTCTCAAAGTGCTGGCCCACCACCACCCGCCCCACAAACAGCACAATGCAGAGTCTATGTTGACTGAGACTGATGGAAAAGGACATTAGGGACTTTATGCATCGGCGTTTGTGTCAAATGTCGCGCCACTCGTCACATCGGGTGGAGAGTGGTGATTGGCCAGTGCCATGGAAACTGTGCATATCGTCATCAATTTGTGTGCTCTTTTCAACGTTGGCGTTGACGCGACGTGCGCCTCAAACGCCGTGCATGAAGTCAGAAACAGAGCATTTTTACCCCTCGTCTCCAACAAGCACAATCACACAAAGAGTGAGTGTCGCGTTCTGAACACGCGCGGTTTCATGCAGTTCCCCATACATGTGACCCGCAGAAACGTGAGGTACTGGGCGAAACCAGTTCGCAACGCTTACCGACTGCAGATCTTGACATCCGACTCTTCAGGAAGACGACGGCTGCCAGGAAGTTCAGAATCAGCCCGATTCCAGCGAAGATGACGGTGGTGTAGAAGGATGCTCTGTAAGCCATGGGCATGACATGCCTGTTGAAATGGTAGTATCCATCATCGAGCCAGTTTCGTTTTGTGGTTGTGGACAATGTGGTGTTCGAGGGGACACTCAGTTCTGTTATATTGTTCATATTTCCCCTGATTTCGAATCAATTGCCGTTGACTGAACACTTCTCGCCCCTCCAGGAGAAGAGCTCGGTGTGAGGAGCGGGAAGTCGATACGACCAGGCTGCCAAATGTACAGCCATTACTTATTTATTGCCTGACTGACAAGAGAGAGACATTTAAGTGACTGTTCCTGCAAGGGAAAAGGGTCCTTTGTCTTGTGTGTTTCTGAGCCGATTTCATTTGAGGAGTGACGAACGAAGACGTCTGTGAGACAGGCGCAGAACATTAGCTATTTCTCAATTTTCCCATGGTTTCAGAGACGGGTGACAAATTGCAAAAAGAATTGAAGACGAAATTGTGATTCAATCGAGCGAAATTTGCGAGCAATTTTTTGTTGTCTTTCTGTCTTGGCTCTTGGATTTGTAACTTGATTTGTAGAAAAGGACAGAAACGAGGATGCAGTGATCTTGTGTGTTGGACTCGTAGCTGAATCAGACGCAGACACAACAGGACTTTGGTTCGCACCCACGAGTCTTGTTCATGCATTTGAGTCTGGTTCACACCAAAGAGCTTGGCTCCAAGCCTCTGACTTCACAACCACTGACCTGCTCACGCCTGCATGTTCCTGGTCACTGACTTGTCCATGGCCAGCAACACATACAAAGCTGCCAACCAGCGCGCAAGTTTTGACCCAACTATTGACCTGTTCGTGATCACCACGAGTGGGTCATTGTGGCATGAATACAGTTTCAGCTACAGTATGAACAACTGTGGCCATGAATGGGTTGGTTTCCAAACTGTTCAGTGGTTGTGAACCAGTCATGAACCAGACTCACCTGTGCAAATCAGACTTACAGGTACCCTGGGCTCACAATGTATTTGAGTCCAATTCACTTGTGATTTTTCTCGCTTTTTACAACACAGAGGTTGTTGCGCACATTTGTCTTTCAGAGCTTTTGCCAGGGATAACACTCGTCTGAAACTCGCTTCACAAGCAATCAGATGCATTACTGTGTTACATTTTGCAGGTGAGAATTGGACAAAATTATGTGTCCTCAAATGTCTACTTTGGTACCCAGAAGAAACTCAGTTCAACAACTGTTTGCCAAAAACAGTCCCTGTTGTTACGGATTGTGTACAGACATAGAACTACCTCTACTGCTTGTGCACAACCTCAGGCCTCCGAGAGCAACCAGAGGGCAAGGAAACTGGAAGACGAAGAGCTACTCTCACTGTGAGCGTGGGTCTTCTGGCCACAAGAGATGCTTCCCGTTCAAACAAAGAAGGTCAAAGCAAGCAATTGTCAGCCCAGAAAAAACTGAACACTGAAAACACGGACGCGGAGTCGGCGCCAAAGACAAGAATCCTTCAACGTTTTTGGCAGAAATAAGCTCTTGCCTTTCTTTAGAGCGACAAACAGAACCCACAAAGCAGACGAAAGTTGAAACTGATACTCAAAGAAAACTGACACTCAAAGAAACGCGATTGTCTGAGGGAAAATAGGTTTGCCCTTTGCAGAAATGCTGTGCACTCCTTCGTGGAGCTTCTTGGCTCGCGGGGTTGGGGTCTTTTCAAAGACCCGACGCGCGACGCGGAGTGTGCTCACGAGTCCTCAGGCCCGTCCTGAAGTTTGGTACCAGTGACCTTGTTTCATTGTGTCCGGTATGTGTCGTGACCACAGGTCAATTGCGCAAATGAACACTCCCAGTCAGATCAATGCAAAATTTGACCAAGGGAACACTCAAAAGATCCGAAGAAACCTGTGGGTGACACTTTTGGACTCTTTGCACCCAAACTAGCAGCTCCTACAAACTTGTACATATAAAATTGTACCACGACGAAAATCAAGACCCTTTGCAGAAACGTCAGCACAGACACTGTTCTCGTGCTGAGCCTCGAGTACATCGCCAAGAGACGCGGTTTCAGACAGAACGGAGGCAAGTTTTGTTTTCGGTTCGATCCTCCACACAAACGGCGGCACTCAGATTACGTTTGCCCTTTGCGTCTCCCTGATGCCTTCTGCAGCAGGTGGAACAAAACAACATCGCGAACAAATTGTTTCTGAAAGTTTTAACAAAGGAAACGTAGACAATGAAGTTGGTGCAAAAATTGAAAATGGAGAAGGCTCTGCTGACAATGACGCCGACAGACACAACACGGACCGCCCCATCAGACATGAACGGGTCCTCAGCATTAGCATTGTACAGGAAGTAGAAAACGGTGTAGGGAATGCGTGTGAGAAAGAACATAAAAACAATAAGAAGAAGCATGTTGTTAATTTGAGAATCCTGACTCGCCCGTGCTGCCTGTGCCTCCAGACTAGTTCCCATATTCCGCCGACTCTTTCTGGCCTTGAACAGATTGTGAATGATCAAGCACGTAAAAACCAGAATCCCAAGGCCAATCACACCCTCTCCGAAGATTCTGATTGCAATGACATCGTAGGTGTCGTAGAAAGAAAGAAAGGGAGGGTTGATCAAACAAAGCATTATGAAATCGTAAACTACGTCATGTTGAACAAGTGGAACAGGCAGAGAAAAGGACATGACGACGCTGAACGCGATAAGTACGATGGAGACCAGAGACGATCTCAACGCAGCCCGAAATGGGAACGCTATGCACAGAAATCTCTCAACGGTCAGAAGCAGGGTCAACGCAGCAGACCACAGCTTTCCTGCCCTGCGAAGGTAATTTGTCGCTCTGCAGAAATTCTGGTTTGTATCAAGTGTTGTCCAACCTGCAAAGGACAACAAAATATTCACCTGCATGCCAATGACACTCAAAACAAAAATTCCTGCTCCAATGCTGCACGTTAGATTAACGTACCTGTGGGAGATCCGTCATTGCCAGTTGTCAACCAGAACATGGCTTCTGATACCAGGTACACTGAATCAGCCAGACTCAAGCACATTGTGTAAAGTCCTGAAACACACAGACGCTCTGTGTTCATCAATCCGTTTCCGAAATGACAATCGCTCGTGAATGAATGTCACTCCAGCACTGCTGCACGCAAGTTTCTCTTCTCTCTTGACGTCATTTGTGTCAGATCAAGGAAAACATCAAAGTTTTCTTCCTTTGTCTCTCTTGGCTGACATACTCGAAAGTCACAGCTGAACAATTGAATTCTCAGCAGACATGCGCACAAGGCTCCCGCGCGCTCAGAGACAGTCACACCCACCCACCCACCCACCCACCCACCCACACACACACACACACACACACCACACACACACAACTTGGAAACGCATTGATTCCTTTGAAGTGATGTATCACGTTTTGCAAAAACTCACCCGATCTGTTTCTTAATTGTCAAAGAAAGTTCAAGAAAAAATTCAAAGACTGACTTTTGAATTGTATGTTGACACGATCTTACCTTGAAGACCACTTACCCACAGGTGAAGATCTCATCTTGCTCCTAGCGAACACTGCGGCTGAGAGCGCGTTCAGAACCAGTCCAAGTCCACACCCCACCATGATCACCCAGAAGGACACAAGTTTCGCCATGGGTTTCACAAACATGGTGAAATGCAACAAACTTTCTGTGTCCATGTCCCAAAGAGTTTCGCGGCCAGCGAAGGTCGAAGTCAAATTCGTCTGCGGTGATAATGCGAATGTTTCACCCGTTACGAGAAAACTTGTGTCTCCTGTTGGCGAAGCCGTGGGGTTTCCAGACCGTTTGTCCAGATAGTCTACAAACAGCACTGTTATAGACTCCGTGGTTCCACTCGGAAAGTTTTTGTCAGTGTCAGAGCTTGCTTGCAGAGTTTGGCTCAGAATAAACAACGACACGAAGAACCTTATGGCGATCATTGTTCCCACAAAAACAAATGCAAAATTCTGATACGAGTCTGGTTGTTCTCCAGCTCAACCCAGGAGTTGCGAGTCTGTTGAAAAAGCTGTTGTCCTGTGCACAGCAGCATTTGTGTACACGACGAGGAAAAGCCAGGGAATTTTCCTTGTTGGCACCAAGCAGAGATCATCACCCATTTCATTTGGAATACAAGCCTGTGTCAATTCAGAAAATGGGCAAAAAAGATACGCAAGCTGTTGGCAAGAACGCGCCTCTTTCTGAGATCAGAAAAATTGTGTATTGTTTCCTTTGGTTTTCACCACAAACGCCTTTGCCGAAGAAACTTTCTCAGTCCTGACATCACTACAGGCTTTGTTGCTTCGCAGGCAGCGTGTGGACAGAATCACTGAGCAAGTAAATGCAGGAAACTGGAGATGACGCGATTGTCAAATGGCTTGTGAAGAATCGTCCCTTGCAAGACGAACGCATCTGTGGTGTAATCGCTGTGCATTGCTGTGCATCTCATTGTCCCTTTATTGTTCTGGAGATAAAATCTACGCAAACAGGAATTTTTGCGTACAACTTGTCACGCAACACTGCGAACAACTGAAGCTGGTGTCTGAGACCTTTTCGCGAATGACCCTGCATTTCGTTTGTTTCCTGCAGACTTTCTGCAAAGTCCCACCAGGTTGTTTCGGAACGTTCTGACAAAAACAATGTAGATGATAAAATTGGTGGAATAGTTAAATATGGAAAATGCCCTTGTTAGGTTCACGCCGAGAGTTATATACTTGACTCCCCAGTAGGAAAGGAACAGCTTCTGTGTGTTCGCGTTGTACAGAAAGTAAGAGATCGTGTATGGGAATCTGGTGAAGAAGAACATGAAGACGATAAACAGCAACATGTTGTTAATCTGGGCATCTTGAGAGGAGCGAGCCTTTTTGGCCTCGTCTGTCGCCCCCATTTGTTGACTCCTTCGTCTGGCATTAAACAAAACACAGATGATCAGACAAGTGAAAATTAAAATCAGAATTCCAAGTACTCCTTCTCCAAATATTCTTACTGCCACAAGATCGTAAGTGTCGTAAAATTCAGTGTTCATGGGGTCTGCTAAACACATGACAATAAAGTCGATAACAATATCGTGTCGAATAAGGGGAATAGGCAAGACAAAAGAAACCAAAATACTGGCATAAATTGAAATCATTGTTACCAATTTGGACCTCAAAGCAACTTGAAATGGATGGGCAACACAAAAGTATCTTTCAATGGTGAGAAGCAGTGTGAGGGCAGCGGACCAAGTTTTTCCGCTTCTTCTGATGTAGTTTGTTGCTCTGCAAAAATGTTGATCTGTGTCTATTCTGTTCCACTCTGAAGAGAGAAATCGTTTCGTGAAGAGATGTATTTGACTTGCAGTCTGCAAATCGCAATTGGATTTGTCTTCCGGATGTTACCGTAAGTTCTTCAAAACACACTAAATCTTTGCCCACCTGTGGGAGCCCCATCCTTTTCGTTGGTCAACCAGTACATCAATTCAGACACCAGATACAGAGAGTCAGCCAAAGATAGACACACTGTGTACATTCCTAAAATGGAAAAAGAACAACAAACGCAACACCGCTCAAATCCATCGCTCTTGTCAGATGTCAGCATTTTATGAATCGGCTTTTTTCAATCAGCACAACAACGATCCACTCACCAACAGGTGAAAAGACCATCCTGCTTTTGATGAATACGACTGAAGATAGGAAGTTGAAAAACAGTCCAATACTGGCCACTGTGACAATGGTGTAGAAACATACTTTGTATGTTGTTGGCCTGACAACGAGCAAAAAGTACTCTTCCTGATTGGACAGCAACTGCTTCGCAGCTGCTGTGGTTGATGTTGTCGAGTTTTGCAAGGTTCCACTCAAAACATTCCCTTGTTTGGTTGGTTCTGGAAATGATGTGTTCATTTCTGTCATGGCAAGAACCATCGGAACGTCAACAACAAACAACAATATGAGGGAGACTCGTAGAGGAGATCCTGGCTCCATGTTCCGACTGGAAATTTAACTTTTCTCGCAACTCTGCATTGTCAGGTATCTTCCAAAATTATTCAACAGGATTTCCATCACAGTGTCCGTCTTAACTTTGCAACCATATCAATTTTCAATTCGTTGCGTTTACTTCGCTCACTCTTCTCTGTGTCAGTTGTCTTCAGGATGGCTCCAGCTGTCAATCTGATGCTGAAGGAAGCAGGTACAAAGTTTTCAAGTGTTCGTGCACACAAAAGAATTCCACGACAGGAACATATGGTTCCGTTCTCCTTCAGAAGTCCTTTTTTAAATCACAAAAATGCCACTCAGTACGTCTTTCCGTTTTCAAAAGTGAATCAAGTGCAACTTTAGAATTTCTTCCAAAAGTTGCCAAACTTGGTTTTGAGCTTGCTGTTGATCGTTTTGTGTCAGCCACAAAGTTCTGTCTTCGTCTTCATCCCTGCAGGAGAGGATTTTCCTGCAGGTGCGAAACGCCGAGTGAGATCTCAGTATGTTCAGGTTCGTCTGCCATGCGCCACACACGCTCGGTTCACGTGCGAAGCATGGTCAAAACATCGGTGCTGTTTCCATCAGAACAAACGATTCGGCTCAGAAACACCGCACACTGAGTGTTTGAACAGGTGTTTCATGAATGTCAAGATAGAATCCTTTCTCCATGAATGTAAATGTCTTGTGCAACAGGTAGGGAATTCCGTGTTCAGGGTGTGAACAAGTGCACGTGGTTCGCGCAGCAAAGGAACTTCCGGTTCCAGAAAAGACGACAGAAGCGAAAGCTGGAGCTATGAAATTGAACAAAATGTGGGCAAATAATTTCTTTTTATTCACGTCAAGTACAAGTGAAAACATTCTCACAAAGAACAAATTCCTTTCACGTTTGTCACTTTTGACCACACAACATCCACACATGCACGCGAACTCCTTTACAAGTTGAGCGTCAAAGGAGAAAGGTGATCGAATGACAAGTGAAATGAGGAACAATCCTGAGCCTCCTGGACTTTCCGAATTCAGTCAAACTTTCCAAAGTTGTCGATGTTGCAGCGCACGCTGACAGTCAGTTCCATGCAAGTGGTCTGGTCAGTAAGTCCTGCATAAAGGTTGCGTCGCTTGCTTCCAACAAACTTTCACGATCCGTTCGGTTTGACAGATCTGATGCCGTTCGAAGCAGTCTGAACAACTGTGCATCCATTTATTGACAAGGGGAGAACCAAGTCTTCTCTTCGTGCAGTCGTTGTTCCTCCTCCAGATGAGTCTCTTTGAATACGCTCTTGGTGTAGTTTAGTCGTGGCAAATTTTGCGTCAGGCAATATGTCACAAAAACATGTCGCCTCAAAGAATTTCCAAAGCTGCTTCACCTGGTTATTTGTCGAGCGCAGGAAAAATTGCACCACAGCTCAAAGTGTCCCGTGACGACACAAATTTCCCCTTCACATCGACCAGCACTTCATTTCTCCCGCAGCGCAAACGGGTCTCTTTGTCAGCAGTTGGCGTCCTCAATGTAGCGGTAAGTTCTGTTTGTGTCGTTCACGGCGAGTAGCGAGGTTCTGGTTTCTCCCTCGCGCACATCTTCCAGCTCCCGGTCCGCTTTTCGAGTCCTGCCCGTTCTCCTCTCTGCCCTCCAATCAGATATCCTCCCCTTAAAATGTTTGAGGTTCTTGTACATGATGCAAAAGTCTCGCCTGAAACAGAAGAAAAGAAAACTTTGCTCAATGTGTCGCGCCTGATTGTGAAAAGGATCAATTTGATTTCTCGTATTTCTTCTTCGAGGATCGCCACACTCCTGTGCCTCTTTGAATCTGCGAGCAGTAGATCTACGCACTTGAACGCGGGAAGGTCGACGACAATGACGAGCGCGAGCATCGCGAGCAGCACGACGATCGCGACCGACCCGAAGAAGATGGCCGTCGGCCGCGAGTCGGGCGACACGTACGGCGACACGTACGGCGGGCGCGTTGGCGGCGGCGGTGTCGTCACGTTCACCGGCGCCGGCTCCTCAGCTGCAACGAGCGAAGCAGTCAGTGAACGAAACTCTGTTGCACGATGTCAGTGGTATGCCAAGATATTTTGAAGCAGTTCGCGCCTGAGTTTCTGAGCCGGGTTCAAAGTCATGTTTGCCCCATTGCCATTGATGACTTGCACCAGGGATTTCACCTCAATGCTACTATTTTGACGTCAAACTGAAGACGGTGCACTGTATGCTTCAGACACTCACGCGCTGGGCACGTCACGAGCGTCATCGTGACGCACGGGTTGTGGTGGGTCCGTTTTGGCTGGATGCGCAGCTGCGATGCGGTGAAGTTGAACACGTCCCTTCCTCCGAAGCTGTGCACCAGGGAGTTGTCGATCGATGCGTCGCTCGTGCTCTGAAAGGACCAACACACGTAAGACATGCTGTGCGATTACCTTTTGAAACAGAAGAGGCCGACAGAATGTACTTGCCAGTGCCCAACAAGAACATCTGTTCCAAATTTGTTGACCCCAACCCTGCAGCTGAATTCCGAGTATCACTTTGAGAATTCTCAAAATACTCGCGTTGACCTTGGTTCACGGATGCGAGAACTCGGGAAATCTTTTCTTGTCTGTCTGGTGACCTGGGAGTCAATTTTCGTGGGCAGCACACGGAACAATACAGTGGGTTGAAGGTGAAATCAAATCAGGGCACTCACGTTGTCGAAAGGGTCCTCGAAGTCTTCCCAACGGCGGCGGTGGGACGAGTACAACTTGAACTTGATGTGGAACGGGTTGCGAAGCCCGGAGTTGACGAGCACGAAGACCTGCCTCCGCCCGCCCAGGCGGAACTGCAATGCGATGGTGAGTCAGTTCAGAGACGGGTGAGGTCTGAGATGGCTTCAGCCTCCCTCACCAGTCGGAAGCACGAGAATCCCCATCCTCCACCTCAAGCCAGGGGCACAGTACGTTTTCTGTTTCTCCCTGTCACACGAAAGTCTCTGTCGGACCCAGTGGGTGGTTCTGGGTGATTGTTGAAGAACAAAGGTTCAGAACAACCACGATTTGGTCCAGGAGCCTCGACTTTTGAACTCACAACATTGTTCACGAAAACGTTTTGTGGTGTCTTGTGTCTGACGATTCACTCCCAGTGTCAAATCATCTGACAATGATCATGATGACGAGACTGCAAGTGTCTGGATGCCCGGAGCCTCATTTCGTGTGCTCCAGTTGGACAAGGAAAGAACTGATATTTGTTGAGAGTTGAACCAAGTTATTCACGTGGACCCAGATATTTTAGTCTTTTGGGCGGCACCTGGCTCACTCCTCCAAGGTTTTATCTCACATGTCGCTGGGTTGTGCACACACACGCGTATGCCTGCAGAAAATTTGAATTCAGCAGTGTCATTGAATTCGTTGCTTGATTAACCTGGTTTTACATCTGCCTAATTTCCCTTAATCATGCAGACATTCTCAATTATTGATGACGATGATTGAACGAGAATGATTTCTGTCTCTCCAATTAATTTGCAGGCTTCATCCGCCCAGTGGGATCAGTGCCAAATTTGTCGAAGGAGGTTTCACGTGTTTCATCTACGTCTGTGAGCGTACACTGGTTGTCTTCCTGTTTTCAAAGTTTCTGTCTGGACTCACTTCGTGTATGTCATGGCAGAAGCAACTTTTGCACCGCTGCAAAATGTTTGGGTTTTCCCTTGACACCAAATCCCTCCTGGTTCTGGACTCGTGCACGTTGAAGAGCGCAAATTCAAGATGCGCGTACCTCAACGCTGTGGCTGGGGTTGGACTTGAGTCTGCGGGAGCACAGGTTGCCACCCATGGACATGGAGCCCTGGACGTCGCGGCCTGGCAGAACCATGTAGGCCGAGTAGCCTCCATCCAGAGTCACGAGCTCCTCACAAGCAGCTAAATTAACAAGGAGAAAGGTGTGTGTCAGTTCTGTGTTCGGTGCGTGCAATCAACGTGAAAGCGTTTGTGCTGTTTTGCCTGCAATGGTACAGACTCGAAAAACAAGCAACGCATTAAAACAAGGCTTTGATGCGTCTGTTTGCGCTTTGTGCCCAAGATACGTGTTGCTGCAGAACGAGCGCCATCAAGCCAATCATTGTTTGGAGATGATTTTGAACAGCGCGAGATAAATGGTGAACAAGCAACATTGTGTGAGCGCAGTTCCTCAAAGCCAGAGCGATTCCTGATCAACAGGCTGAACCGTCGGCCCCAGCAGCTCCTCTTACTCGGGAAGTAGCACATGAGGAAGGTGGGGTCGAAGCAGCAGCCCCGGGCCTCGCAGTGCTCCGCCGACCCGCCTGCCTGGCCGCACTCGATCCGCTCCTCGATGCTGAGTGGACCGCACTCCAAATCGTCTGCAAAAAATGGAAGCAGGATGAAAATTTAATCTGTTCAGTCAAAGCGAAGCGCAGTCTGTGTCCGACTTCTCACACTGGGGCGTCCCTGGCTTTGTCGGACTGTTCAGTCATCGGACTGAGTGCTCTCGAGATGTTTCTGGGGTCTGTTTGTTTCCATGTTCGTGAAGGGCTCTTGAAAGGTCAGACACCCAACCCACTTTCAAAGGGTTCATTCACTCCGAGGAGGGACTCCTGTGAGACAAAGGTTCGCTGAGTGAGGCAACAGGTTGGTCACTGGTGTGGAGTCTGAGTTACATCTCGTGAAACAAGCATGCCAAACTTGGGGTGGCCTCTTCTCCCAGAAGGCTGTCACACAAAGTGAACGAACTAATGTCTGCACCAAAAGAGTGTGAGGGGTGGATTTCCAGGAACGTCTGCTGATTTCTACGGGTTTTCACAGGAGGCGACGAGCAAGCTTGATAGACAAACGATCTGCGCACAATACATTCAATTTTGGGGAACAAACAGGTTGTTACGCGGAGAAAGTCTTGGACGTCGGATCGATGCAGCGTCGGGTGACGCTGCTCACAATGGTGTCTACTCTTCCACCGCTATCGAACGCTGGCTTGTTGCGCCGCGTTGAACAATCAAAGACTTTTATAATATTAGCAAACATCGCTTTACAATACACCTCACGCGCACAAATGGCTTCACTTCCAAGTTCGCTCTTTGCGCGCTGTTTTCGCCATCAAGCTTCGCTGATGGGCTCTTCAGCAACAACGCAGTGAAGCTGGTTTTGGGAGTGAGCGTGCTCGGCGTAAACGTAGATCACGAGAGAGTACAATACATCTTTGTGCGTAACCTGGATTTGCTGATGATTCGCACCTTCCAGGCTCTGTCGCCTACAACCTGTTGTTGACACACGAGGAACACCAGTTGAAGGTGCACGCAACTTCCTCTCGTTGAACTCAGTTCAATTCCTGTTGAAAATGGCATTTTTCTGCGATTTTCAAAGAGCAGGTGAAGGAGGGAAAGGGCACCTTTTCTTCACCAACGCTGAACACCACCCCCAGATTTGGTGGGGAACGCAAATAACTCACGGTGCAAATTCCTTGTTGTACATTTTGGTTCCTGTGTAAAACAACGCAGCTTGGGCTGCTAGAGACAAGCAAGTTTTCTGTTGCACAAAAAGGTCTTTTGCAGAAACTGAAATGCTGTCTTTGCACCACTTTAACAAAGGGGCAAACCAGATCACTATGCCTGCAGGGCAGGGTGCTTTCCTCAAGCGACTGCTCCAAGGATCTGAGTTCATCCCAAAGTGGAATGCTTGGTTCCTGTTTCAATTGGAAAAATTAGTTTTGCTGAATTAAATTTGGCAATGTGACTGAATGAGGGACTCCTTGAAATCCAGTGGACCTTATTGCTGGCAAGAGAATGAAGTGAGGCGACTCTGGAAATCCAGGAGCCCCAAAGAGGGCGCGGGGTAAGAAACATCAGGCCTGTGGGTGGTCAGGTCAAGCCATTTTTTGTGAGTGACAAACAACCCCCACCCCCATGGTACACCAACAAAAACCTTATCTTGACATGATGACCGCAATTTCAGCCTGCAACCTGGCTGTTGGGCCTAACTACCGTGCATTGCATTTTCGGAATTTGTTCCTCAAAACTCTGACCAGTAGCCAAATAAACCAGCACACAAGTTGCGACAGGCGCATGCACTTACCATTCAGACCTGGAGAGACGAAAGTCCAGACGAGGATCAGCAAAGCAAGCCAACTCATAGTCCTCCGATACACCAAGCTGACGAAACCTAAATCTCGACTTTTGGAAGGCAAGTCTTCCACCGAAACACCAGTGCCTCAGCTTCCCAATGTTTGTGCAGAGAATGCTTTTTCAAATGCTTGTCGTGAGGAGTCGACCCTGACCGGAGCATCTTCCCGATCTGCATGCTGCATGTTCAGGTTCGCACAGGCAGACAGCACGCTCGTGCACCTCCATGACCACACTTGATCACAAACTTTAGAACCGCACGTTGTTCAGTAAAGCTGTACGCGTTGCTTCGGATCGATAGAGGTGTCTCTCTTCCTTGACGATTGTTGTCTGTCTGCCTTTGGTTCTGCATTGGACGCGAGAAAAAAATCCATCTTTGGTTGAAAGATACCAAACAGGAGAAAAAAATCTTGTGAATGTGCAGATCAAAACACTTCGCTCTTCAATGGTTCAGCTCCACGATGTGCTCGCTCTGCACGTGTTGTGCACTGCGTATCCTCTGTTCAATTCCAACAAAGTTGCACAAGTCTCTGTTGTAAAATTCAATTGAGCCGCTGAACACAAATTTTCATCTCAAAACCAGCATGCAAAAATCGTCATCGACACTAGGCACCTCATCCGCCATCTGTGGAACCTGTTGTTTGAAAGACAGGCTCCGATTATCTGATCACGATGAGAGCCCACTACATGCAAACTCCATCTGCCCGTAAATTTGCCTCATCAAATTACTACATTACTGCTGTTGAACGGGTCATAACAGGAAACTTTCATACGACACACTCATCGTGACGTGACGACAAGGCCGCACAGAACGACAGCTGATGCAACAGAGAAATTGTTCAGCTGCATGTACGTGAAGTGCTACATTCAGAAAAATAAATCTCGAGAAAACAACATTCAGACATGTTGTCAAATCCACCTTGGAATGGGAAGTTTTCGCCTCTGCTCTCTGGTCAGAACTCGCTACTTCCGGTCCACAGGGAACCAGGTGGACCTGCGACTCGGAGTCCCTTTTGTGAGAAATCTGAAGTTGACCTGAAGGTGATCAGATGAGAAACTGAACACGATTCAAACACGGAAGTCGAACGCGACCAAAAGCAGACCTCGACTGTTGTTACGCGCGCTACACACATTTGCCTTCAAAAAGGCGGAACCTCGTGGTGTTGAGTTCAGATGCCCTTGCGCCGCTGTGAGATTCATACTTGGGAAGGAAATTTTGTGAGTCCTGTGTGGACAGAGTTGGACATTTCTCAGTTTCACACTGGTTCCAACAGTGCATCATCGTCAGGCAACAGTGTGAGCTCCTCGCTATGCGGGAGGCATCAACAATTCATGAAGCTCCGACTAATGGGGGCCACACCACGTAAATAACTCGGCTCACTCCGGCGCGGCGAGCAGACTCGATCGCGTGTCCACCGCAGCTGATGGATGCGCGCTGAGTCCCCATCACTTTCTTTTGTCCACGTGTCCAACGTCTTGCTGTCATTTTTCCAGTTGGTGACAGGAAGCGGAGCGTGTGCTGGAGTGATTGTGGTGGTCATTCATCACCCCTGCCACTGTTGCTCGCTGGACATTTCATTTCATGTTCCACGTGTCGTCAGAAAAAATGTCTCAGTACAAATGACCTCGACATTTGCAGATGTTTTTTGCGAGTGTAAAGGCTTGTGTTGCATGCCACTTGTATGGAAATCTCTTTTTGATTTGAATCAATTAGAATGAATAAATAATAACTTCGTGCGATGCATCATAATCCCTCCGCTTCAACAGCTAAACAAACGATGCGAAAATCTAACCTCGCGTACTCGAATTGCGGGCTTGATTCAGTTCAGTTCAGCTTGAAGTCCGCTGCAAAAGTTTTCATGTGCAAAAGCTGCCTTTGCTGAACGTAGTTTTAACTCTGCTGGACACAACACTCCACAGAGAAACATGTATCTTGTTGAATTTCCCCATTTCGAGCCAATACGGTCTGTGTCTCGCATATACGAGGGGGCCTTCTTTTCTGGCGAGAAATGTTGCTGAACATGATGAAGGCATTTGACACAATTTCTTTTGTGCGAGCACTTGGAACAAAAGGCGAAACAAAAGGTGAC
>JAAUXT010131914.1_pt1 | contig 22858 bp, 25 predicted proteins | sample 7278171 | NCBI WGS metagenome assembly JAAUXT01 (sample SAMN14350112, study PRJNA611818) | marine sediment metagenome | isolation source: surface marine sediment (1.8m) | place: French Polynesia: Moorea | collected 2018-08 | reverse complement strand
GCTGCCGTCACAGAGCCTCTTGTACGTGACCTCATTGTGGCAGAAGTGAGTTCACCCACTGCAAAAATGGTTCCTGTGAAATCATACAACAACTTTTCGAGACCTTTGGTCGAGAAAAGAGTTGTATGATTGAACAGGAACCATTTTTGCAGCGTGGGTGAACCCTTACGTCCAGTGGCTCGAGGCCCCGACATCCGCGAGTGACATTTTGTGTTTTTGGTGGTTCTTTTCTTCTTTCACTCTTTTTTGCTGCAGTGTCACAAACAAGATGGGTGTGGTGTCAGCATCGCAGTTCTTCAGTGACCACCGCACCGTTTTGAACGTCTTTTCATTGAAGCCCAGGGGTTCCGGGGGTGGTTGTGAAGTCAGATTGTAAAACACGTCTGCGCTTGGTTCCGCAGTCACAAGAGAGAAATGTTCACCCTTGTGGCCTGGTAATCAAGTTGGTCTGTGCCAGTTACCCCAGGCGATGCGGCAAATGCTACAATGCGCGAATTGAAACGTTCTTGGGGTGAACATGACCTGCGAAAGCTGTCGTGATGCACGGTGCGTCAAAACACCGAAAACAGACTTGGTTCTCATGATGGAGCCAGACGTTGCGGTGGGTGTGAGTGAGTGAGCACGTCAATGATTTGTAGATTGACTCAAGGCAGGTACACCAATTGACTCACTTGCTTCGGACAGATATCTGACGGATTGGGATTGGATGAAAGAGTTGACTGAGTGATTGCATTCTTCATTCATTCATTGACTGATTGGTTGATTGATTTGTGCATTCACTGCTTCATTGCTTGAAGAAAAGTGATGTTGGTGGAAACGCAGTCGTGGAATTTTCGAAGGTTCTAGGGCTGCCAACTGACCAACAACGTTTTGCCAAAAAAGTCAGAGCCACACATGTTGACAAAACGTTTGTACGTTTCATAATTTCTAGCAAAAAGAGCAACAACACGCAGGAAGGAAGTCAAAAATAGCAAGGTGTTCTTCCCCTGAAAAAGAAACATACAAGGAAGAAAATGATTTACGTTTATCGAGAGCTTTTCCTTTCCTGTTTCCTTTTTGTGAACAATTTAATACAACAATTTGTGGTGAACAAAAAAAAAACACCTACAAAATAGCAGACACCAAAACTGACCGGGCTCGAACGGTGTTTCAAGCCCGCGGTGCCGGCGCGAACTCTCCGAAACAAGGCGTCCACGCACCGAGCCGCGTGTTTGCCATGACTATCACGTTCATCCCTGCATAAGAAATACGTCATTTTTCATGCTTGAAGTGGGCAGTTTTCCGCCAAGACAAACTTGTTCCATTTAGTCTGTCACTACAGATAGACACCCACAAATATTTGTCGACGGCAAACATTTGTGTCAATCTCCGCAGCAAGTGGAGCTCCAGTGGACTCAGCCACTTTGCGGGTCAGTTTCCACCCAAGGTTTAGTGTCTCGGAAACACCATTGATGGGCACTTAGCTGATATTGAGAGCTCTTTGTCTGATTTCGTTGTAACCTGGTACAACCGGAGTGCTGGTCCACAATGTCACACGGGTTCTGAGAGAAATGTTGGTGCCATTTAGAAACCTAGGATTGTTTCATGCAGCCTGCATTCCAAGGAGTACCAGGTCGAAGTTCTAAGATGTTCGCTCCGTACGGTTTCGTTCATAGATTCTCTTCTTGTTTTATCGTGCACGAATTTGACTTGTTATCTTCTCAAATGACCGAATCAATGAAGTCATATCCCGCATTCCGGACTTTTAATCATTCGATACAACAAGTCAATACAAGTCAGTACAGCCTGAACCGGACCTGTCGGCCATTTCGATTAGAATGCAAATGACTTCAGCTGGAGACTGACAAGAAAAACGACGACCTCGCGACAACGATTTCATGTGGCAGAAATGTCAAATATATCAATTGCTTCAGATGAATCAGGCTATTTTAGGGACAGTGTTTTGGGCAGTAAGTAGTCCAAAAGCTGGTGCTTGCTTCCCCGTTTGTCTTCACAAATTCCGTCGTCTACAAACTTCATTCATGAACTCCAAATGGAGGGCAGAACAACGAGAAGACCCCTGTTTCTCTCTGTGACTGTTGCACGTGGCGTTCCTTGTTTGTCATAAAAAACACAAAGCTGGCAACACGCACGCAGAGACACAGACAGAGACAGAGGGACAGAGAGACAGCGAAACACACACTCACGCAAACTGCAGCGCCACTTTTTGGGCGGACGCACATCTGATCGGGCTGGAACATCCCGACGGGCCAGTGAGCCCGATCCACACCCGATTCACATAATATTCAGGCTGTATACTAATTGGTCACACACTGCTTTGGGCCAGCTTCAGGCTGGCCTCAGGCTGGGATGTTCCATGTGCTTTTTTTTTGTGAAACATGGGATATTCCATATGCTTTTGTTCAACACAAGATGTTCCATGTACTTTGTTTTTTACTGAACATAGGATATTCTATGTACTTTTGTTTTTTGCTGGATATGGGATGTTCCATGTGCTTTTGTTTACACAGGATGTTCCATGTGCTTTTTTTTGTTTCACATGGGATGTTCCACATGCTTTTGTTTTTTTTTGCTGAACACAGGATGTTCCCTGTGCTTTTGGATTTTTTGCTGAACATAGGATGTTCCACATACTTTTGGATTTTTTGCTGAACATAGGATGTTCCATATGCTTTTGTTTATATAGGATATTCCATGCGCTTTTTTATCACACATAGGATGTTCCACATACTTTTGTTTTTTTGCTGAACACAGGATGTTCCACATACTTTTGTTGTTTTACTGAACACAGGATGTTCCACATACTTTTGTTGTTTTGCTGAATACAGGATGTTCCACATGCTTTTGTTTTTTGCTGAACAAAGGATGTTCCAATATTGCCAAGTTGAAGTACAAATAAAAAACAGAAGAATCTATTCATAGATATGTTTGTTGCTGAAAGTCGTCTGCATTTTTGCAGCTGGAAGTCACAGTTGCCAAGGAACATCTTATTAAAATTCAAGCCTGACCAGTCTTCAGCCCGATTCATTCAGTCCTCATGCATACTCATCGGTTCAGAGCCTGATCAGGCTGACCAGCCCAACCAGGTGTGCGTCACTCCATAGGGAACAATGCAACGCGAATATCCCGAAGCTGGCCTGAAGCCGGCCCAATACGAAACCGACATCGGGATGTTCTCCAGCCCGATCAGATGTGCGTCCGCCCTTTCCGAATATGAAAGAACGAAATGCACGCACCATGGCAAGAACTGACAAGTTTGTGTGATTTTGCTCTTCTTATTTCAGGCGGGCACAATACTGAAGACGCCATTCGTGAAATTTGTTGGTGGCTCGGTGTCTTTCCTTGTCTTCTTGGTGCTCATTGTTACATTTTCCTTCACGGAAAAACCCTCCGCTGGAAGACTCAGTGACAACAATATTACTGGCCGGTTGGGCTTTCACAAGTGAGTACTCGTACTTTTGGATTCCTCAAAACACAATGCGGAAAGTAAACCATAGAGGGCGGACACTTGATTGTGATTTAGGAGCACTTGCAGAAATTGGTAAACATTTGATTGGCCCCTTGATAGATGGTTCTTGCTATTGAGCGAGTAGTGATTTGAATCACAATGCACCCCAGTCGGATATTTTCGCTGAACATGTTGTTCACGGGAATCCGCTTTGGACTCTTCCTTCACTGCTTCGAAACGACCAATTTCTGAGCTGTCAAAGCATCGCAATGAACTGTGTGCACCGCAGTTCCATAACAGGGAAAGGACCCCTCTGTAGATTTCCGTACATTTGTTACACATGCGCACTGCTGTTTCAGCTTTCACAGCAACTTCGAGCTTTACCAGGCGAACTTGACGAGGCCGTATCACCTGCTCGGCTCTGTACATCTGCGGCAGTTCGCGCCCGGCAACTACCAAATCCTCATCTGCCTCTGGATCGTTGGTGAGTGGGACCTGGCGTCTCAGCCGTCCACATCCTCCCTTCTTGCACCAACAACAGGCAAAAAATCGCAACTTGTCATGTCGCGACTCCTCGGCTGCTTTTGTTTTACAAACATGGGTTTTGCTATTTTGCCCCGTTTTATCTTTGTACGTACTACAAGGGGACATCGTTTCGCGGAACACGCGACTAAAAGGATCCACGGATTGTCTTGCGCAATGCACGTAAACAACGGAATCGATCTCCAGCTCAGCTGTTGTGCTGCTCGCGTCGATTTATCACGAGATTCTTCTTGTTCCATAACTTCCCTTTGGGGAAATTTTGAGCCAAACTTTATTGTTAAAGGAATTAGCGACACGAGAGACAAAGCACATCCGGGTGGATATTGGGACGCCTTGAGGTCAACTGGACAGAACTGGCCGACATCCTATCCAAGCCAGAGCAACCAATTTTGTTAGAAAATATGAATTGCCTTTGGGTGTTTTTCCCACAGGTTTGTTGTGGCAAGAATGCAAGCAGCTCTACAATGAAGGCGTGGAGGGCTACATGAGTTCGCTTTTTAACTTCATCGACTTCACCTCTCTGCAGTTGTACATAGCATCATTTACTCTTCGATACATGTCTTTTTACAAGGTAAAAAGCGACCTGTTTATCGACCAAACTTTGCGTCGCACACTCGAAAGCGTTTCTGTTCGACAGTAGGGGTTCTGAATGTCCGAGGTACATTGCAAGCTTTTTTCTTTTGAATGGAAGTCTCATCCAACTGCATTGTTCTCTGATCAGCTTGTCCGCCAATTTCATGCCGGTGGATCTGGAGCGCCCAGTGTGAAGGTTCTCAGGGGACTCTCCACTGAGGCGTCTGAGAACCATGACACCGGGACCAAAATCCTTCTGGTTTCCAATTGTTTGAATTGTGAAATTTTGTGTTCTTTTCCGTCTTTTCAGACGTATGAATCACTTGCATACTTTGACGACATTGAGTCTTGGTTGAAGCTGTCCAAGCTGACGCCAGAAGCCAAGTACAGAGCCTACTGGCTCATCGCAGGTAACCACGATGACGCTCATGTGACGTCACCACGGTCGGTGTCTGCGTGACGCATGCGTAACACGTGACATTGTCCACACACATCATACACATACATAGCATGACTTGTAAATATATATATGAACAAACAACGTCACAATTATCTGCAAGTTTGTACGATGTAAGATCCACACGAATGCAGTAGCATATCTGCAAGATGCATTGAATAGTTGCTTCAAAATCGCAACAGCAACTCGATTGTCTTCGGTGCAGTTAATTTGCGTTTCACGAACCATCAAAAAGTTGTTTTCAGTTTTCGATGAAAGCGCTGAATCTTCCCATATCTTAGCTCCAAATTCGTTCTTAGGGAGCCGGAAAAAATGAAGCTTTCTGCATTTCAGCCCTTACAACCACTAAGATTTTCAAGACTTTTTCGCCTGTTTCAATTCGACACTTCTCTAGACCGGGCAAACACTGAAGTTGTAGTGTCATGGAACCTAAATGTCCCAATTTGCAGTGGATGCATGATTCTGATGGCGTGCTGTAGAATAGATTTTGTTTTCCTCAGTTTGTACGAGTAAGTTTGGCGTATCATTTCTAGAATAGAACATCCTGGGCACATCCGAGTCACTTTTTCTGCACATTTGGATCACGCTGCAAAAGCAGCTTGTTTGAAAACTTCCAACACAGCTGTGTTCAAATTAAACCTGAAATAAAAGTTGAAATCAAAGAAGCTAATTTGATGATCACATTCTTCCACATGTGCAGGAAATCAAAGTCGAAAGGTTGAAGCAATCTTTGAGGTTGCAAGAACATTTTGCCAATTTTGTCTTCAATCTGCTGTGACATATTTTCACACTGAGCATGCTTTTCACAGGACTGGCATGATTTCACGCGTTGTTCGCGCACACAGTCAGTTGCACATTCTTGATCTGATGATTTGAAATCAAATAGCAAAGCTGTATTTGTGACATCACTGAATAACCTTTTAGATTTGAAACTAATTTTTGCTAGAAAATTGTAAACTGACCCGATCATTGTTGTGGCAAAGGCAGGGAACTTTGATACGTGTAAAGATTGTAGCAGAGCAAGGTTGCATTTAATTTGGCGCTAGTCTATTCTAGGGGTGTTTTTGTTTTGCATCTAGACCGGTTGCATTGGGACAGTTGGGATCCTACCCACATATGCGAAGGAATCTTTGCCGTGGCCAACGTACTGAGTTTTTCCCGGCTCTTCTATCTTCTGGCCGCCAACGAACAACTTGGTCCCCTACAGATTTCCCTCCGGCGCATGATTTCTGTAAGTAGTCCCTCCGAAGTGTGGCAGATGGGCCCAGAGTCGGCACAGCCCAGCACTGTGTGCCTCCAGAAGTGCTGATTGTTGAGTGGGAGGAGCTTCCAGCTTCAGATCCTTTTGCGAGACAGAACGACCTGAATCAAGCTCCTTCCATCTCCCAGCCAGCGCCCACCCCACTTCTGGAGTCTGCCGACCCACCAGCGCACACATGTTTTCTTTCTTTTTGGACACTTGTGTGACCACTAATTCTAGATCGGTTACACTGGGATCCTTGGGACCCCATCCACATATGCGAGGGTGCATTCGCCGTGGCAAACGTACTCAGCTTCTCGAGACTCTTCTATTACCTGGCTGCTAATGAGCACCTCGGTCCGCTCCAGATTTCGTTGCGTCGTATGATACTTGTAAGTAAAACTTCACTCGGGGGGATACTCCGTGGCGTTTCAATCGGGAGGCAGGTTGTATACTATAGGGTCCAGTGCACAAAAGTTGCGTCCATCTTTGCATTGGCAACAGAAGAAGAAAATGCAAGAAAATAGTGACCGCTTGAATTCTCAGAAATTTTGCGGTTTGCGTTGATGGCCTGAACATTGCACCAGGCGAACAGAAAGGGGACAGGGCTTTTCAGCGTGTGTCCACTTCAATTCGTTGATGTCCAAGCATTATCCTGATGAAATTGATGTGTGTTTCCTGGGCGGACCCTTCCAAACAGAATCAAGATTGCGACGCGTATTCCGAACTCAAAAGCAAACCCATGCACACGTTTCTGCCGAGAGTGAGCAGGATAGCAAAGTATCCATCTCTACCGTAAGATTCATGTTTTCCCACAGCAGCTACGATATCATAGACGTCGTTGTCAGAAAGGGCGCTTCAGCATGTAGGAGCATGATAATCTCGTATTGTCCTGCGGGGATACGAGAGTCAAGACGATAACAAAGTCTATGGAGGATTTACAGCAAAATTCAATCAACTTATCTAATAAAACCAATGATGTATCTAAATATTTAGCTGCTTGATTGCCCAATTCAGTGTTTGTGGTCCCCGGGCCTATTGGCTTCTATTGAAATCGATATGGCTGATACAACGCACCGGGAACGATGGTCCTCGCCACGATGACTGGGAGCCACTTGTCGCACAGACCTCTCTGTGCAAAAACATAAATTTAGTCCTTTTGTGTTGGTGCAAAGATTCTATATCAAAGAAAACAGCTTGAGGAAAGCGATGTTTCCAAACAGAAACCTCTGGAAGATTTTTGTGTCATCTGTTGGGGTCGGGATTTGCGCGCGCGTGTGTGTGTGTGTGTGTACGCGTTTTTCTTTGGAATCACGTGCCAAGAATCAATTCGCGTGATGTGGAGTCTACATCTTGCGCACTTTGGAAAAAAGAAGCTGATCTCACGGGAAGCTGGTCTGATCCGAACAGTCCGACCCGAAGCCTTGACATTTGATTCGGGACGCACTGACCGGAGTCGACTTCCCGACAGTATCGGGAGACAAGACTCGCTGCGATGAGACCCAAATCAGTTTTGAGATGAGATTCATTCCTCGATCTGTCCAAAACAACACGCCCCTGGATTTCAGGATTTCCTGGTGACTTTCAACCTTCATGCGATTCGCTGTCCGGTTTCTAGCGAAACTTTCGCATAAATATGCGTGCGCTTGTTCAGATAATTTGTCGAAAATTGGAAAAGAAAGACTCTATCGAGACATTTTCTTTCCCTTTCTTGTGTGTTTGCATCGTACCTTCACTGGTTGGTTTTCAGGACATCATGAAGTTCATGGTGATCTTCTTCATCGTGTTCCTGGCCTTTCTGGTCGGGTTGAACAACTTGTACTGGTACTACGACGAGAGTGTGCGCGAGCAGGTGCAGCTCTACAATTCCGCCTTCTACACCGGCGAAAACGAGGTGGACACTGCGGCTGAGAAGGCGTTCGGCACGTGAGTAGCGCGTGTGTGTGTTGCGTGTTACGTACGTGTGTTGTTCATTCTCGTAGGAAAGCGTTGTTCAACATTCACTCAGACTCCGCAGGAGGTCCAAGGGAATGAGTGGTGGTTGTAAGGACGAAAAAGATCAAATTCAACAAGCATAGAAGGACCTCGCGAATCAGTTTGCCCCTGCCCTCTTTCGCCAGCATTGTCGTCCGATGAGATCTGCACATCTGGTGAAACTTCACGCTCACTGTGCTTTTGTGCTTCTTGCCGGGGGTCTGGTTTCCTATCCAGTGCTGGTTGCGTATTGAGTTTGAATGCAATTCCTTGTCTTGTCAAATTGCAAAGTATTTGAATACCTCCACTTGTCTGAGTATTTTTCTCCACCAATCATGTGAATTGAACCACAGGTCAGCACTGGCAAGAAGAAACGTGTGGTCTTTCGGTGGTTGGAGGGGAGAGTGGACATCACCTGATCTCAGAAAATTTGAACGCCACTCGCGCAATCGCGTACTCGGGTGATTGGGCAGAAACAAGTGATTGGAGTCAGTTGAACGTTCAAGGCAGGACGGCTTCACTGGTTTTGCAGGATCGAGCTGACGTTCCGCTCCGTGTACTGGGCGCTGTTCGGCATGGGGGAGCCGTCCGACGTCGAGCTCGACTACAGATACAGCAAGGTACGCCACTCTCATATTCTGCAGTCAGACCTCATAATTTCTGCAGTTTGAAGGTGAACAAATCTACTGATGCAAAGTTGCTCAAAGTAAAGTTTCTCAAAAGTAACTGCTCCCATTTCGTCGCAGAATCACAGAATTGATATTTGAAAATCATAAACTTCTCATTGTTCACATCTGTGGAAGAAAACTTTCATGTTTACATTTCTGCATGAAAGGCATAACTTGACTGAATATTGTTGTACTTCTGTGCCAAAGCTAAGGTTGTAGCTGTACTTCCGTTGATATGTTTTTGTAGAGTGCGAAGCGTTTTGTTGTTTTGGCTTTATTTGTACACATTCGCCCCAAATTTTCACATTTGTCAAAATTTGCACGCCCGACCAACACTCGTGGTGGACAAACCTTGTGTTTCTTTCTGAATTCAAAGAAAATATTTGGGAGACAAGTAAACATGCTTGGTTTTGTTGAGTCCCGTCTTCACTCATGAAAGGTTGGCCACAAAATAGTTGTTTGTTTTTGTGCAATGGTACCTTAGCTTTGACTCACTCAAGTACAAATTCAATCAATGTGGCAATCGATCTATTCTGCACGAACACTGGTGTCTCCACAAGTATTTGAGAAACATTTGGAAATTTGAAATCAAGGTAACTTATTCTCGGTTGGGACCTTGGTCGAGACCCACCAGTTGAGACCCTCTGCGAAGAGCTAAACCTCAGCTTGTTGTCGCAAAGGGTTCCACCGAACTGCAGGTTGTCTGACACAGACCACCGTCAAGACAACCGAATCGCTTGTTCGCGTTACCACAAATTTGACAATTGGTCACAAACAAAACCCAGAAGTGACAACCAGGTTTTGAATTCCGATTCAAATTGCTCAACTGGACTCCGGCCTACCTTCATAAGTTTTTCAGTAAGATTTCAGAATGCCAGCAGAAATCGATTGCCACAACGAACTGCTCAGGATCGGATTCTTGTTGATATGTGTCTCATAACATTTGTACCACGTAGGAGTTCACAGAGCGCCTTGGTTATCTAGTGTACGGTGCCTACAATTTCTGCGCAGTGATTGTGCTGTTGAACATGCTAATTGCAATGATGTCACGCTCGTTTGACAGTATTCAGGTATATCTGTACAAGAACTTCCTCTGTCCCCTCTGTTGTGCTGTGGATGGGCGGAGACCCTGCGCATCCAGTCACTGCATCTCTTGCTTTGGACACATTCGTGCAAGAAGTCAGTTTGAGCCAGGAAGCAATGTTTCCAAAACGCGCTTGCAGAAAGGACCAAATCGGTTCACAAAACTTGCGGGTCCCCACTTAGTGTTTTGGACAAGACATAAATCAAGGTCTCAGAAAAGATGTTGCCCTGCTTGGTACACTGAATTCCTGGAGGAAAACAGCGCGCTACCTTCCTGGTTACATGGCCAGATCCATCATCATCTGACAGTCCAGAATATTCCGTGCCACATGGACTCTTGAAACACAAACGAATCATGGAGGCCTTATTTTTCTGTTGGAACCTCCTTGTGAATCCAAGCAAGAGCTGCGTGTTCGGATTGCGCACGGCGCTCCTCTGCATGTGTGAGTACGTACGTGTAGGTGGTGGAGTCTCCTCTCGAACATGCATTATTCTGTGCCGCTGCCGTGTGTTGCAGGAGTTCACTGAGAGATTAGGCTACTTAGTTTACGGTGCATACAATGCTTCAGCCGTGATTGTCTTGCTCAACATGTTGATTGCTATGATGTCTCGCTCCTTCGACAGTATACAGGTAAACTAACCATTCCAAACCCCTTTTCTGTTTCCTCCTTCCTCTCAGACAATAGAAATGGCCAATAAAGTCTGTCAGCTCAACTCTGCCCAAGGTTGATTGACCTGCTCAGTCGATTGGGGAACCAGTGTGTGCAAGTTACCTGACGTCACACTGCTGATTTTTCTCTTGCAATTTGAGCTTGACTCCCAGTCGACAAACTAACGATTGCTTCAAAGCGGCTGAAGTCTTTCGCCTTGTTAAGTTGGATTTCCTGTAGTTTTAATCTCTCTTCGTTCGGTTCGGCTGCTGACATGTTTAGTGCGTCAAAAGATCAGAAAGAGGTCCCAGTACGAGCATAACGCGTCGCTGTTGGGCGCAAAGACGCGCAGGGAAGATGTAAGATTGTCAAAGATTCAGCGTAGACCAGACTGGACGAACCCACCCGAGGCATTGGTGTCACTCGAACGTGAGCATAATTCACAACTATTCGTTGGAGTGCAGGGAATCGTAGATTCACTGAAGTTTATTTTTTGTGAGTTTTAGCTGTTTAGGTGAGCATGGTGTGGTTCATCTGTGTTTAGATCGGTCAGTTCGCAGGACAAGGATCTAGATTTTTTTGTGTCGGTAGCATTCGGTGCAGCTTTTGTATTGACCTCAGTGTGTGAGTGCTCAGCGGACCAAAACTGACAAAACTCTCTTGGCCTGTTGTTTTGTTTTGGGTTCAGAAAAAGGAAAGACGTCGATTCACTTTTTGCCCGTGTCAGTCAGTGCAAAATGCCAGGTTCCTTGTAGTTTCTGTACGTGTAGACATGTTTCCAAAAACAGCTCCAACATTGTTCACGTCTACGCATATTCAATCAAAATATCGCGGCATAAAATCTCTCAAATCGACCCAACAGTCCAACAATCATGAAAAACAGTAGAAAGGTCGTGTGGTGTCGTTTGAGAAATCTTCCACGCATTTTGTTTGAAATTTTATTGTGTAAAAAACTTGCAATTCAATTTTGCAAAACAAGAAGATGTAATGAAACATTATTTGGAAAAATACTCTCGATTTGGCCAGCTTGACTTCGAAACACACGAAGTCCGCCTCACCCGACACAATTTGTTTCCGGTCGTTTGTGCCCTCTGGTTGAAGACCAGTTGAACACTGAACGTCGGGTCAGACGAACTCCGGATGTGTCGATACAAACTTCGTGCGCTTCATGAATGGAGTCTGACGGTGCGTGTCGTGTTGCAGAACGACGAGAACGTCGAGTGGAAGTTCGCGCGCGCTCAGCTCTACATGGACTACATCATGGAGGGCTCCACCCTGCCGCCCCCTCTCAACATCATCCCCAGTCCCAAAAGCATCTTCCGAATTTTCAATCCACTCTACTACTGCTTCAGGTGATGACAAGCGCTTTTTCTTGGAATGTTCGAAGGTTCGTACAAAGAGGTTATGGTTTGTTTGTCGGGCTGAACACACCACACAAAACGATTATTGTCACAAATTTGCAAGTTGCTTTGTGAAACAAACCATCGAGTCCGAACGTTTGTTTCTTGCTGGGAAAACTGTGTTTGTATGGCTCCAACGGACAAAGCCTGACAGTCAAAACAGAAACTCCATGTGAAAAACTCTCTTATCTGAAGAATGTTTTTACAGACGGGCCTGCGGCCCCAGAAGCAAAAAGCGGTCGCGGCGGAAGGGGCTGCGCTACCAAGACCCGGCGTCGCAGAACATCAACAGCATGCGCTATGACGCGCTGAACCACGCGCAGGGATACCAGCCGTCGGAGGAGGTGCGTACCTTCGTGGGCTTCGGATCTGTGGAACAGTTCTGGGAAGTGCACATGGTTTCACCGTTCTCTCTGTGGATTTATCAGCCACAAACAAACATGCATGCTGTTCACGTTTCCTGAGTTGCTTTTTCATTTGCTTTGCTTCTCAAGAATTGAAGGGAAACAAAACTTGTCAGACCACGTTTGGTGCCCATACGTAACCATTTCAAACTGAAGTTTGTGTTCAACCCATCTTCAGCCTCTCCATCCTCGCGTCGGGAGGAGGCAGCAGCGGTTGGCGGTACCCGCGGGTAGCGGCGGCGGCGCTGCAGCGGCGGCGTACGAGGCGCCCACGGACGACGACACGGAGGACGATGTTATCGAGCTGGAGCGCCTGGGCAGCGGCAAAGACAAGGCGCACAAACGCTCACGCTTCTCCTTACATCAGGCGCCCAGCAAAGAACTTTCAGTTCCAAAACCAACTTACGAGGTGAGAGTCTCACGGTGAACGCGCAGTGCACTTCCGCCTGGTGCGCGTTGACTTCCGGTTCATTCTCTGATTCCCAATTCAAGCTCAAGATGGGCTCTTCTTTGGTGACCGACAGTCGAAAGAAACAACTCGAATCATGACAGTATCCTATTTCGGCCTGCTCAAGAAAAACCTGTCAAAGTCCCTTCTCATTCCCCACCCACCCACTCCCTCCCCAAAAAGAAGAAAACGCAAGAAAATTTAGAGGCAAGGTCATTTGGACAGCCTTTGTTGGCCGCGGTTTCTTTGTTGTTTGTTGGGGGAGAGGTGTTCTGTTTCGATCAATATCATTTCTGTGCTGAAACGATGTCTTCTTGTCGAAAGAAACGACAACGACGCCTCTGTTTGCAGGCTGTGATGAAGAGTGTGGTGAAGAGATTTGTGTTTGAGAGCCAGAAGGACGACGGATCTCCAATGGAAGGTACACGAACATGCCGGCGTTCAGCGACTTGGGCAAATTACTTTGCTCTTTCACAACAAAAATTCACACGAGAACGTGTTGATCCTGAACTCATTGTCATCTCTTTAATTTTTGTTCGCGTTGCTCATGAACGAAACGCGAGACACAGGGGCAAATTTCCCGCAGCAGTCGTGTGTGTGCGTGTGTGCGTGCGTTTATCTGTGTGCGCATTTTCTGACGCGTTTGCTCTTTTGCAGGGGAGATAGAAGAGCTGAAACAGGATCTGTCCAGTTTTCGTTTTGAGATGCTGAACACACTGGAAACGCAGCAAAAAGTGTTGTCCGACGCTGTTGGCGTTATCAACTCCAAACTTGACCTCATGTTCAGCGGAGTGGCAGGGGTTTCTCCAGGCGGCTTACCCACAGCTCCACCCCCTCCTCCACCACCCCCAACAGGGGGTTACGGACCTGTGGTGCCCACACAACAACCCCCGTACAGTTCTGCTCCCCATTCAGGGCAATACAGTTCAAGTGACCAGTACGGCGGAACAGAGCTGTACGTGAGGCCGCCGGACCCAGACCTGGAGAGTTCTCACACCTCGCGCGCTATATCCCGTGATAGACCCGGCAGTGACCACAGCGGAGACACGCACGCCAGTTTGTCTTTTATTCCCGAGGAGAAGGAGGATGGAGGTGGCAACGCATCGGAGACGGACTCAGTGATTCACGGGCAGTGTAGTGACCCAGACGACGAGTGCAGTGGGCGTGTGTCCATAGATGAAGAAGAGATTGTGCCGCAGAAGGCGGTGACAGCGGAGCAGAAGCCACCGCGCAAGCGCAGCAAGAAGCGCCGAACTTCCTCCAGTTCGTCGGTTGAGTCGGCGCTCCTCTCGCCACCACCAGGTGGAGTCAGTGTTGGTGGCGTCACGTCGACGTCGGTAGTGGCGGAAGTTCGGGGTCCTTACTTCACGAACACATCACCACGTCACACGACATCGTCCCCCGCCTCCTCGCTGGCTGGAAGCACGTCCTCAGCAGCCACAGCAGGAGGAGAACAGTTCAAGCCTCGCTACATCTCCAACACTGAAGAACTCAACAAACTGGTGCGCCTTCTGGAACCACATTCTTAGCACTCGCTGAATGCACGTCTCTGTTTGGAATTGTTGGAGGTTCCGCTGAGCGTTTTGAGCGAAGCTGTTGTTCTTCGAGTACAGCGACGGTTGCGGCTTCTGCGCAAGTCCCGTGCTCGGTGGAGTTGTGGTGCTGTGCGCTGCGTCCCTTGCAGCACTTCGCACTCTTGTCAGCACTCCGCGCGACGACCGTGCATCGCGAGAAGATGGTCAAGTGTCCCGCCTCGTGCACAACTGGCTGAGGTCTCCCACTCCACCAACCAACACTCCTGAATGCTATCGTTGCTGTTACACTTTGCTCTTTTCCCATGCACCAGGCGTTCGGTCGAGGTTGGCTCTCGGAGTGGTTGCGTGTGTTTTGCTTGTGGACAGGCGCGCGTGCGCTGTTGAAGTTGGTCAGTGGGGTCGGTTTTTACGTGACACTTTTCGTCACTGCAGAACGTGTTGATGGTGGAAGGAAAAGGAGAAGATTGAAGTTTTTCATGTGATACATGGAGCATTGGTTGTTTGGGTGTGGCTGGAGTCGAGAAGAAAGACCTGAGTTGTGAAATGTAACCAAAGGGTTTTGAGCAAGAGGTTGTTTCTGGTTGTCATCTCTGTGTCGTTCTCCATGTTTTGGGGTAGTTTGGGTGTGAGAGTCTAGTTGGACTTGGCAATCTGTGTGTAGAAATTACAGGGTATTGCTGACTGATAATTACACATAGCAATTATATATTTTGTACCAAAGCAGGACACGGGTCCACCTTCTCATATCACGAAAATTGTGCAATGCAGTGAAAACAAATTATCACAATCTTGCACAATGTCCTGCAAGAATTCAGAGTTGCAGCCTGGCGTGCTAAAAACCTCGCTTTTTGCTGTGTGGTCCACACTGAATTTAGGAAACGTGAGAGTCATTTTGTGTCACAGAAACTCGCTTGGTTTTGAGTTTTTGGGTGTTCACCACAAATCTACACACTGATTTTTGTTGTGGTCAGTTCAACTAGAACCTCACTCTCAAAGAATTCCAAACATGCAGTTGGTCTATGCATGATCTTTTTTCTGGCCGGTTTCTGAAGGCCAAGTATCTGCCTCAATGAAAGGCCAATGTGAACCGTTCTGCATGCCTGCAGGAACTGTCAAAAAATATGCTACAAGCTGTGCTCACTGTGACAATTTCATTGTTTCATTTGAAGCTATATCATACACAACTGACCGTCCTTGGTATGTAGTTGTTGACAACTTTAAATTGGTGCTTGTGTTGGCTTGTTTGTGCGACATACATGTCCTGCATGTACAAGCACAAAATTTGAAAAAAACCTACGCTTGTTGTCAAAACTTTAGTCAATTGCATCTTGGGTCAGCTTGGTACGGCGACAAACTTTACACTTTGAATCCTTTCAATCTGGTTTCTTCGAGTGGACAAAGCAGAGGAAACAGACTGCACGAAAAATTTGAATTGCACGAAGTGGATCTGCGATAGTGGACGCCTGACGCAGAGCAGCATTCTTGAGCGTGAATAAAGCTTCGTCCGACACCCACAATCCTGAGGCAAGTGAACTCCGAGTTGACTTTTGCTGAAGCAAAATTTGCTGTTCTGACATTCAATTGCGTTTCTGAAACGCGCTCGCTGGTCGATGTAGTTGTCAGTTTCAGTCCAAACGTTTGTTCTGTTGGTGTCCGGACGCCACGCAGACTCTTTGTTTTTGTGTCAAAACCTGCAGTTTTCATCCTCGAAATGTCGAGTTTGTTCATTGTGATCTGCTGTGAGACAACCTTTCATTGGAGATGGTTTCATTCCTCTAGTCATTTCACTTCTAGTCAGAAAGTGCAGCTTCAGAGATGATGCCTTGCCTCTTTATAGAAAGGAAAATGATAGTGTTTACGCGTCTTGTTCCACAACAAAATGAGTATGTTAAATTGATTCCGTCGGTGCACTTTCACCTGTTTCTTTGTTTGCCCAGCGGTTTCGGTGGCCCTTTCATTTTGTGTTCTTTTGGTTTTTTCTCCGAACTCTCTTGTGCTTTGCTTTGGATTTTCTTCGAATGATTTTGGGTGGGGAGAAGTGTTTCCTTCACAGAATCTAAACAGGGTGGCTCGTATGTGTTCTGGTACGAATGCTGAAATCTTTGTTGACAAAAAGAAGCCTGCATTGTGAACTCTTGTTTTGTTTCCTGTCGACTCTTCTCGCAAAGACCCCTGGGTTTTCGTTGATCAAAACTTTCTTTCACCTTTGTGCATCTGTTTCAAACAGGAACATTTTTCTCCATTTCGAAACACAGACAGCAGCAGAAGGTAATGCCTTGGTTTTTTGCTGCCACTTCGGAACTCAGGTTTCATATTGAGCACCACCGTACACGAGTGGCGATGAGTGGGATATTTACCTTCAGACAGCATCTGGTGCACGTTTTAGTTGAATCCTTTGACATTTCTTTGGCTGTGAATTGCGTCCCGGTTGTTGGTGGGCATGGGTTGCTACTCGTACAAATCCAAAGTTCGTAAACGACACTACAGAAATAATGTGGCCTGCAGCGTCACAATTTGCCATAAAATCACAAATATCTCATCTGAACTGGTCTGACGGTTGTGCCTTGAAATTGACTGTCACTTTGGATCGTGAAGTTTAATGATTCAATTGTCTCTTTTTGCGTTGATTTGGTTTTTCATTCCTGCCTGCGCAAATGTTTCGCCGCGTTTCAAGGAGGCAACAGAAGATGCCCTTTTCCAAAAACCAATTCTTTACAAGCAATTTTTTTACAAATCAGCTTTTTTAGAAATTGTTCTCATCATTAAGGCTGTCAAATTCAATACCCATGTAATTTGTACATAACCAATGAAAATACTCATGTCATTTATCTTCATAACATACATTTGTTTAACTTTACACGGTCTTTGTAAAAGTTAAGGGAATAGAAAATGAACATGTACGAACTCTCCGCTAGGAAATCTCAATAGAAACTTGTGTTTGTTCAGAAACGGTACACGGACGTGCCAATTCTTTTTTAACTGTAAATAGTCAGTATTGTTATACATTGTACAAAGCAATAAAATGATAGAACAAGTTTTCACTTCTCTTCATTCGCAAGTACATCATGATTGGTTTTGGTGAGTTGGCAGCAGTAGACCAGAGCGCTGCAACTGCCAGCTGGGTGCGAGCGTGTCAGCGTGAATGGAAATGGTCAAATCATCACTTGCAGAACACAAATGTGCCTCGCATGTTTTGCGTATCGAAACGTCAAGCTTGGTGTTGTCCACACATGGGCGAATTGTCAAGCCCGCTGCCCCGCCATAGCTGGATAGGCCCGGGCTTAGTGCAATCACTTTCGGTATGTGTGTGTCTGTCACCTGTCACCCTTGGGGGTAACTCAACTTGACCCAGCGGAGTTGTGTGTGTGTGGGGGGGGGGGGGGTACCTCAACTTTGCGGATATGATTCCGAGTGATACTGATTGAACACCGTGGCATCAAAATCCCAAAGTTGAGCTCAACCACCCCCACCCCTGGTCACTCAGCTTTGGCTGTCCACACACATGCATACAATAAGCGCGCGGTGAGACCGGCTCGGGGGCTGAACCGCGCGCTTGAAAACGAAAATTGCCCTGATAAATTTGTCTCGAACAGGGAAAGTTGAGGACGAAAAAAGACCACGCTCGACCAACGAGCTGAAGTGCTGTGGTGAGCAAGATTTCGGGTGGGTGATGACGAACCGATTTTCTGCGAGTTTCATTTTGGTTTGTTTCGAAATTCTTGACATGGTGAGAACGCAGGCCGACCGGGATGGTGGGGAGAATTTCCAGAGAATGACATGGCAGCAAATTGTACCAAAGGTGGGTGCTGAATGTCGAATCCTGACCTAACAGGTGATACGTCCTCTCAGCACGTAGACTTCTGTTGAGCGCTCCAACAGCGTCGGAGCAGGAGCGACGCAACTTGTCTCTCCCTCTCGCGCGGTACCGCTCACAGTGAGTTTATGAAGACAAACTAAACGTCCCATTTTGTTCTGGGCTATTTTATTGTTGTTTATGCCACACTGGAAAGCCGGATACATACACCGTTCATGACTTCGCAAAATTTTGGCTTGAAAACGCGTCTAAGCAAATCTGATGTCAATCAATGCAGGTTATGGTCAAAACACACACGAAACAACCACATGGATTCGTCAAATATAAAAAATATAGTGTGTGTTCAATGAAAAATGGAAAGTCCAGTTTTGCAACGTACAAAAAGCTTTACTTTGCAGTATCAGATGTGAAGCAAGCCAACGAGGATACTCTTCGCCCGTACTCCGCTGCATGGCATCAGATACGCGTAACACAGATAACGCAACACTTGAATCTCATCAGCTCACATCATGTGCAGGCCACTCGAAAGAACATAACTCGCGCAGAACAAACAACCAAAAGTCAGAAATTGCAAAGCATGGAATAGAAGTGCAGCGAGTTGTACAGGTTGAAAGAAGAGAAACCCTCTGTTGAAAGCTGTGAACACCTGGAATGGTTCAGCAGAGGCTGCCAGTCTTTTGGAACGTAATACTGCGGAAAGCCTAGCACAATCCTTCAGCGAAGTTGGGCCACCGAGTGCCGCCAACTTCCACTGTCTTCCTGCCTCAAGAAAACTGTACCGCACCGCTGAAGAGTAATTAGAATTTACGACAGCAAAGCAAGCACGCAATGTCAACGTACAGCTGTTCCCTTGCGCTCCGAGTTTTCACAAGGTTGGGGATGGGTTCCCGCTCATACTGGACGAGGCGAGGAGAGAAAAGAAAATCCCCGCCTCGTCAGAAACGATTTGCCTGTGCAGCACATCCCTCTCTGCCATCAGAAGCTTATTTCCGTATGCACCGAAGCACTTGTTGCAAGAGCTGTTCCAAAACAACAGACCAACAGCTGATTTGCGACCCTTTGTTACTGCACTCATTATGCATCCACTGAATTGACAAATACCGAGTTCTACTCAACGCAAACAAACTTTCACGAGTCTCCTGTGCCGGCATTTCCGCAAGTGCCAACCATACCCAACACAACCAAACTTCTTCTCTTCTGCTGTGACTCGAGTCCGCGAATCAACGGACACGTCTCAACCAGAAGTGCGGTACGATTGCACGACAATGCTTCGGTGTACATTGCGGTGTTGTGCTGCTGTCGTTCATTGTCCGTCTCAACGATTCAACCACGACAACGAACTTAAGGCAACACCCTTGTCGTACAACCCTTGTACGCAGAAGCGCAACCTTCAACACCAACACAACGTCGTTTGAATATGGGTTTTTCAACAGCGCATTTCCGAACACCACCACACCAGTCTCTGCCACAGCATCTCAAATGTCTGATTTCGGCAACGTTTTGTACAACCCGAAAGCAATCAACCACGCCATCAGCACGAAAACGAGTTCCACTGTGCTCACACAGCCATATCCATCTCATTTCTACACCACGCGAACGGATTGTTGGTACGAGGCACTTAGATTGCCTGATACTTGTTTCACTGCAGTTCCGATGTTTCTGTGACAAACCCATACACTGATCGAGGACACACACACGCACACACACATCAGCCGAGCCACGTCTTTTGTTCTTGTCATGAAGAGAGAAAATTTGCACAGCTGTGATGCTGTAGTGCAAGACAGACTCTCATAGTAATCATTCGGTGTGGCCGACTTCGGTCAGCCCAACAAACTGAATCAGCAGTCACGTGAACGCAGAGTCCACCCACACGTCGCTTGTCCTACTGCGACGCCGTTTCGTCCAAATTTTGTGGCTCTCACACCACAAGAGTATTTGAACTCTACCAACCAACACAACCAGCGCCGAACGTAAGTAAGCATCCGCACAGTTGTGCAAATGATCGAAAATGACGGCAATGTACACAGGCATGAACAGTTTGCAAACACGAAAAATGACTTCACAGGCGACACAAATGAACGGACATGCATGTTGTCCCGACAAAGTTTTGTACATGTTGTCATTGATAAAACACCTATCAAAAATTCGATCTCCCAGGGCGACATTTGTTTAGCACTTGGTTTGTGAAAGCAAACCCTTCAAGTTGATGAAGCAGTGAAATGTACAGTTGATGTCCAATGCGACGCATCTTGTACAAAAAATAAGTTTTTATTTTTTGTGATTTCAGCAAGGTGTGAAGAGACTTGTAAAAGTTTACAAAATATCACTCAAAACCTACACATGCGTGGCAATATTTTGCAACAAAACACCAAGGTATGGCAATACAGTAATACTTAACAAACAAGGACGCTCCTTACTGGCAAAACATAACGTGATCTGCACCACGAAAAATGGCAAAAACTTAATGGCAATGCTTAATTTGCAAGAATGCACAACAGATCAGTTCCCTTACACATGAGTAGTACAAACAAACGATCCAGTACAAACTTATGCCGAGTAAACAGATATCAAGAGCAAGTGAATCTCAAAGAACAGATCTTGTGAAACAGTCTTTCAAAGTTCTCTAACCGTACAGCGCAAAACAGTCGAACTTGAGGCACAAGAAAGTGATACGTAGTGATCGTGAAACGACATCAATGGCGACATTTAGGACCTCAAACATTTTTGTATTCTCCAGTATGAATGCTAACTTCTCATTTTGCCACTCACTGAATCCAGAGCTACGTTGGGGCACAAAAGTAACACCTTATCTCTTCTTCATGTGGCTGTAATGTTGCATTATGACAGGGGAGTTGGTCGCGGCGCCGGAGTGGCAGGTCTCGCACAGCGTCATGCGGCCGTGGCAGGTCGTGTCGCATTTCCAGTACGGCTGCTTCGCCTCGTCCGGGTCGAAGACCACTTTCGAGCAGACGTAGCAGTAGCGCTTGGACTATCCCTCCACGGAGTCCGTCTCCTGCACGTGCGCCCCGCCGCCCACATCGTTGACGGTGATGTTCGCGCCGCCGTTTTCTTTCCACTTCTTTTCTTCGAACGTCTCGTTGCCCTCGTCGATGTAGCTGCAGTCTTCGATTGTGAAGGAGCGATGACCGTTCGCTTGCGGCTGTGCAATGATCACCTGGTCTTTCCCAGCCTGGTTACTCACCGCCAAGTCACTGCAAAAGGGAGAAAAGTCGTCAGGCCCAGTTTCAACGCAGTGCTGCGATTTTCAAACAAAGCACGCCTCTTCACGCAGTCTTTTGTCAACTGGAACTCTGCACGTGGAAGTGCGCCACTTAGAAGACACACAACAAGCAATGGGATGTGAAAGCCTCGATAACAAGTCGAAGTCGACCCCTTCGCACTCCGTCCTTTCTCGTACACACAGCTGCCGGGTCGCGCCTGAAAGCGTGTTCGACAAGGAAATGCGTCGGATATTAATTCTGCTGTTTCCACGCACACAATCCCACTGCAAGGACGGCGCGTCCTCGCCCTCGTCTCCTGTGAGTCATCAGCCGCATATCCCACACAGACGCGATTTACCACGTCGCTCGGCGTTGTCAAAGAATCCTCTTGTTGCGCCGAGAATCCCAAGGGATTTCAGACAGTGACGCAGCCGCCTGGGGAGCAGGAATGACTGGAGATCAGAACTGAATCCAGGTGCACACGACACAGCCAAAGAATAGCGCACAGGTCAATAATTAATACATTCCTGTTCACGAGAATCACGAGCATTCCAGGTGAGTACTTCGTAGGCGTGTCACAAAGCCAAAACGAAGTGGCTTCACATAACCCCATCACACTGGTCACCCCCCCCCCCACAGTTGTCAGCACACCCTGGCGAAAAAACCCTCTATCTCTGCTCAGTAGGTAACTCCCGATCAGCCTCCCCTAGTTGGCCAACTCCACTTATCGGTGATGCCTTAGCCCAGCAGAAATCGATGTTCCAAGTATTCAATTGCAACAAATCTTTTCTGAGCAAAGAACAAGTTATTTTCATTGTACCATGGCCAATCTGGAGTGGAAAACGAGCAAAGAACAACTCCTCTTGCCTGAAGTCTGGACAAATGAAACAGTCGAAGAAATAGTTACCCTTGTTATGTTATGTTTTTGAGAGTGGACTTTATATTTTTGTTGTGGAATTTGTTCCTGCAGCGTAATTCATCATTGCATCAAGTCCTTCCAAAGGGAATTCCACCTCTCCAAACACTAGAATTTCAAGTGGAGAATCAGCCACGCGCCGCGATCGGCAGTACAGCACTTCATCTCAGAGGTGGTCTCCAAGTTGGGCAATGTCCAAGCAGGACAATGTCCAAGTTGAAAATTTCTGTAGACATGGGAGGAGATAAGCCAGACAATGTCCTGCTGGGACACTGTCCACAAGGATAATGTCCTGCTGGGATAATATTCTACCAGGAAAATATCCAAGTTGAAAATTTCTGTGGGCAGGGGGGGGGCATAACCCAGACAATGTCTTACCAGGACAGTGTCAAAGTTGAAAATTTGTGTGTTTGGGGGGGGGGTGGGGATGTGATAAAACAGTACAAACGTAACACGACAAAGGGCCAAACCATAATATCCGCGG
>JAAUXT010122687.1_pt1 | contig 22864 bp, 26 predicted proteins | sample 7278171 | NCBI WGS metagenome assembly JAAUXT01 (sample SAMN14350112, study PRJNA611818) | marine sediment metagenome | isolation source: surface marine sediment (1.8m) | place: French Polynesia: Moorea | collected 2018-08 | reverse complement strand
CCCCCTCCCCCATTTCTGCGGCTTACGGGGAGAACCTGGACCGCGAGCCCAAGCCCTCTCCGCACGCACTGGGTCCGTCTCTGGACATATCACAATGAAAATGCAGCGCGACGCAGGAAGGAGGAAGGACTGCGAGATGCGTGCGGTCAGTAGATGGTTCTCTCCCGGCCCGGCTCGGGTCCGCTGGGACAGGGCCTGCAAAACAACGACCAGATAAGACATCGAAACCTTTAAAAACTGTGCGAATATCTGAGGAACTTCGTGGACAGCACCATCAACAAGCTGGCGGGCAACTGAAAGACAACACCTCTCCCTTGCTTGTTCGGAATTTTGTTCCTCTGAGTGGAGTTTAAATGGGTGTTTTCACAGAGTGTCGAGAACCGCCCAACGCAAATGCATTTCTTTGAGCTCGCGTTTGACGAGGACAGGCAAACAATAGATTTGAAACTTGGTCGTGTGTTGGGAGTGTGGACGATTTGAAAACCTTACAAATCAAAAGCAGACGTCCTAATTTCAACCCGCAATCAGAGAACCAGAATTGTACTGCAGATAAACCAGTCATATCGTTGCCCTGGTTTGAAGCTTACTAGAAAGTGTGTGTTGGCTTGTCTCCGTGTTGAGTGTGTCGCTTTGCACAAGGGAACAGCGTGTGCCTCTTAATTAATCAAGAAACTGTACAGCGAGAGTGCATGAGGTCATCTCTGCGATTCTTGACAGACAGCCCACGAGAACCAGCGGACCGTCGCGGATGGATCTCGTTGGACCACATCCGGATCCGTCTATCGAATTGAAGATCCAAACTTTTCAATGGAGAAAACGCCACAAGAAAATTTTGTCAGATTTGAAATGACGTCCGCAGATTCAAAGTTTGTGCGGGCAGTGCTGCAACAAAAATGCAGCGACAACCTGTTGCTTCTGCACCAGTTGTGAAAAACTACGTAATTCCTGCGAAGCGAATATGAAGAGCCCCATGCCTGTTGCTATAGGTTAGAGCAGTGGGTGCGGCAGCGGACGGGCGGGGGGATTACTTGAGACTGGGCTCCATGGCCACGGCGACGCCGTGCCCGCTGCGCCCGCAGCTCATCGTCGTCACTTCGCTCCACTCGTCCTTGTCCAGGTCGTACGCCTCGACGCTCGCCAGAAAGTCGTTTCCGTCGTAGCCGCCTGAAGAGCAACAAACAAGAATGCCGACTTTGAACATTCATTCTCATCTGTGTTGTTTCATCGCGTACCGATGCAGTTCTTCGCTTGTCCCTGGACACACGTGCCCACAGAATCACAGACGCGATGCCCACAACACAACGACCGCTTTCTACACTTGGAAGAAGCGGCAGGACAACGGAGTTGTTTCAAGGTTCCTTGGGATCAGCGAGCGTTTTGATCGCACAGTTGGTCGTCACAGAGATGCCTCCTCGTGTTACCACCAGAGGTGATGCCACGTCCTTGAGGTGATAAATAATCGGGCGTGTTTGCTGGTGTCACGAATCTTCGTATCTTTTTGGTTTGACAAATGAACATTCGGAAACGTGGGCGTGGAATTCCTGAAGCCTGCGCTGGTGACTGACCACACCCAACACAAAACGAGGACCACACGCGAGTTTCCCGTCAGCATGGGAAACAGGAAGTTCGCAAGTGTCGCCACGGCCCAGTTCCGCCGCCTCTTCCAGGAACTCGCAACACGACGTACGCTAAATTCGCACTCAACAACAAACTGCCCAAGCATACGACGGGTCCACGTGACTTCTTTTTGCAACTCACAGACGTGTCATTTTGTGCTGGGCACGAGAATGATACAACTTACTCAAAACCCCCTCTCAAGTTGGAGGGCCACTCAGCGTGCGCAGGTGGACCCACCCTCCACAAAAATTTTGTTTGCGCCCGTTTTTGCAACTCAGCAAAGAGCAATCGGCTTTCCAAATATCGGTTTGAAAATGGTCCCAAAGGCGAACGATTCTTCCGTTTGATTCACTGTGACAGCAGAGGAGAGAAGATAAGAAAATCTGGCACCAAGTTCATTTCAACCATAAACAGGCCTTTCTCTGGGATACAGGAGACAGGGCCAAGATATTTTATCAGAGCAGAGCGGAAGATGCGCACGTACAAATGAACTCGAGGTGCACCACAGGTCTTGCACGAAGAAAAAATGCACCGTCATGCAGCTCAGCAACGCGTACACACAACACGCACATACACAAACACACCTGACGTGAACACACAAATCGTCCGGCTCCCAAAACTTCTCCAACCAATTTTCATGCCGGTGTCATGAAGCTCTCCACACGCTGAGAAACATCTCCCCAAATTCAGCCCCCCCCCGTCACACCACCACCAAACAAACACTGAATCCTCGAAAGAAAAATGCATTCCTGGTCACCAACACTGCAACAACTCACAATTTCTGGATGGACATTTTCTGTGCAAACGTGTCACAACTGGTCGAAAAACGACTGCACTTGGGATGACAACAACGGCGAAAACAGAACCAGGTGCGGGGTGCATTCAAAACGAATACCGGTACACGTGTCCTGGCATAGGTCAACAGGAGGTGGCACTGAGCCACCAGTCCGCGGTCACCCACCCGATCTGCGCTTGGAATTGGCAGGGATTTCGTGTTCGCGGCACCAACACACACGGGCCAGCAAGTGATGCTTTTTCTCCCTTCGACACAGCCACGCCTGATGGCATGTTGTTTCGAGTGAATTTCCCGTTGGGCCGCTGTCACCGATTTGTGTGAAGTGTCACACTCTTTTGTTTATCACAAGTAGATAGCGTTTTATCGGCCGTTTATCGAGTTGAACATACCCGAGCACTGACAAATAACATCACTCTCGCGCGCGCGAGCACGCACCCACGTCCACAGCGACACACACACACACACACACACACACACACACACACACACACACACACACACACACACACACACAAGAGTTTCTTGCCAACAACAACGGCGAAGAAGGTTGTGGTCCACTCATACACACACACACACACACACCTATCGCGTAGAGCCGGCTGCTGACGACGGCGACGCTGAGGGCGCTGCGCGGCCGCATCATCTGCGCCAGGACCTCCCACTGGTTCGTCTCGACGCAGTAGCGCTCCACGGACGGCAGCTGGAACGTGCTGTCGTACCCGCCCACCGCGTACACGTACTGGTCCATCGCCGTCACGCCTGCAACGCACGAAATTCGGGCAACTCAGGCGACGTATGACATACAGTAACAGGAACTAACGAACGTGCTTGAGCAGACATCGGGTAGAATTCATGACGAATGAGAGTGGAGAATCGCTGCTCAGAACAAAATAAGATGGGTGTGTTCGAGCTCTGAACACAGCATTGTGTTTTGCAAAATGTCAAGTCAGAACAACTGATAGTGTTTTGAACTTTTTTTTTACCTGAAAACAAGAGCAACATTGTAGCAAACTGCGTCAAACACTCGGGGAAAATCAGTCATCGTCACAATCATTTGCCTGTGAGAACATTTCGAAGCCGAGCTCAGCTCAGCAGCACAACTGCGATACGGAAATACGAAAACCTTCAAAGTCACTCAACTACTTGCCCCTCACCATGGCTGTACCGTGCTCTCATCGCCCTGTGCCCACCCCACCTTGTTCGTCCCTGCGACCCCTCCTCCCAAACCTGTCCTGTCCCCCTTTGAACCCACCCTGATCCAACTGTGATAGAACTGTACCAAGGCAGACATTCACTCCCCAAAAACAAAAACTGCCGCAACGACCCGGCACACCACGACAGGGAACTCGAATCCTCGGGCCTGCGCACACTGAGGTTCAGAAGAAACTTTCAAGAAACTTTCCAAACAACAAAATTCTCCTTTTGCCAGACAATTTGTCTTTCAAAAGGCATCAACACCTCATCGTTTTCGGATTGCTGAACACCTGGTGAGTCTCATGATCTCAGCACGAGCATTGCGCATCGGTGTCTAAAAACGTGTGCAAAGTCGTGAGGTCGTGTTTGGTGTTCAGAAGCACAAAGAAAAGACCCGGGGTTGACTTTCCGCAGGTGCTCGCTTGACTTCCTTCACTTCCCTTTCGTGAACGAAACCATCCCACATTGTGAACCGAAATACATTCGTATGTTACGCTCGAGAGCCTGTGAATTGGTGGATTCTTTCCACATTCTTCAGACCCCTGAAATCTCTTGGCCAAAATTTACAATCCTTCAAACTTTGGCTCCGGACTATTCCTCATCCTGCACCTGTGTGTTGTGCGAAGCGTTTCCCAGAGAAGAGCTTCATTCGCACGACACAGAGCAGTGTTATGCATGTCCCTCATCCCAGTCTGGCCAGATATGGTGAACAAATATACAGTTGAAACGTCGATTGGAAGCAGAGGACAGAACTCTTCTCGTCACATAATACACAACAGGTGCCCCAAGGGGTGCGGTCAAGTTGCCTGACAACAAGGCCGGGGCTGTTGACTGAAGGTGGGGAACTTTGCGTCACGTTGAAGCAAACACGCTCATTCTGTACCACTCCCAACGGCTCCAAGAAGAATGGTATATTTGCTGCCCAGGTCGCGTCACTCCACGCCTGATGGCGTCATTCCACACCTAATGGCGTCGTTGTACCGAAAACAAGCTGGCGGCTTGGTTCCCCTCCTCGCCATCAGTCTCCCCACAATGGCGTCGCGTCTCCTCACTCACCTGCGCCGCTGCGCGTCGTCTTCATCGGCGCGAGGAACTGCCACTCGTCGTTCTCCGGGTGGTAGCACTCCATGCTGCGCAGCCGGTTGACGCCGTCGAAGCCTCCGACGGCGTACAGCAGGCGGTTCACGACGGCGACGCCGACGCCGATGCGCTTCGTCGCCATCGGACCCACCATCGACCACTTGTCCGTCTCCGCATCGTACCTGCAGCCGGAAAGAGCGAAGGTTCGAACACGTCCAAGATACAAGCGAAGAGACGTGACCCGGTTTGTTGGCGAGGCAAAAAAGCCTGCAGTTAGAGTGCTTAAATTTTGGGGGTTGCACCCCACTGACGTTCCAATCTGCAGACGGGCTGCGTTTTTTTTTTGTGCGGCAAAGATTCCTTTGTGACACAGCATTTAACATGTGAATGACAATGACTTGTGGTGAAGCCTAAAGGCACACATAACTGGGACAAATCTGGTTTGGAAAGAAGCAATTCTGAATTGTGCCCAAAACGCGCTTTTCCCCCAAGACGTTTTGTTGTGCAAACAGAAACTTGACAACCAGTCAGGACATCGAGATGACAGCGGAACGATTTATAAATTATAATTTTCTGGCATAAATTCGGTGCCTGACTGTTGCACAGGAGACCGCACATTGGTCAGAAAGTTTCTTGGGAAATACCCTCAGTTGGCAGCAACTCGGATCTCCTCCCAAAATGTGAACAAAAGATGCAAAAGATACTCGCTGTGGACTCTTCAACCGAAACGAAAATTTCCGAAGAAAATGTTGTAATTTTCTTCAAGCACTGCAATTGAACTTGCCCAAAACGAAATTGACTTTCACAAACACACACAATAACACTCATAGAACCTTGTAAGGTGTGGTGCTGAGACGTGCTTCGAACCGTGTCTATCCATCAGTGGTGACGCAAACTTTCGCCAGGTAAGCAGTTGCGTGACGACATTTGAAGACCCAAGGAATTTCGCAGAAAATTCTGTGCGACCAGAAATTTCGGGAAAAAATTTGTGTGAATGCAATTTCCCGTGTGACAAACATCTCAAGAGTTTCCAATGCCCAATCACAGAAGTGTTTGACTCAACACGAGAATTTGCAAAAGGCAGAAGAAAAAACAACTGCGCAGCACTAATTTTATACGGTGGCGCCACAACATTTTGCTGGAGCATTTCGCTCACGAGCCCAAGCGGCCCCCCGTCCCGACCCTGGTACGAACCTTTCGACGGTGTTGTGGTGCGTCCCGCCGTGTGACCCGCCGACAGCGTACAGCAACCCGTCGATGCTGCCCACTCCGACCCTGTTGCGAGGCACCGACATGTTGGCGCACTTGCGCCACGAGTTTATGGCCGGGTCATACACGTCGACGGCGCTCGAGTCCACGTTCCCGTCGGGAGAGTTGTTGCGCCCGCCGACAATGTAGATGAGTCCGTGCACCGTGCAGCTGGCCACCCCGCTCCTGGGCATGGGCAGGTCCGCCACTTTGGACCATTCCTGTAACTGCGGGTTGTAGCACTCCACGTTGCTCAGTGAATGCCGAAGGTATCCACCTGCGACGTAGAAAACAGGAGGCCCGATCGGGTTGCGCCGTTTATCAGGACAACGCCGGTGCAGAGTCAAATCTTGAAAGATTCTGGTCAAGTAGTCTTTGCAAGTGGTGGCATTGTTGACAACATCACAGTGCTTGAGCTGTTGTTTGAGGAACTCCGGGGTGAGGAAGTGGCAGCGCACTGCGGCCAACAGCTGCTCGAGGTGCACGCGCCGCTTGGTCTCCTCGAACTTGACCCAACTGATGACGGCCTTGTAAACCTCGGACTCGCAGCGTACGTTCAGTTCGTCCTTCTTTATCACATTGATGAGCTGCATGGGCGACAGCTGCTCAAACTCCTCGTGCTGGTACACAGTGGTGAAGTTCTGGAATAAGAAAGTCCTCGCCTTCTGAAACAAGTCCTGACAACCGTGAGCCTGAGCGAAGTCCCCGATTCCGATGCAGTTGCTCGGGTCCAGTTGATGCTCCAAAAACGTGCAGCACGCTTCGACGACGTGCGTCATCTGCAGCATGGTGGCGGCTGGGAGCAGCGCGCAAACGTTCAACTCACTCACGTGGATTTCTGCAGTGTACGCGAATTCAATGAGCGTGGCCAACACTCCGGATTTGATTCCCTTGAGAGGGATGTTCTCCATCTCGCTCTCCCGCATCCCGCTCGTGCAGAACATGGCCTTGAAGTAGGGACTCGCGGCCGACAGCACCACCTTGTGCGCGACGAACGTCTCGGTGCCGGCGCACAGCGTCACGTCGCACAGCTGCTTGTTGAGCCGCAGGTGGTTCATGACCTCGAACGCTTCCTTGGGCTGCTTCATGATGGTGAAGTGCATGCTTCCGTCGAGCGGCGAGCCCTCGTTGATGGGTTTGGGTCGGTAGCAGCCGCCAGGCACGCGGTCCGAGTTGGCATTGCGCTCGGGGCTGCGCTGCTGCGTGTACCCGGCATCCATTTCCGTGGGATTATCTCGCACACGTCACCGTGTGTCCGCCAGACCTTCCACTCACTCCTCACAACTCAAGACGTTTGAAATCTTGCACTTTGACTCGCAAGAAAAAACTCGACTCATTCCACTTCACTGCGCTGTGTCTTAAATTGTGTACCTAAAACGGTGAGCCACAACTGCTGCTGCGATGACTTGCACTATTTCGCCAGGCCTCAGTTTTTTATCTTCGCTTGATGCCAACTCCGCACGCGTCGAGAAACCAATCGGTCTAGGTAATATATCTGCACTCAAAGCAACGCCCTTCCCTTCAACTCCTCCTTTTCTTCTTCTTCCTTTGTCGCTCTGTCCTCACACGCAAACACGCTGCACGACCTATTTCTTCATTTTGCTTCCATCATTCTGCAAAAAATAAGAGAGCCGAGATAAGATAAGAAAGGGAATGTCATCGAGCACTGACTTCATATTGTGACACGGAAATCATCAAATTCGATCCACAGCAGGACATTACTGACACGGATACAGTGAACTGCGACTGAGTGGTTGCATTGCTGTGGTTGTCACGATGTTCCCTGTTCAAAGCCTAAAACGAAACCAGTCTGCCCGCAACCATCACCCCAAACACCCACAGAATATTTGAGAAAGAACCAGCGCCAAATTGGACTGCTGAGATCGCAGTCAGAGCAGGGTTCAACTTGAAAAACAGGAAACCAGCACGGCAGTTGCGCACGTCGGATTTCAAGCCCCATGATCGACGGTCTTCGCAAAGAACTTGCACTTCCTGTGTGCACGGTCAGGTGCAACAGGGTCCGCAAGCCGTATCTCCTTTTTATGGTACGTGACCAACTCAGAACAAAGCACTTGGCACAATATTTTCGTGATCAGATGTGTGTTGGATCACAAGTGGACGGAATTCGTCTGTTCAAAACCCCGGGAGAGTCCGTCATCAGGAACTCCAGTGATGTGCACATTTCCGTTCCTCGACTGGTTCTCTTTCACACAAAACTCGCACCTAGAATCTGCTGAGAACCCACGTGCGCTCTCAAAATTGGCGACAAGGTCCATCATTTCAAAATGGATCTTTCCCAGACGGGAATGCCCAAGCAAGCGGTCCGCTCCGTGATCACAAGTCTAAGGTCAGAACAAAAGCATTCTTCGCCATTCTGCAGCTGGACATCACCGCGGACAGGAACCTGTCGAAATGGCATTCTCAATTTGAAAGTGTTCTCAATCAAACAAAAGGTCGTCCACGCAAGCCCAAATGTTTTGCATTTTCTTTGCGGTTGTCCTGACTGGCAGCCAACGAGCAGACATTGTTTCTGAACAGATGCGGTCTCACCCCGTTGTCACGTCACATCGGTGTACTGGAGTACTTCATGAGTACTTCACCCACGCGTGTACTCGCACGTTCCTCTCTGGGGTGTCACCTCCTGGTCACGTTGGACGTGCGCGGTCTCACCTCGTTCTTTCATCGGCGTGCTCGCGCGTTCCTCTCTGCGACTTTTCGTAACACAGTCACATGAACGCCGTGAGGCGCTCAAACCTTCGCTTTTACGAAAACGTTCTCACGACTGTGGATGACTCACCTGAGAATCATTGCGTGTCCGTGCTAACAACGCATGTGGCTATCCGTGCTGACTCACGTACTGTGACAAAATCTCACCTGAGAAACGAACCATTTCTGCAGGCAATGTTTATATCCAAACGAACACAAATGCAAACTTGCTTTTTGAGCAGTCTGCAAGATGTCAACGTTAATCTTCAAGCAGACCTTCAACCATACCTGTGGGTGATGGATGTCCTTGTCCCGCATCAGCCAAGTATGACTGGGTTTTCACCACGGCAATTCTGCGAAAAATAGGAGAAATAACCACCTGGGCTGAGCAACACTTTTTGTTCTGCAGAAAGACCTGTTCTGACATCAAGCGCGTGGATGTTCCTCCAGAAAGTTGGGGTGATCCCGTGAGCTCCGTTTCGAGTCGTGACACGGGGTTCATGACTCAAACCCTCCACATTCGCAACTCATATCGAGAAGCAAGTTTCTGGCTGAATTATTGCTTTGTTGCTGGTGGACCTGGCAGTGGACCATGCACCAACAGAAAATGTGAGCAAACTCAGAGTGCGCACAACTCAGATCAACTCACCAAAATCGACCACAAGTCACAAGACTTTCGAGTAATTTTGAACAGGAAGCGATAAATCACACAGAAAACGGTGCAAGATTTCCCAACCCTTGATGCGCGAAGTCGGTCTGACAAGTTGGAAACACTGACAAAGGCCCCCAAAGATTCCCCCACCTACAAAGCGCCTGAACCATGAAGACAGCCAGCCATATACGGGAACATGACACAGCGTTTTGGTTTTCAGTGCAGAGTAAGTACGGAGTACACGGTGCACATGTCAACATCAGCCCACAGTCACTTCAGCTGGCCGAATCAATGAATGGCAACGCGTCTTTTGCTCATGTGCTGCCTTGTCGAGCAGGAGGCGTTGGAAACTCGCTCGTACGAGAGGAAACGCAAAGCAAGACGCGTTGAAACTGCGAGCAAGCGCTTGGTGCTTTTGAGTCTGTGCTGAAAAAGTCAATTTGGTAAAGCCAGCAAGCAACATTGCTGTTTGTCATCTGATGCACATCTTCCGGAAAATTCGGCAAACACGTAGGTTTTCGAGAACACAACGGAAAATTGTTGAAACTAGAATAACGGCCCCCGATCTGAACAAACATTTGTTTTATGTTCACACTCTTACTCTCAAAACTTATTTGCACTCAGGTGACGATTCCAAACATCTGTGTGGTTTGACAAAACCATTCCGCTCGTCAACAACCCAAAATAATAGCTCCATGGAGCTCACGGTGATTTGAGAAACCATATATAAGCGACCGAAACATGGCAACCAAAACACAGTGGCCTGAACACAGCAACCTAAATACAGCAACCAAAACACACTGACCTGAACAGAGCAACCTTTACACAGCAACCAAAACACAGTAACCAAAACACACAAAAAAAGCAGATGTACAGATGATCAATTTAAAAAAAAAAAATTTATTGCTCAGAATGTACCCAAAGTACATTGAAACTTATTACCCAATTGTACTTGAAGCTTACTGAAATCTTCATTAAATGTCCATTTTGAACACTTTCCTAAAATCCCAAATTTGTACATTGTACCCAAACTTTGGCCCCACCTGAAAACCATGTAGAAATTTTTGAAAATAAAAAAGACACCACCATTCAAACATAAATATCATACAATATTTCATCAAAAACTTTTACCAAAAAAATAAAGACCAATTTGTCCAAGTAATGCACCAAATTTTCTGCCCCTCTTAATTTGAACTTTTCGACCTTGAGAACCAAAAATTCTAAATTTATTACATTTCCTTGCTGATACATTATCTGCTTAAATTTTACTAAGAACAGCCCACAAGATCCCAAATTGATCCTCATCTTGACCATAAACTAGGTGTACACATACTTTTGGTAGACACTGCCTGTATGTGATTTGTTTTGGTTGCCCTGTTTATGTCGCTCAAAAATTGAGCTCCCTTAAACAGGGCAACCTCCTCAAATCACCCAAAAACATTCACTATCCGTCATTTGAGACATCTCTGAGCCAACCAGTTTTGCTATTCTCATTGTGCGAAGTCCCTTCAGGGAAGAGCACTTTGTGGTAGTGCCAAGTTTTTTTGGGGGGTATATATGCCAACTTGGAGAAGATGTCCCCCTTTTGTCCCATGTCCAATCACACCCCCCCCCCCTGTAGGGGTTATTGGTGGCCAATGGTACTGGCCTGGGACAATTGGTCCATATGGTCTGCCTATGTACACAAGTTTATGGCATCTCAGGCTAAGTATATAGCATCTGAGGCAAGATATCCCCCTTTATCCCATCATGCCCCCCCCTCCTGGATGGGTTATTGGTGGCTGATGGTGCTGGCCTGGGATAAGACCACCAAAGCAAACAACGCGGGGACTTCGCACTTGCAGTTGCCCTGTGCACTGCTTCTCTTGTTTCTTTTCACACGTTTTTCTGTGCAAGGACGATACCAGTCGCATTTGTTTAAGAACGCGTCGATCAATGGATCCATTCCCTATTCATTGGTTTTCCACGTTTTGTGCAGTGAATATCTGGCGGCTTTATCTTGCAGATCGATGCGACAGATCAGGCGCGCACAGCTGCGCACAAACCAAGCCGACAAATGTGCTGAGTCACTGTGGTCCATCTGAACAGCAGTTGAACAGCAAGTCTTTAAAGACCTGCCATTTCCGCCACGCGTTGCTCGCGTCTGCCCCTCATGTCAACTGATTTAACACCGACAAAGGTTTGTTTCTGCTTGACTGAAAATATCAAAACACCGCTCTCCTATTGTCGCTGATCGAATCAGCGTGTTGCACCGAATCCTGTCTTCGGTGTCTTCACAAGAGATTCTGCCTGAGTCAACCTGGGCAAGTTTTGTTTTGCACCGAGCCCACCTGAACGTAAACAGTACACGAAGCTTTGGGAACAAGTTGTTCCGACGAACTACGAGCACTTGTTGGTCCGACAAGAAGACGGAAGGAACTTGCATTGTTCTTTTACGAGTACGTTGCACGCGCAACCACGGAGAGCTATTCGACCACTTCACTTGTGACAAGCATTCATGAGTCTCGTGTCAAGATTCAGTTCTGTTTCTGAAGGACCAACCCTGTTGAAGGTTGAATGAATGAGCGACCGAAAGGGAACTGTTGACTTTTTTTGCAGCAATCATGAAGCAGGTTGTGGACAGACAACTTTGTGTCCAGGTGCGTGCCGGGCTCGTCCAGATCTACCCAAGCCTCAGCATCTTGAGCCGATCTCAGCAACACACCAAGCGTCCAAATTGCGGAACTATGGACACCGTCAACACAACACTCGGCCCGATCTCACGTTCAGAACAAAACAATCTCTATTCCAGAGAAACTGTGCGAAAGATGGGCTGCTTCTGGATCCAAAGCCACGTCACACTCACATTGCTGAACCTGCCTGCTGTGTTTGTTGTTGACAAGTTGACAAAGGTGCGGAGTTCTGAGAAGGACAAGTCTGAAAACCCATCACGATTCCATCACTTCAAACAGAAATGGCACAAGTACCACACCTTGGGGGACACAAATGAAGCATGGACAACTCTGCTTGAAAGAGATCGACTGCCTTGCTGTTTGATTCACACAGCTGTGTTCGAACCAGTCTTCGATTGATCATGATTACTCACCACAAAAACCTACGTCAGATTTGAGCAGTTTACAGTGAAACAATTTGCTCAAATATTCAACTAAGGACATGATTTCTCCAAATACATCAAGGCTCCATACATACCTGGAAAAGGAAGCGCCAAATCCTTTTCGAAACCAATAATTTTTCCTTTCAAAGTCACTTCGCACTCTGGCAACGGAAACAGATTCGTCCTTGACCTTTTCAACGACGTTAGGGAGCAGTCTTTCACATCTTAGTTCGAAATATAAAATGTAAGATTCTTTTTGAAATATCCCTTGCAACTGATCACTTGGCATCGTTGATCGAAATGGATCATTAATCAAATTGTAATTAATTGCACAATATGTCTTTTGAGGTTGACGTTTACTCGAAACAAGAGCTCACGATTTCAACTGGGAAACGAAAACTGCTCCCCTGACAAGCTTCAGCAAGCACAGTGATGGCCGCCAGTTTTAAGTTTGAAACTTTTGTGTTTTAATTCAACGTCAGGTTGAGCTATTTTATCTTATTTTACGCTCAGAACGTGATTTTGGTGGAACGTTTACAATGTGGAATTCGGAGGACTACTACGGTGAGCTCATTGATCAACATCGAGGTGTCGACCAGATCCAGGGGCACAAGCAGCTTCAAAGCTGGAGATCAATTTTGTGTTTTCGCTTCCTGCTCGAAAGACTGCAACCAGGTCCCACGTAGATCTAGCTGTCATGAACAATCCTGTCTGTCTGCAAATATCAAAGGTGTCTGGCATTAACTTCTGCGGCCTCGCGCGCATCGGCCAACCAGACACGCAAGAGAATACTGGTTTGCCCGTTGGTTCTCTTGACTTGTTTCTCGTACTTGCAGAAAAGTTGTTGGACGGCTGGGAAAGGTCCGAAACATCAGACGGAATTCCATATTACCTGAAGTAAGTTCTCCTTCACACATCTCCCTCTGCGCAACTTGGTCCGCACGTGTCGGGCAGAATGTGGTTTCTCATCTGTGGGCGTTTCCCATTTCAGCCACACCACGGAACGAACACAATGGGACCATCCTTTGCTCTTCAAAACCATGGAAGAACTTGGTTAGTTTTCGTCTGGCTATGCGGCAAAACACAATCTTTGGGAAGTTTCTGTTTTGAGGATCTCTGTCTTGTTACAGTGGACATGGATGTCATCCGATATGCAGCTTATCGAACAGCGATGAAGTTACGTTTCATTCAGAAGAGATTGAGACGTAAGTGCGGAGAGAGTCACACGGTAAAAACTGCCTTGTTTCGTGCGATCCAAATTTTGTGGTTGACTTCATTCTGTCTGTTTTGCCAGTTGACTTTGTGGACTTGCCAACAGTCGAGGGAGTGTTTGAGCGACATGGATTTCCAGCCAGTCAAGATACGATTGTGGACGCGTCTGGCCTGTACAACATACTGGTCGACATCTTCCTTCTGATCAGAAATACAGAATCCACGAGAAATAAGAACAAGGAACAGTCAGCAGAACTTCTGTTGAATTGGATCTTGAATCTTTATGACGTGTACGGTTGTTTCTCTTTTGCAGTGTTTTCAATCTTTGCGTTGGTGTTTGTTCATGCACGAGCAAGTCACGCGCGGGACCGTAATCGTGGTGTCCCTTGTTTCAGGAACAGAACAGGATCAATACGTGTTTTATCCGTCAAGATCAGTCTGGCAGCTTTGTGCTGCGCGCGTCTGGTGGAGAAGCGCAAATGTAAGTCTTCAGAGCTGAACCGCGGAGCAATTTGCCTTGTCCAGTGTTTTGAGCTGACGTGTTCTGTGCGTGTTTCAGACATATTCAAGCAATTACGAGACCACACCAATCACATAAGCAGGAAAAAGATGACAGTTTTTCTGCACACAATGGCACAGGTTTGGAAATCTGTTTCTACGAAACGTGTCTTTCTTGCTCGACTTTTCCTTTTCTGGAACGAAGGCCGGATGCAGAATTCTTTGTTGTTGTAGCTTCCTGAACAGATCAAAGAGAGTTCCGCATTCGGAGGTCTCAACATAAAACCAGCTGTGGAAAGCTGTTTTCAGCAGGTAAGGACGAAAACAGGAATGCACGAGGAAGCTGCTGTTTTGATTGTCTGACTTCCCTTGCAAGAAACTTGTGGTTTCGCACAGGCCTGGAATTCTGCTGGAGTTACCGAGGTCGTGTACAACGCGTGGCTCTCTATGGAGCCGCAGACGCTCGTGTGGTGGTCCACCTTCCACAGAATGGCAGCAGCGGAGACTGGTGAGTGAACTGGGGATTTTCTCTCACAGAACATCGAACTTCTACATTGTGCTGTTTTTGTCCGCCCAGAACTATCGTATTCCTTTCTTTTCAGTCAAACACGAATCGAAGTGCAACATCTGTAAGATGTACCCAATCATCGGTTTCAGGTGAGTAAACGCACATTTGACTGCACGAAATTGCGAAATTTGTGTCCTTGAGCGTTCGTTCATGTTTTCCACCGTCACAATTGGATGCTTTTTCCACAGGTACAAATGTCTCAAATGTTTTAACTTCGACATGTGCCAGCAGTGTTTCTTCACTGGGAGAACAAAGGGGAAGCACAAATTGAGGCATCCTGTCCAGGAGTACTGCGTTGCAGTGAGTAGTACTGCGTTGCAGTGAGTTTCGTTGATTTCGCTTGCTTTGAAACGGGATGAGAATTTTGCTTGGAGAAACTGCTGCACCGTTGACTGCTGCTTCTTCCAGACGACATCCAAAGAAGACACTCGGGCTTTCCTGGAAACAATCAAAAACAACTTGAGCAAAAAGCATCGCAACAAAATCAAGCTGCGATACCTTCCAATCCACGGAACGGACCGCCCACCCGAGGACGTGTTGTAAGTGACGGAACAAAGAACTTCACAATCTAAAACAGACAGGGAGCTTGTTGTGTTTGCTTCTGCTGCAACACGTCTGCTACATCACACACGTTACTAGGGTTGACGACCTGGGAAGCCCGGACGCGCACAGCTCGATGCACAGGATCGCCGACAGATTGGCCGAAGTGGAGGAAACGAGCCCTGCATCCGCTGCGAGCTCCGGAAAATCTTCCTCCCTGAAAAAATCGGCGAATTCTTCTCCACAGCATCCTTCCCCTGGACAGGTATGAAGGAAACAGGGGCTGCAATTTTGCGAAGCGTTCTTCGAAAAAGAGCATTGAACAGGGATGGAATGTTTGTTCACTTCTGTTCTTCAGTTGAGCAATGAAGACAACATGTTTGAGAAGAGTGGCATTTATCTGGCGGGTCCGGACAGGAGAGAAATGGACAACATTGTCCTTCAGCTCGAAAGAGAAAACAAGTGAGGCCCCCATCTCTACCTGTTTTGCGAATGTCTTCAATTTCTACTTCGCTGCACAAATCACCGATTTTGGAAACTCACAAACGCAGGGAGCTCCTGCACGAAATCGAGAACCTGCGCCACATGTGGCTGGAGCGCGTGGAGAGCGGGTCCGACTCGAGCGAGAAGGAGTGGCTGCAGGACGAGCGCGAGCGCCTCGAGGTCCGGCAGGACATCCTCGAGACGCACAACCGGCAGCTCGAGTACCAGCTGCAGCGCCTCCGGCACCTCATCGGCCAGGTATGTTTGGTCGTTCTCTGCTTCTGTTTTTCTGGCGGTCCATTGACGAGTTGTTCTGCTAGCGAATAGATTCGTGTTGAAAACTTTCAGGGGAGCTACGTGGAAACGAGATCACCACTGCTTCCAGTCACCACGAACATTCCACAGAGCAGCACTGTCGCAAAGCCACCGCGGAACGACGACAAGAAAACTGCTGCTGATACGCGTGCGCAAATCCCGCAGGACTACACACCACGTCACCCGCAGGCGCCGCCCGCCTACATGCCTTCAGATGACGTGGCGGACAACGCGGCCAATCAGAATCAGTCTTTCTTCAGCGACTCTCTGCTTATGCCTGTCCCGCAGCAAAACGCTCACAAGCAGCGACGTTTCATCAGTCCGATCAGACCCCTGAGCCAGGGCTCCGACGACGAACGGGCGGACCCGAACATCAGGAAGTCACTGAACATGACAGAAGGTGCGTAACCGTTGTCACGTTGTCAGCGGAAAAGTTCACGAAACCAAGATGCGCTGAAGTTGTACAGTTTGTCGGCAGCCAACTCAAGAGCTCAAGACTGACAGTCCCGGTTCGTCAGCGACTGCTCACTCGGAGCGCGATGAATCAATGAGGGGAGGGGGTGATTCAACATGTGGACAAATTGTCTTCAGGCGCTCATCGGGCAAAAGTTTAGCGCTTCTTTTGCCACAAGTAGAGATGGAGAACCACGCTTTGCCAGGAATTGTCCATCCTGTTCTCCCCGCCCCAAGTTGAAGATCCTCTCTCACAAAGCCTGGTTCGGCGCTTCAAACAGGTCGCACGGCTTGACGTTGTCGTTTGTCTTGAATGACTTGCAGGCCTGAGTCAGCTTGAGGTGGACATCACACTCGGCTCGACGGACCCGACACTCGCGCAGACGCACTTCACACTGCCCGACGCCGTCCACTCGGTCGACTACGACGACGAGGAGGCGGAAATGGACGAGCTGCTCGAGAGACTCGGCCAAGCCTTCCCCGCGGACGCGTCGCACTCATGTACGCGTTCGCATTTCGGAATTTCGACCGGCAGGGTCAAGCAAAACAAACCTTTGATTGCGAGCACTGCGCCAAATGTTTCACACAAGCCAAATGTGGGAGTGTGCTGAACGACGTTGTGCTTCCACCCGTTTGCATCCAGCACAAACGCGCAGGCGTAATACGTGAAGGCCCAAGGCAAACAAAATTGTTGCTGTGTTCACACTGAGAACATGTGCAGTGTTCCGTTTGCCCATCCTTTCAGTACACGCACGAAAGGTTCAGCGACGTCGTTCATGCATCACGTCTTCGTGTGAACTGTGGGCAGTTTCAGACAAAAATCTCTGCTGTCTTCTGATTGTGTTTCTTGTCTTTTCCCCTCGCAGCAGCGTACCTGGACAACAAGAGCACCATGGACAGAATGTTCAAAGCGGCGCACGGTATTGGAGATGTGATGGCAGAGCTGGCGTCACCAGGTGCCAACTACATTTCAGGTACGATCTGGGTAACAGTTGCTTTGGGTTTCGTGTGTTCCTGAAACAAAATGAGACAAAGCCTTACCGTTGCTTTTCCACCTCTTCCAGCTGATATTTCTGCAGTATTTGCCGGCGGAAGCACAGAAGAGGTAGATCTTACTGACCCACCTCGCAACGAGCGAGAAGACACGGTGGACTTCATCACCCTGGAGGGAGCTGTGGGCCACACGAGTGCATAAAAAAACAGACTGTATTGTTTTGTTATGGTCGTTAGGTGCTTCAAAATCACTTGAGAGAGAATCAAAGTGCCTCTCAAATTATGCTTTGCTACATTTTATTGTTGTTCAACGACGTTGTCAAAAGCAAATCATGACGTCAAAACTGAGAGAATTTTCTCGTGGTATTTGAATGACGTCCCTGAATCAGTGGATTGAGTATTCGTGAGGTGCAATGGTTGACCGTCAATCACCGAACTTGATGACTGAATGCGTTGCACCGGGCAGCACGCAACCGCGCGCGCACTCGAGTCCTTCGCAACATTTTGCAACTTTGTTTTTGTTTGACACGACGGCTCCAAGAGGCATCCTCAGATGAAATTTTGCTTCTGTGTACCAACCGTACTCGGAGTCCTGGCAAAGAGCGCAAGTTTCTTGCCGACGCGTTGGTGATGCTTGGCGCAAAAACAGGCGTTTCTTTTTTGTGGGACTTGAAGTTCTGCACGTATTTGTACATTTGCTTGTGTGGTGGAAATGTGGATGGTCACGGTGTGCAATGGAAGGTTTGCTGGGATTTGCAATGGATTCCTGAAGGAGAAAATCTTGTCTTCACCCGTAGTGCTCAGGTACTAGTCATTTTACAATGAGAAGCATTTTTACAAGAGTGCTCTTACGCGGTCTTTCTGTATATATTGTGTAGTTTACAATCTTGTAGCAGCTGTCTTTGAAGAATGCGTCCGGTTGCGGTATTTTCTGAGCACGAAACTGAAGTGGATGAGTTTGGTCTTGGTGCGCCAGGACTTGTTGCCATGGCTTTTGTGAATAAACGCCTGGACTCAAACATCGAAACTTGTCAATTCCAAACGTAATCGGAGTTGACTTTGACAAGAATGCTGTAAAAAGACGTTTATTGACCTGCAGTTCAATTGGGTCCAAAACACAAACGGCAATACGACGCGGTTCCTTGCCCTGCAGCCTGATAAAAGACGCAATGCCCCTAAAACCCGAAAAGGATGTGCGATGCGGCGTTGGTCGTTTGTCCAAAATACACAGAAGTAGAACCACAACAGGAAAGGAGTGAAGGGAACAGAGCCCGCTTGTCTCACCAAAAAAATCCAAAATTGTTTTGGTTTTTTTTCAAAAGACTTGCTTTTGAGGAAAGCGTCGTTGACGCGCAGATCCACATTTTGATGCAACGGACTGAGTTCCACGTTTCATTGTCCTTCCAGTCGACAGGAACACATATTCATCGCGCAATACCAAATGTGAGGCGAGACTACGGGATGACAAGAGATGAACCTTTTGGTGAGTGAGTATTCCGAATTTTGCAGTGATTATCTGATTGGCTACGCGTTGACGGACGGTCGCTCTGGCAACAGCGGATCGGATTCGCTCGGCTCTTCTCTCGCGCCGCTTTCGTTGGAGAAACTCGAGTTGCGGGGGATGGTTTCCAGACGTTGTCGCCACAAGCGATCCTTCTTGCTCTCGTTCAATATGCCGCCCTGTAGAAAGCGAGAATGGTAGATCTACACGAGTTCAACAAACAAACCGAACAACTGAATCTCTTGTTGATGACACGAATCTCATCTGTTATCAGCAAAATTTGTATTTGTGGCACCACCAATTGATGTCAAGATTTCCTCCCGGCCACTTCACTCAAGCACTGTATTCTCAACAGCAGCTCTACTCACGCGTTTCCTGTCGACCAAGTTGAGAAATGCGGTGACAGCGATGCACGCGATAGTGTTGGCCAGCAGGAAGATCATGACGAGTTTCCAGCGATGCAGCGTTTCTGCGGTCGTAGCGCTGCAGAAGACACGCGTCTTTTCTTTCTCAACTGCCTGCAGTCACCACCGAACACCCAACAGCCGCATCTGGGGTCGGAGGTGTCATCCAGGGACCCACCCCTCTGACACCGAATTTTGCTTTCGTTGTTTGGGCACCCAAAGCATCAGCGAGAGACAGAGACAGAGAGACACACACACAGAGAAAGAGAGCACCCGTGTGTAAGCGTGTGTGAATCATGGCGTCAACAGCGTGTCGACGCATTGAGGAAAGAAATTTCAAAACGCACTCATCGTTGGTGCCGAGGATTTGCCCGACGATGAGGTTGGAGACGCCGATGCCGATCATCTGCACCGACGTCGTGACGCCCATCGCGCTGCCGATCGTTGCCTGACTCACCACAAGCGGGATCGACGGCCACATGCTCGCCTGTGGATATGGTCATGAACGAGAACACTTGTCAGTGTTGTGTCGCGCAACCTGTTCAGAGTAGTGTTTTGAGAGGACCAGGTCTGAGGAGGGCGGGGAGTGGGAGCGCAGGAGTGTGAGTTGAGGTGCAAACATGATGCACGTTTGTGTCAACATCACTTTCATGTTCCGCGGCCATTCAATTCTCTCTCGAGTCATAAATTTCGTCCAATGCACGACACTTACGGCTGCAATTGAGTAGGTGAAGCCCAACCACAGCGTAGAGACGAGCGGGAACACGTAGCTGAAGGCCAGCAGACCAAAAACTGGGATGGTGAAAACAGCGCAGAGCAACGCCAAAATCCCTCGTTTTCCGAAAATATCCTGCAACAGCACGCACATGGTCTGAGTGCTATTTCCATTCCAATGATCAGCGCTCGGTATGTACGAAACAGTTCTGGTGAATTTGATGCAAAATTAACACTCACAATAATTCCTCCAAGGAAGGGAGACAGAACCATCGAGACATCGTACACAGCGCCAGCCAAGTACGCAGACTTCATCTTGTCATATCCGTACTTGTCCTGGATAAATTTGCTGAAATGCAAAGGAAGCCATGCTGAGTCCAGGCAAACTTCTTTTTCCTCATCACCATTAAACAAACGAATACAATTCTTGGCATCAAAATCAATGATACCTCGCATCTGCCACAAACGGAAACACCCCGTTGTAGAAGAACATGATGGCCAGCGTGAGCAGCCAGTACTGTAGTTTGAATCTCGTCAAGTCTTTTATTTTCTGAAAACAGAAAAACAGCACAAATTCGAAACAAAAGCGAGCATTTCTTTGTCCCAAAGCGGACACCAAGTCAAGGGATGCATGTCCTTCTTGGATTTACGACGATTGGGTGTTTGGCAATGAGATCCTGTTTTGTGTTAGAAAGTGGGTACGCGCTCAGCATGGGCGGTGTGTGTGTGTGTGTGTGTGTGTGTGTGTGTGTGTGTGTGTGTGACTCACCACTTGCCGGGACTCCGCCTGCATGTCGCTGGCGAGGCCGAGCTGCTTCACGCCGCGCGCGTCCAGGATGCTCACGATGATGCCGGAGACGAAGCCGAGGCCGCACAGCATCGCTCCTGCGGGCGGAGGGACAATCGCGACTTCAACCGCACTGCATATTTAGTCGCGGAAGCGCAACTTACATTGTCAGTATGTGTGTGTCCGTAAAAGTGTGACAGCTGCGTGGGAGCCCCCACGAGCATAATTTGTGCCCAGGCCAGGACAAACAAATAGCCTGGGAAGTAGCATAAGTATCACTTGATTTGGATGCCAAGAAGAGGCAACATCTCTCTCTGCACATTTTGATTGGCTGAGCATAATTTATGCTCATTCTAAGGCACATGTGCAAATGGCCCTGGAAGAAGCAAGAAGTATCATTTCAATTCTGGATGCCAAAGAGGCAATATTTCTCCATGTGTTCTTTTGGTGCCAAATTCAAATTTGGTGCCATTTCTTACAGACTTAGCAGCATGGGCTCTCACAGACTGAACAGCATGGTGCATGCAAGTTCCTTCATTTTGGCACCAATTCTTATGGACATGGCATGGGCTCTTACGGACTAAACGGCAGGGTATTTCCGCGACAAATGTCCTGCAAGGCATACTCGTTTCACATCACATGTTTCCACGAGTCCGTGGATTTACCCGCAGCTTTTCAGACAGCTCAACAGAGAATCACGAGGCGGACAGGCAAAACGACCACGATGTGTAAAAAATCCCTTTTGATAACTGACTGTGCCGGAAACCACGTGGTCAACCTGGACATGCGTCGTTCAGCACGACTCGGGACTGCATGCAGACAAGATAGACGCATCACATAATGAGAGAATTCGCAACGCGTGTGCTGCTGTTTTGCTGCACTTTCCATTCTTTCAGTGGCGCCTCACCTCCCCACAAGGTCCACTGGAGGCCATACTCGCGTTCGAAGTTTGCGGTGAGGAGGAAGTTGAGGACGCTGCCGAGGCGGGAGAACGCCAGCGTGATCCCGAACGCCATCGCCAACTCTTTGTCCTTGAACCAAAACGCCGTGATTCGGTTCTGCACAACTGCAACGTAGAAATAGTTCCGTCTGAGGTACGCACCCCCCTTCACTCAATTTCGTCAATGGCGAATGCAGATGGTATCCTTCATTCCTGCACTGCACAACCAAGTTCTGAGCAGCCACAGTCTGTCCACCATGTATCCTGCGACTGGTGGGGCGACTTGCCTGTGAGTGAGCCATTTCCTGATCCAAAGATGAGACGCCCGAGCAGCATGATGGGCAGCATGTACTTGGTTCCTCTGAGCAGCGCTCCCGCTGCGAACGTGCTCGATCCGATGACGCACAGCCCGGAGAATATGAACACTCCAGCTGAAAGCCGAAACATCATGTCACAAGACAAACACGGGTGACATCTGCGAGTGAGAACAAGAACCCTTGTCAGTGTGGACACGTGTCTCCCGTTTGCTGAGAGGCGGCCTTCCAGAAATGCGCAACATAATTGCGTTGTTGATCTTGAGAACTCGTGCAATGGAAACTCACTTCTATTTCCGACCTTGTCAATGAGGAAACCTGCGACGATCACGACAGCCGCGTTCCTGAATGCGGAGTGAAACGGCAGTGCAGAAAATGCTGACCCGTGTCAATGTGAATGGAAACTTACGTACTGTAGAGCAGTGATTTCTGTGCTTTGTTGCGTCACAAAAATTGATGTGTGTTCCTGGTGCAATTCCTTCCACCAAAAATCGCCAGTTTGGGGTAAACTTACGTCCATGCGTAGATGGCGTACAACAGGTTGTAATCGTCCGGAGACATCCCCAGACACCCCTCACAGCAGCTCGAGTTGCTGGGTTGAGAACCGTTCGTGACGTTACAAGTGATATTCTGAAAAATTGAAACAAGAAGTTCCGAGGCGGGAACCCTGATGGTCGCGGAAACGAAAGTCCCTGCTCTTCCCTGGTAGGGTGGGTGGGTGGGTGGGTGGGGGGGGGGTGTGGTCGGGTGGGGGG
>JAAUXT010065661.1_pt1 | contig 22864 bp, 21 predicted proteins | sample 7278171 | NCBI WGS metagenome assembly JAAUXT01 (sample SAMN14350112, study PRJNA611818) | marine sediment metagenome | isolation source: surface marine sediment (1.8m) | place: French Polynesia: Moorea | collected 2018-08 | reverse complement strand
CCACCCCCTGCACACTCACCTGAGACACCTCCCTGCACACTCACCTGAGCCCCCTGCACACTCACCTGAGCCCCCTGCACACTCACCTGAGCCCCCTGCACACTCACCTGAGGCACCTGCACACTCACCTGAGCCCCCTGCACACTCACCTGAGGCACCTCCCTGCGTCCCCGGTCCCTGGGAAGCGGCGCGTGATGCTCAGGGTCGCGACGCCGTTGATCGGCACAGCGCGTTCCCCGTCGAAACACGTGTACGTCCGCTGAGCAGTCGCCACTTGCCCTGCAATGTGGCCGCGGTTCAAAACATGCGTTGTGCAAGTGCGACGTGGTGCTTTCAGTCGCAGTGACGTGGTTCTTGGACTCCACACCAAGAATTTCTGGTGTGTCAGGTTTTCGTGCAAAAGAGTCCAAAACAACACAGCGACTGCAGCGATATCCACCAAACGTGCTGGATTCTGCACAACGTCCTGAAGAGGCCGGAGTCCTTTTCCCCTACTCCTGACACAGTTCACAGTTTGGCAAAGTTATTACAACTAACTTGGTGATGTTTGTTTGTGGATCAATCATGTTTCATTTTTTCAGAATCACAAAAGTAATTTTGACTTTTTTTTATTTCTTTACAAATTTCAACTTTGGTTCTGATTCTTCTTGAAGGGTATGAAAAATGCAATCTTTGAGAGATGGTATCAGAGATTATTTGATGTTGCACATGCATTACTCATGTGGAACAATGGTTGCAATAAAAAGGTTCGCGAAGTTCGAATCACCGCAACGTCCAAATTTTTGGACATTATTTTTTGGACTGACATCAAAAATTCCACCATTGGGTTCAACGTTAAATTTTGACGCCGACGTTAAGGAAACGACCGGGCGTCACCCAATGTGAAAACCACTTGAGCTTCACTGCGCGTGACCGCGCATGCGCACTTCCCCGACTCTCACCGATCTCGTCCTCGTAGATGAGCGTCGGTTGGCCCGCGGCGGGACTCGCCACCCAATCACAGGGGTCGTTCCGATGGAAGGGGCAGCCTGCGGATCGCAAGAACACCAGGGGTATTAAAATCACGTGGTTGGTACGCTAAACCCGGCAACAAACAGAGGAAATGTGCGCGCGACAAAAATTGCGGCAATGGCTTCCGGTGTAACGCAATGGCCACACACCCTGAATGAGAAAGCGCGGGTGTCTGGCCATTTCAGTTGACTTGAAATGGGCAGGCGCAGCTGAAGAATCTCAGACTGGCGGTGTCATCTGATCTCAATGTGTGTTTTGAAATGATGAGGCACCGTGTCAAAAATGTGGGGTGTCTCCCCTTTTCGTTCCACCGGTGTGATGGTGTGGGAGGACCCTCCGTGTATGTTTCTTGGCTGGAGGTTCCCCCCGGAACCGGCCCACAAGCTGTACCCATAGACAGCAGGCCTGAGTTCTCTTGGTGCCAGAATCCAGAGACCACATGTATGCCTCTGTGTGAAGGGTTATTCAGAGGCGAGAGTTTTTGTGGGTACTTTGAATGTGAACACAGGTGTTGTCGTCTCGTTCCTTCAGTCCTTCCTTCCAACACAACTCATTTTCAGATGACGGGACGTCAAAATCTTGACGTGACGCCAGAAAAGGGACTGGACCATTTTATTTGATGTTCTCAATTGGGCATCTGATGCCCGTGCATTAAAATTTTGACGCCAGCGTCAAAACATCTGACGCTGCCCTGCCTGCGTGAAAACCCCTGATGTTTTTCACCAACAAACGTACCGCAGAGATCCGGAGAGAACTCCAATTCGGCCACAGACACCGGTCCGTTTGACGTGGTCTCCATCGTCAGCGAATTCGTAGCCCCGACGTCGCCCACGATCTGCAAGCATCACAGTCATCACAAAACAACACCAATCGTATTTACGTACCTGCGCGCAACAAGAATGTTTCACTTCGAACTTTGGAGCCAAACGGCACACAGAAAAAAGTTTCGCTTTGTTTGTTGCTACATTTGCGAAGTTCAAGTGAACCCTGATTCCTTCCCCCCTCAAAAAAAAAACCCAACCAATTCCCCATCCCTTTGAGGGTTTGACTCTGGCTGAGAGCGAATTCGGTACTTCATCCCTGATACTAGATATTCTGGAACCCGTTTGCTGGGGATTGCGTTCGCGTTCACTCACCAGACCAATAGGGATTGTTTGCTGAGTGTTGGCGTTCTGTGTGTCGCGCAAAACGACACCTGAAAGAACAAAGCAAGGTTCGCCTTCCTTTCATTCCGTTCAACACATGACTCCACACAAAACAGTCTGTATTTGACAAAACTCGTTCTGGACCGTCAACATTCCAACCCACAGAGAGAAGCCCTTCGACTCATTGCGTTGTTGACGTTCACCCGAGTTTGACCTCAGGTGTGAGTTTCGTCCTGACTTTGCCCCAGCTGCCAGGTGTCAGACTAAGCAAGGGCGTGGTTTTGTCTGCCCAACAAACAGCGATCTCCTGGATATACCGTATCCACCCGGGTATAAGATGCACGTTTTTACCCAAAAATTAGGCACCAAAAGAAGGGGTGTGTCTTGTACATGGGTATGAGATTACTATAATTTTAATGTAATCTGATACCATAAAATCAAGGCAAAAGTTGGGGAGCTTGGGTGCGACGTTACACCGGTGAATACGGTACTACTCACCGGTGCCCAGCCGGACGAGGAAACCGGCGGCGGCCGTGTAGGTGACGGCGAGGCAGCGGCGGCGCGGGTCGGGCTCCGTCGCCGTCGATGGCGTCGCCCCGGAGACGGCAAAATCGGAGCCGGCGACGGTGAAGGTGTGCGTCGTGACGATGGCGCCGGACTGTGACGTCGTCAGCTCGTCTGCACACGTCACGAGAAATGAGGTCAAAGTGTCGCCCTGCATCTCTTTGGTCCAGTGACCCAAATGCCAGATCATTGAGGTAGGCAATCAAATTGCAAGAGCAACTTGGTCTGTGTTTGGCTGTTCGTCATTGGCGGGCAGCAGACATGTGGTTTGGATTACTGCGCCACGAAATAACATCTCAGCTTTGCCGCAGCTCCTAAATATATTTGACGACCACAACATCTGACGAGTGGCACGAAGACACTTCTCTGGTCAGAAAAACACGGAACTGAGAACGTACCTGCTACGATGGTCCAGTCCGGAGCGCCCATCCTGTTCCTCCAGCAGCACATGCCGAAGGGCGCCACGAAACTGCAGGAGACGCAGCCGAGCGTCACCAGCGCCTTGTGCGCGTCCGTGTCTGAAAGCAACAGAGGATGCGGTGTCGTCATGTCGCACAGGAGACACGAGAAAACAAGCACACTTGCATGGGTGGACACGCGCCTCAACTGCTGGCTTATTCTTTTCACGAAGCACTGCGCTTCCTGACCGCGTTTGCTCTTGTCACAACAAAGTGCAGCCATTCATTCACAAAAACGCGAAGTAGACAGGTTCTGCACGGTGCATTTGCGTTGAGTCACAAAGCGTTTCGGCGCAGAAGAGCGCACCAACCACGCAGACAGGAATTGTGCCTGCAGAAACTCACATGTGACCCTGGTTCTGTGGGTACTCAACCCTAGCTCCGTGAGTACTGAACCATATCAGTGTGAGTACTGAACGTGGTTCTGTGAGTACTGAACCCTGGCCATGTGGGTGATGAGCACTGACCATGGTCATGTGTGCACAGAATCTTGGCTGTGTAAGTACTGAACTGGATATGTGAGAACTGAACTGGATATGTGAGTACTGAACGTGGTTCTGTGAGAGTACTGAACCATGGCTGTGTGAGTATAGTCGATGGTCATCTGAGTACTGAACCTTGGCTCTATGAGTACTGAACCCTGGCCATGTGAGTACTCAACCCTGTTCTCCGTGGGTACAGAACCAAGGCAATGTGAGTACTGAACCATGTCTTTATGTATGAGTGCTGTATCCTGTGCCCATGTGAACTCACCGCAGGGAAAGACGGCGTCGTTGAACGTGACGGTCTCGACGCCGACGCCTTCGACCTGCACGTTGTTGATTTCCGTCCACACGACGAGTCCGTCGATCTCAACGGAGCCCGTTCCGTCCGTTGTGACTGCAGCGAGATTCGTGAGCGAACTGAAGAACACTTGGAACAACGCTTCACCTGAGAACTCAGAAACGTCTGATGGCATGAGTGGTGGGGACAAAATCATTTTCTTCATCGAGGTCAGTTTGGAAATAAATTTCTCCAGCAATTCGGAACACGTGTCATGGCACACGTCTGGGTCACGTACACCCAAGCTCACAGGACTCCCCCTGCCAGCCCACTCACCTTCAATCTCTGCATCAAAGTTGTTGGTGCTGGCGGGCGGGAGGAGGTTGACCATAAGTAGCTGCCACTCGTTGGTTGTGCTGGTTCCGGGGACCGTGGTGAGGGTCGTCAGGGTTCCGGAGGGGGACTCCCGCACCTTGACCTCGATCTGCTCCCCGGCGTTCGTGTTCACCAGGCGGTAGTGGAACGTCAGACACCTGGACACAGCGACACGTGTCCAACGTCACTTACACTTCAAACGGTTTGAAATCACGTTGGTGACGCACAGTCGTTTTCTTGACGTCGGCGTCAAAACGAAACATTGCATTCAATGGTGGAATTTTTGACTCAACCCGCAGAAAACGACCTCGCGTCACCAATGTGAAATTCACTTCAGTTGCACCTTGACAAAACTTCACTGTCACTTTCATTCTGGTTTTGTTTCCTGCGTATACTTTGCAGAACAAATATGCAGTGCTGAGCCACGTGAGGAAGAAACCTCAGACGCACCTGCCAAATCTCCCTAATCTCACAGAATGTTTGCGCTCATATGTGTGAGAGACCAAGGCGAGTTTGAGCAAACAGCCCGCAACCTGCATGGAAACGCAAACACAAACATAACTTTTGACCATCACAGCACGCCAAATGTTATGTTTGCGTTTGCGTTTCCACGGTTGCGGGTTGTTTGCTCAAACTCCCTTTTGCTGCAGGGTACGTTACGCACACTCCGTTGGCGTTGTACTCGACGCGCGGACTGTAGATGGCGGCGTTCTCTCCCGCCACCAGCGGCTGGTTGCCGGACGTGCCCACGATCAGGTACGTGCCTGCAAATTCACGTTCACACGGTTTCCACACAGCTTACCGTATCCACCCATGTACTCGTGTAAGACGCACCTTTTTGCCCCAAAATTTTACATCAAAAGTAGGGGTGTGTCTTCATGGGTGTGAAATTACGATGATTTCAATAGAACCTGAACCAGAAAACCGAAGCAAATTTGGGGGTTCGTCTTATACTTGGATGTGACTTGTACACGGGTGAATATGGTACTTGTACTCATATATCTGCGAAAAATGGTGGGGTGCACGAAGATGAAATTCGCATTCTTTCTGTACGCGACGTACGCCACAGACGAACAGCTGTGGTATTTTTGTGCGGACAACTGAAGGGCTCAATGCGACAACCTTTGAGTTCGTCTGAAAGAATACGCAGAAAACGTGCCAGCAGAAAAGAACACTTTCCTGTGTGGTGTGGGACTCACCGTCCGTTCCCTGTGTCGCGTCTGTGGTCACCGGTGGAGTCGCGCCCTGACACTCCAGGAACTGGTGACCTCCATTCGCTGAAGAAGGGAAACTGTTTCTTTGCAGTCAACGGCAATCGTGAGCAGACAAGAACCACGATGTGCGAGCGTGTGCGTCTCTGTGTGCGTGTGAGAGAAAAACACAATTCTCTTGAATGAGAAATACCTCGTTGTGAACGAGCTTTTGGATGTTGAGCAGACAACCCCTGCGGTTCCAAGGGACCCTGGGGCCTGCGGTTCTTTACCTCCCCCCGGCCCCGCCCCAAAAATATCATATACATTTCAAACAATTTTCTCAAGATCGGAGTTTGGCCCCCTGATCAGTGTTCAGGACCCACCGGGGGACAACCTGATGTTTGGCACAAGAACACGTATTGAAACTTTAGCAAAAAAAAACATTTGAAGGAACATCAATTGTTACACCTGATATCAAATTTTAACAAAGAAAATTATTTGTACAATAAAGAAAAAAAATGATTTTATCTGTGAAATATTATATTCTGAGAACCAAGCGCTTTCAGTGATTGCCATCACAAATTATAGAAGAAATTTATTTGTTTATATTGTCATTGCAATGACAGTATGAGTGCGCGGGTAATGAGTGCACGAGAGAATTTGTACAATTTAATAGTCAAAAAACATTTATTGAACAAAACAACAAGAACACGCCGAGTGAACTCACGTCGCTGGAACCAGTAGCAGAGTCCGTTGTCGAAGTCGAAGTCGCAGGCGAACAGGTTCATGTCGCTCAGGGCTGACACGTCCGTTATGCGAGTGGCTGTGCAGGGCAAACGAAACGTGTAGATAGGAGGCTTGTCCGCAAATGGTCCACCGGATCACGTCAACTTCAAAGCGGTTGGAGCCGATTCGCAGAAATGTCCTTGACGAACTCTGGGACGGACGAGCTCGTGATTCAGAGCTCGCAATTTCAAAGCGGTTGGGGAGTCTTGCAGACTCACAGAAATTTCTTGGAGGAACTTTGGAACGGAGCATGTCAGGATGTTTACACTCATTCTTGCAGTACTCGGCATACTCACTCGGGGAGTACTCAGCATACTCACTCGGGGAGTACTCGGTGACGGATAGCGTGCCGGCGATGCTGGTGAACGTCTCCACGGCGACGCACTTGGTCGTGCTGCCGCCGGACACGTCGATGAGCAGCTTCGCCTCGTCTCCCGCCGCCAGCGTCGCCGAGATCTGCCCGACGCCTGCGCAGAGAGAGAGAGACGCGCGCTCAGAGAATGTGGTTTTCACACAGATGACGCGGCGTAATTTTTTCTGACGCTCTCCATTGGGCGTTTCATGAAATTTGATGCCTGCGTCAAGAATTCTGACGCTGCCCTGCCTGTGTGAAACCCCCTGTTCAAAGTCAACGCCTCAGGGGACAGACAGACAGACAGACAGACAGACAGACAGACAGACAGACAGACAGACAGACAGACAGGTACCGTCCATTGTTGTGAAAAAGATAAAAACAGTGGCGGTTGACAATTCCTTGACATTGTGTTGCTGGGTTGAACCTTTGGTCCGACTGTTTCTTGTTTGTCGTTGGGCGAGTACAGTGACAGATCTACAAACCTCCCGACATGAGCGCCCAGTCGGCGTCGTCCTTGCAGCCCTCGTTCGAGAAGAAGTCGCACAGCGCGGGGGTGTTAAAGAGGCACTCCCGCTGCGCTGCCGTCGTCGTGACGGAAGTGAGCGTCACAGTCCCGATGGTCGCTGCACAGAAAAAAAAACGTGGGAGATGCTACTTCCGGAAGTTACTTCCGGAAATGGGCTTCGTTGTGTTGCACATTGAGCGTAGTTTTGAGCGCACGACTGCAGGTTGATGTGAGATTTTCCCGTGTGTGTGTGTGTGTGTGTGTGTGTGTGTGTGTTTGAGTGTGAGTGAGTGAGTGCATGAGTGAGTGTGTGTGAGTGAGTGTGTGTGAGTGAGTGCATGTGTGTGAGTGTGAGTGAGTGTATGTGTGTGAGTGTGTGTGAGAGTGAGTGAGTGTGTGTGTGAGTGAGTGAGTGATTGTGTGTGTGAGTGAGTGAGTGAGTGAGTGAGTGTGTGTGTGTGTGAGTGTGTGTATACGTGCGTGAGTGTGCGTGTGAGTGTGTGTGCGTGTGTGTGCGTGTGTGTGATCTGGAATGGTTCAGCAGCACCTCACGGGAGAATGTTTGCTTTTGCGAACAGCATCAGTCGTGTTGAGGGTTTGAGTCTTCACAATAGACACGGTGACCAACAACAGGACAAGGACAATGTGCTTTTCCCAGGTCTTGGGAGCACAGACCCCTGGCTCCCGAAACTACACACACACACACACACACACACACACACACACACACACACACACACACACACACGCGCGCGCGCGCTTCAGGACCCCAACCTAGGCCCTGGGCCCTGGGCCCTGGGCCCTGGGCCCTGGCTCCTGGCTCCACTGGAGCATTGTCGGGGCCAGTTGTTGGGCAACGTGAAATTCTTTTCATTGCCATGGCACCCGACTGACCTGAGCATGAGCCGTCGAAGACGCGAATCCGCTGTATGTTGATGTTGCCGTCCGAACCCACCACCTGGACGTGGTTCTCGAACGCGTTCACGTTGAACTGGAAGGACAAGAAGAACCGTGATATGGGATGAACTGGGGTTCAAGGAGACCCCACCAAAAGTCAACACGTGAGGAACGCACCCTTGGGTGTGGTCATCCTGTGTGCGTGGCATACCAAGGTCACGGCACACCACATTGGGCTCCAGCGTAGGAAAGGGTGTGGCAATGAGGTGTGAGTAGATGTGTTCACACTGATGTACTTTCTTCCTCATAGTGTGCTTCCATGATCGCCACCATGATCACAGATGGGTTCCAACCCTAATGTGCACTGGCACATGGTGCGAAATGTCATGAAAGCTGTGCCTGATGCGCTGATGCACGCGGTGTGAATTGGGGGTGAGGGGCAAGGACGCCACGCACCACATCGTGGAGTTTTTTTCTTGCGCGTGGTGAACCAATTCCCAGATGAGTGACAGACACAAACCAAATTTCTGGAATGACTTCATTTGGCTCTTCACCCCTGTTTTTTCTCTTGTGACTTGGTCCTCTTAGTCACTTTTGGGGCACGGTGGAGGAGACCGGACGGGCCTGCCAAACCTCTCTGCTGTGGAGGTCCTGGACTTGCCTGTCTTTGACTCAACTGAGTCTGAACTTGAGTCCTTCGTGCACTGAACGGGCCGTACTCACCACGATCCACAGGTTGCCTCCACTCGCAATGCGGCCGAACTCCACGCCCGCCGTCTCTCGGTACGGGAACGTCTGGCCCAAAGCTGCGAATAACACACACACAACCCATCACCAACTTGCGTCTGGTCTCCGGTAAAATGAAATGAGGAGACCCGGCATTTTCAAGACCCGGGGTCTGGTCATTTCAAGGTGTAGGCTAAAATGTCCAGACCCCAGGTCACATCTTCGAGTGCAATCAGGCCTCCCTGAAACTCGGGATAAGAAACGCATTTTTTTGTGTTTTCACAAAGGGGTCGAACCTTCAGATTTTGGGTCGAATCCGAGTCAGTCTTTGTTCTCATGGTTTCTTTCAGTTCTTGCAGCGCTGTCGGAAGGTTTCTGCGAACCCAACCAGGTTCCAGAGAAACCCAGCTTCATCACACAGCACAAAACCAATAGCGAGGGTTCGCAAATTGGAAACGAAGACGGGGACGTGAATGTGGACGTAAATCTCGCCCTTTCTCAATTCCAAAGCAAAAATGACTTGAAGTTTGTCCAGTTTTGTTACCTTTCCCTTTTCTTTGTACTTCCTCTGATTTTTAAATAAAAAGTGCAAAATTGAGGGTGGGATTTTACGTCTACGTTCACGCACACGTCTACGTTTTCCATTTGCAAAACCTCCCTGACGACTGTCTTTGCGTGCGCTTCTCTGCAGACGGGTGGGAAGCGGGCCAACAGACGGGAAACAAATACATGTATGTGGAAAAGACCCGCCCCCGGAGCCCCATCCTTCACCCTCTGGAGAGACGCTCGTGCGTAAGAGACGCCGTGACGCGCGCGTTACCTCGGGAGACGAGGCTGACGATGACGACGGCAGCGACGCCCAGCGACGTCGTCCCGGACGCGCCCGGCTTCATCCTAGGAACCTGTGAACATTGAAAAAATCTGCGAGATGTTGGTGGAGCCCTGAATGCGTCGCACACAGGAAGAGATGGTGGAACCAGAGCTGTGGTTGTCATTCCAAAGATTGTTGTTCTTGGACGAAGAAACAATATGTCTATCAAAGGAAATGACTCTCCTGAAGTCCCTAAACCACACAGTTCGCGCCACCGTCAAATGTGAGACATGAAAAAATAGGATTTTCCTTGAAAAGAAACTGTGGAAGGAACACCAGGTTGCATTCACGTCAGTGTATCACGCATTGCGTCGTCTCAAACAGTATTGTACATCATTTCTGATGCGTGATGCAAAGCCTGAAACGGACTCGCCCTGTATGGTAGGGAAAAGAAAATTGTCCAGCCACTCAGGCACGTATCCGTGTGTGACCTGCGATTACAACACCAAATATAGCACCACGCTGTGTTGTGCAAGACAATATGATAAACCCTGTGGTGTCATTTGCACTTGCGTGTCTGTATCAAGTGAGGAAATTTCGTGTTGGAAGATAGATCTCTTCTCCGCAGCACACAAAGGCGGGACCGCCACGCCTGACGGGCTCCTCTTGTCGTATGATTAGGCTTTGGCGAGTTGTCAACACCGAAGCACAAAGGCTCTGGGTCGCGGGACCCGTGTGAGAGCGCGGTGCGTGCTTCTGCGCTAATGCTGCTCGTTTGGCTGGAAAAATTGGGACAAATTCCACCAGCGTGTTGGAAAGAGTACGAGGACAGGTGTTGCTCGAGATACTGAATGAGATTTAGGATTCGACCCCAAAGTTTTCGCAATGTTCCAGAAGGTCCGAGGTTTTTGCAGCTCCAGCACAGCTGCAGGAGTTCTCCGCTCAGTCCGTTTGTCACATTTCTGCTTGTGTGTGATCGTCTTGTTTTCCAATGATAAAATCGGAGCCCTTTTTTCAGGTGTTTGTTTACGGTTGTAGAATACTGGGACTGAGTTTTTTCTCACGGGTTTGTGTCAAGTTGGGCCCCGCTTGACAGCGCACTGTTTCAACAGTGATTCGAGAGATACCACACCCAAAACAGTCTCCCGTCTGTCAGTTCAAAGCTCTGTCCTGCTCCCCGGTCTGGGTTGTGAGGTCGTCAGAATCCTCAGAATCTTCAATTGAACCAAAACAAGGTTCCAAGGCAAGCTGAACACTGTCATTGCTTTCTGACTTCCTCCTTCATCCTCACTGACCATTGTCCGCAGCACAACTGGTTTTTGTTTCTGAATTTGGATCTTTTCTGTTCAAAATCATGGTCAGATGTGGTGTTTTGACTGTCCGGAAAGAGATGGACAAAGCTGCCAAATATAGACATTCCACTCGGGACCCTGCTACCCATCTTTGTCAAGGATCACAACTCACTTCAAAGTTCACGGAGTGAGAATCCAGAAAAACAAGGAAGTTTCAGGAAAGAAAAACACACGTGTAGACGGCTGCCAACATTAATCCTTTTGCCCAAGAAGTCGTGTTGCCTCAGATTTGGTCAAACCGGTTATGTCCAGGCAACGATCTTTCCAAATCACAAAGAGCAGATCGTTTTGCTTTCTCAGGAAGAAGATGAAATTGGAACTGGGGAATCTGCCGCAGCTGATGATGTTTTCACGCAGCGGGCCACACCCGCTCCGACGAGGAAGGGACTCGTTCTGAGGTCTGCTGATTTCAGACGTGTCTATATGAGTCAGCATCATCAGCGTGCGGTGAGGTCATGTAGTGTCTTTAGCCCCTGCAGACCGGTTGGTGTGGCCGGATTCACCCCCTTTTCCCGCAGGGCCAAATTCACTGCACCAACTGACGGAGCCAGATCTATGACACCAACTGACCAGTGAGGTCAGATTCACCACACCAACTGGTGAGGCCAGGGTCACCACACCAACTGGTGAGACCAGATTCACCCAACTGGTGGGGCCAGGTCCACCACACCAGCTGGTGTGGGTAGATCCACCACATTACTTGGTGGGGCAAAATCCACATGTATGCCAACAAGTGGGCCAGATCCTTGAACGCTATTTGAGAGGACCCCGCTTTCATTGGCGATTCAAGTTTCTTTGCTCAGTTCATGAGAAAGAAAAACAACTCGGAGAAAATTCTTTCCTGTCCTTTTTCCTTTGCTGCGTTCTTTTGTTGCAAATTTGATTTGTTGAATCTGTGCAAGCAAACGTTGTCTGCTATTCAAAACCCTTTGTTCCTCGGAGCTGGGCTCCGCACTGGACGATCAAGCAGGAGTCCCCCTGTCTTCACCTGGAGCCACAGTGACCTGACATTGACGCTGAGATCTGAGAACTTCAGTGGTTCCAAACGTGACTTTCAGACTTTTATTTCAGAGGAGGGACCGTTTCAATCGAGTTTGCCTTTCTGTGCATTTTGTCACTGCCCCTCTTCACTTGTATGTTGAGAGTCTCAGTCGCATCCTTTGCTCCAGGATGATGTCTGTGGGTGGGTCCTCAGTCTCAGTCTCAGTCTCAGTCTCAGTCTCAGCCTCAGTCTCAGTCACATCCTTTGCTCCAGGATGCTGTCTGTGGGTGGGTCCTCAGTCTCAGTCTCAGTCTCAGCCTCAGTCTCAGTCACATCCTTTGCTCCAGGATGCTGTCTATGGGTGGGTCCTCAGTCCCAGTCTCAGTCTCAGTCTCAGTCTCAGTGTGTTGAGAGACAACATCTTCTCAACATCTCACAACTTACAGCAATTTGAAACACAAACACACGTGTCTATTCACACCCGATGCTTCACTCCCTGGCCAATTTGATGCAGAACTATGTCAGGGCAACTGCGTGCATGTTTTGCGCTGCAAATTGATGACGGGTTCTCAATTCATTTTGTTTAATTTTTCCACTCCATCGTGAGACTGCACGCCTGTACAATTTTGCAACTTTCAAGCAGTTCTTTGACGCACAAGGCATGAAGACCCACAATCACTAGAATGGGGTGGGGAGTGGCATTTACCAAACCTTGACCTGTTCCTATTTCGTGCACTGTCAAAAAACAGGTCACGCCTTTCTGCCTGACGTTCGGTTTCGTTGTTTCTTTTGCTGACATTACGGAGGTTCAGCAAATATGTCCACTTCTTTTCCGACGTGCCCCAATTGCCTGATCGGTGAGGCAGAAACCATTTTGGTTTCTTGTCGTTTGTTCTCAACTGCTCATGTGGTGCAAAATTTGTTCATCTGTGCCACTGATTTGTCAATTGCGGCAGCGCACTTGTAAAATCAAGCTGAACCTCACCAATCCTGGAACTGCTGGAGGTGATGTGTTCAGGAAAGATTCATGTGTTCAGTGCGGGAGTGACTTTTAACCTTGGACGTAACATTTAAAAAGAAGACTCATCCTCGTGAGGCGGCCCCGCAAAGGTTGATCTGGGGTCAGGGGAACAGGTCTCCAAGTTTTTTGCAGCCAGGGGCAAACCCAGAGGGGTCAACACCTCACTGACCAGAGAAAAAATCTGGAGTGTCAGTCCCAACATTTTGTACCACAGGCCAAATTGTTTCAAAAACATAAAAAAAAATTGAAGCTTCTCCGGAGCTCAGAACCCCTTTGACCAGACCCTGGACCCATCCAAGGCGCAAAGCCTCACTGAACCGTGCATTTCGCAAGCCTTGCAGAAATGATCTAGTTTTTACAGTGTGCGATGCAGTTGCATGTGAAAACCGGGTGGAGCCAGGAACTTTCTCAATGACAGCATCGTGCTCTTTCACCGAATTTCGAGCGAGGCCGTTTGAGGACTTGTTCCTGGTGTCGCCTGTTTTGGAACCTGAACAGGAGTCAGGAGAGAGACGTGCCCCAAGGCTCCCTAGATTTGGCCCTGACCTGTGGTGGTGCAGAACAGCCAAACACCTGATATCCCGGAACTTCAGAAATATCTTCTGTTTGAAGATTTTGCTGAAGGTTTGTATATTGGGGGTTTTCACATTGGTCTTTTTGGCTGACGTCAAAATTCCACTATTGGGTTCAATCTAAAATTTTGACGCCGACGTCAAGAAAACAGCCGCGCGCTATCAATGTGAAAACTGCTATTGCTGTGAACCTTTCTGCACCAAAACTCAAAACGCTTCCAGCGTGACCCGAGTCCAAACTCAAAATGAAGAGACATGCTCAGCAGCCATGCGCAGTCACCACCAATCAGAGCTCATGAATGTCGTGAATCTTGAGAGGGGCACGTTTTGTACTGTTGCGATAATCGACAACAATGAACTCTGAATTTGGTGAGTCGGTATTTGGTGGAGCAGGGTGTATGCTGTGAAACCTGAAAGGTCCTGAACCACCATTTAGCAAACTGACAATGGCGTAAATTGGTGAAAGGCAAACAGAAATTGCGATGTGTGAGCCATGAATGGGAGACTGAACCTCCAAAATGTCTCAAGACATGCACGCGCCGAATGAACTTGTTGTATTGTTTGAAAGATAACAGCACCGTCCAGATTTGTTGAAGTTCACGTCAGAGAAAATCATTTCAAGCAATAATATTTTTACCGTATTCACTCATGTATAAGTCGAACCCATGTACAATATGCACCCCAGGTTTTCACCGTGAAATCTGTACTTTTTTGACATACCCATGCATGATACACCCTCTCTTTGGCTGAGGTACCAGAGCAGAAAAAATAACTTTTCAGGACAACCAAACCATTTTGACATTTTGGGGCTGTTCTTTTTGCGCACGCTCTCCGTCGCAGAGTCCGTCGCACGGTCGCTGGGCGCTGACTGTGGCCAAACGTCGACTCCATGCCTGGTCTCACCCACGGATAGGAGGGGGCGGAAGTCGACCACACAGAACATTACACGAAGCCCCAATGAGGACCAACAAATTTCCGGAACGTTCAGAGGAATGGCCGCCCCTCGGCTCCCCAGAACCAACCAGAGCCGAGGAAGAGACCAGCCATGGCAGAGCCGCGGGTCCAGGAATTCATCTGAAACTACTCGCTCCTTGCGCCGTGCGCGCTCTGAAATTCTGAGAGGCTTCTACAAATGCAGGAACGTTCTTCAACATTCTGGTCAGAAGTCTAACTTGTGGAGAGGTTTTTCTCGACTCACGCCAGTCTGAAATATCAACGTTGAGGAACTTCCTCACCTTTGGTCAAGAATCGGACGTCTGCTGGTCTGTCTGTCGCGTGTCAATTTTCCAGTGTCTCTCTGAGAAGCACTCTCCGGTTTCGTCACAAGAACCACCAACAAACTTGAGTATCCAACGATATTGTTGACAGAAGTTCTGTTTGTAAGTGCTCAGAATCCCCCAAGAAGGACCTATCAGCAGCTCATTGTTTCCCCATCAACTTTTATTTTTCTCCTTGTTTTTATTTTTGGAGATTTTTCGTTCTATTCCTTTGAAAGTTTTGCAGGTGGTCCTCGCTGGGCCTTCCGAGGGGTTCTCAATCGCGCGGTGTAGATTTGGACGTAAATCAAGCGAGAAAGCAGCCGAAGCGTGGCGCCTCGAACACACGCTGCAGCCGGGCCGGGTTACACCCTCACCAGGCGTGGCTCTCTGCGGTGAGGCGCAGGGGTGGTCCGCATGACCCGAAATGCAGCACATGCTCGTTTTGTATTGGATCTGAGTGTTGTTCCTGGTGTGTCGCGCATGCAGGTTTCGCCCACTTGTCTGAGGGAATCAGACACATCCCGGAAAACTTGTAGACAAGACAACCGCGCGCAGTTAAACACGCTCGTGAAACTTGTACTCATTAGGATCAGGACATCACTGCGTCAGTTGTTCAGATCTATTTTTGGATCAAGCTCTGATTGTCAAACTATGAACTGCCGATGTTTGACAGAAAGTTGGTTCGACGCAAAATTTCAGTTTTGTTTGATTTTTGAAGATTCAATACCATATTTTGTTTCGTTTTATTGCAGAGGTATAGATCTCGTCTTGAAAAAGGAAACTTTTCCATTCAAAATCTCTGTTCTGTGGACATCATCCTCTTGACATTTCACGTCAAATTTGAATCCCAAAGCCGCACCTTTGGATATTTTTCTGATTTCGTTTTGCTACAAATCTACACGTGGACTCTTACTTGTGCAGACTTGACACGTGTGCACCGGACTTGACAAACGCTCCGTTTCTAACGTCCACACCAAGGACGGCATTCTAGTTTCTGCCTCGAGCACGAAATATGCGCCATGATCCTCACAGCACGAAGATGCATGAGGTGCGCATCTTCTAATGCGTCGAGCAACATGATTGCGCTGAAACCTTGAGCACGCATACACAGTTGCATGCTTGTGGATCTCGATGTCTCAGTGCGTTTTTTAACAAAAGGAGATGCTGAGCGACTTGAATGTGGCGCAACTGAGGCGTTCAGATATGAATGGGGATCCGCAGAGCAATACGAGGTCCATCTCACAAGCATCCGTTAAATGGTTTGAAAGTTGCATTCTGCTGCCCAAAAACAAGTTGTATGAAATAGACTACCTTTATTTTATCCTTTTCTGTTCCAGAGATTCTTTCATTGAGGTATAATTAGAAATTTCTTTGCAAAGTTAGGAAAGTAGTTGGGTTTCTTTTGTGAATATTTGGAAGGTTGGCCAAAAACAAAGTCAAGGGGAAGAGTCTGCTTTCAGTGTCAAGCCATATTTTGTCCAAAAGAACCTTGTTTTGGGGTAAATTTTGAATTTATACTGGTAAAATAGTCAGAGCTTGATAAAAGGCACAATTTGTCAATAATTTTTTGGCAATTTGTGTTGTGAAAAAACAAAGTTTTGCAACTGTATATTTGTAAGAGGAAAGTAGCTCTGCCACAACAATTGTTTCCAGGAATTTTGAAGATGATTTTCAGTTCATTTGATCCCCATAACGGATACTTTTGAGATGGACCTCGCACAACAGTATCAGAGCAATTGTTACCAATGGCTCCACTGCCTGAAAGTCCCACACAGACTGCGCCTGAGGCAGCCAAGATTGACAAGATCGCATTCAAAAGTCAGTTTGAAAGATTTCACTTGACGACACAAAATCCACACGAATACAAGATGTGCGCGGTTCGGCCTCCAGTTGAGACTTGTCACGTGTCACGTGTCCTTCGCTTTTTCCTTTGGACCCAGTGCTCACGTTGTTGGCCTCAACAACAGCTCAGTTCGTTCGGCTGCAGCAACACCGAGCAGTTGGAACAAACCGCGTCAACTGGCCAGATAAGTTTCTGATCAGACACCAAGAGAAATGTGCGGGTTTCTCCTGACAGATTCCACGTTCCCCAAAAACGCCCAAAAAAGCAACAACTCAAACAAATATTGTCAAATCACTATTTTTGAATCAAAAGTCACAGGTAAATTGAACAAAAGATTTTTGGTGCAAATCACTTCACCGGGTGTCCAAAACTGGACTGACTCATTGTTATCGCACGTTCCGGTGTTTGAACGCCAATAGGGGTTTTCACGTTGGTGACGCGCGGTTGGGCGGCGTCAGAATTTTTGACGCACGCGTCAAAAGTTAACATGACGCCCAATGGAGAGTGTCAAATTATTGCTCCAGACCAATCACAGACTTTTTGATGCGCGCGTCAAAATTTTGTCGCCGCGTCACCAATGTGAAAACCCCTAATGATATCAAATCTTGAAGATCTGGAATGCACAAGAAACAAGAATAACGAACGTGTTGATTACAACGCAATCGTGACAGGTAAATCAAGCCAATGAAAACAATCTGCAGAACACACAATGAATATTTGAAAACAATGAACAAATCTCGGCATCACCACTGATACGAGGGAAACCTCAATGCTGCCCAGCGCGACTTTCTACAGTGGATTCTAAAGGAAAGGTGATCGGCGACTGTCTGTGGAAAAAAAAACGTTGGGTGTCACGTACATCGCAAACAGTCCAGAGGGGGGGACAGCATTGAGACTCCCCTCGTCGCCATTTGCAGGACAAATACTGATACAAGTTTTGTGAGCCTGAAGTAAGAATCGGCGGGGCAGGCGCCCCCACCCAACCCAACCGTGACAAGTAAAGCAAGCCGCTTTGCTGCAAACTGCCTGCAAAACACACAATGAACATTTGAAAACGAAGAAAATTATTGCAAAAGCTCAGCATCACCACAGAGATGTGGATTTCAAGGTGTCTTTCAACACAACAAGCGCGCAAATGTACAAGAAGCAAGAAGTTTGATCAGCAGTCGCACAGAGACAGAGGCCCGTGGCCGGAAAAAACAGCCAACTCTAACCATCTTTGGGGGAGATTACAAAATGACATTCACAAGACACTGGTTGATTCTTGCCTGCTCACAGTTCTTACTTTTCAACAGGAACGCCACTTCACGTTGACTACAGACGCGTCCTCACGAACGCGCTGCCTTTTGGGGTGACGGGAGGTGGGGGTCAATCAAAACATTTCAAACGCACATTTGGCATCTCAGGTGCTGTTCCTTTGTACGCTCTGGAGTGATCAATCACTCCGTTTCCCATTGGGTCCAATGCAAATCTGAGCACTCCGAGTCATTCGGAGTGTGTAAAAGAACGGCACATGATAAAATCACGTCTGTCACACCCAACAATGGTGACAGACATCCAGAATCATCAACATTTGGACACAAACTGCAACTGTAAGGGCAACAACGGAAACTTTTGAGGTCAAACGACAACAGTGTGTTCATTTTGCCTGAACAGCAAGCTCACGACAATTCGGCTACTTCTTCAAACCTCAGTGGAGGCTGACTCAACACGTCTGCTGGGGCGTCCACCATGTTGATGTCGCCGTAGTGAAGCTTGAACACAGAGATCTCGGTAAAGTTCTCAACGACCGCAACTTGTTTGGTGGTTTTGTTTATGCTCAGACAGCCGGGTCTGGAGAGCTTGGTGAGGACCTTCCCCAGGACCTGCCCGGAATCAGAAGCGAGCATCGTGATACAGCCAGTGCGCACGTTGAGAACGAACACGGTGATGCCATCGTTATCAACAGAGCGAAGGTCAAAATGTTTGGCGCTAGGCTCTAACTCCTGACACGTCACCTGCCACACGACACCTTCTTTTCTCAGGCATTTTAGAGCGACTTCTTGCCCTTCCACTTTTGGGTTGAATTTGAACGCACTGGATACGATCACTCTTGGCTGGGTGTGCACCCCTGAAGCCAGAAAAGCGTTCAAAGCCCTGTGCTTCGCCAATCCCGACCTCACGTGCCATTCATTGACTGGAGGGTTTCTCTTTGTGTTCATGCACGCAACAGATATCTGGTCGCCGCTTTGGTAAGCGTAGAAATAGTGATTCTCACAACTGGCAATCGCGTAAGAGTCGGACAATTTCGCATTTTGCTTCAGAGACCGGTGTGCCAAATCAACAGGCCAGTCGTAAACCCTGATGTTGTTATCTGTGGTGTCCACTTCGAAGTGGCGCCCGGTGTGTGGCTGGACGCAGAAATTAAGTTTTTCTGGCAATACGCGCACTGACAAGGACTTCACAGTTCTATTTGAAAGGCAGAACACAAGAAGCCCCGTTTCTATCTCCGGCTTCCCAAACTCCACAAGACGTGTCATGGTTCCTTTTGCGGTGACATAATCCTTTCCATCAACCGAGTAACAGCTGACGGAATGAACTTCCTCGGTTTCGCGCCAAAATTGCGTACGGAGGAGGTGCACGTCCAGCCGGTGTGTTGTTTGCCCTGCTGTTGCAGTTGCAGTAGCCGCTGCTGCTGCCTGTTGCAAGGTTGGCCTTTCAAGCTGCCATGGGTCTGCGGTGTTTTGTTTGGGTGTTTCGAGCTTCTGCTTGGCTACGCGAGGAGATGGCTCTGGCATGGCGGTAACAATTGCAGCTGTGGTCTTCGTGATGGAGTCTTCTGTCCCTTTCGACGCAGATTCCACATGCTAAAGCCAAACAAAAGGCTTCGTGCATTACTCAAGGGTTTGTCTGTAAAACTGCAACTGCGAGGGGTGTTTGATTTCTGCTTTTCCATGGTGTCATGACAAAATCCAGTCACTTGCACATTTTGGTCAGGATTGTAAAATTGTACCCACATTCTGAACATTTTTGTTGGAGAGTCTGACCTGGGAGACGGGTGCCTTCTCAGTGACTTTCTGTGGCTCCGATGACGTCATAGTCTGCTCCTCCAATCGCAGCGCGCCGAACGTCGCGTCGAACTCCTTCACGTCGGCGGCGGACACGGCGCATGCGCGCACGGTGGGGACGCTGTAGCGGAACTGCCAGTCGTTCACAGAGGTCTCCACTGCGGAGATGTTGTCCAATAGCGACTCGCCCTTTTTGAGCACCGTCTGAACATCGCCTCCTGACATGTCTGCAACAACAGACACAACAGACAGCGTGCTTGTGATCTACTTTTTGGGAAATATATTGCAGAAACGTTTTGTAAATATATTACTTCAAGGCGAGGACATTTCAGATCCCAAAACACAAATCTGTGAACACAGAAACTTTTTGAGATGTTCAGTTTCGTGCTTGGCTGGTTCTCTTCCCATTGCACTGCCAGTCCCTTGCTCGCCTTTTGACTATTTTGTCCGACTCACCAATCTCCGCTGCGGTCAGCTCCTCCTGGATCACACACAGCACGTCCAGCTCGGCGGCGGCGCCCTTTAGCTGCTGCTTCGTTTGCGTCTCGACCGCAGTCAACACCTCGTCCGCCAGGGCATCGAGCAATTCCTGCGACACACCGGCTATGAGCAACCAAGACGCACACAGACGCCTTTCAAAAGAAACACAACAAACGCCTCACACAAGGAAGCAACAGAAAGATCTTGACCTTGTACTCCTTGACACGCGTAGCAACGCACTTGCGCGCCGCGTTCCTGTTTTGCTCCAGCGTTTCGCGCACGCGCACGACGCGTCGCGTGTTGTCGCGCACACACGTGAGGCAGCGACGCGCGCGCTCGACGCCAGACGCGATGCGCTCCCACTCCTGCTTCACTGGCGCCACCTCGTGGTTCGCGTGACCTTCCACCTGCACAAAACAACCCGTCAACCTCATGTCCTCTTGAGACCTGATGCGCTTTGTTCTTTTCAGTCCAGCAGCCCGCTAAAGATTGAATAAAACATTGAGAGGACCAACCCAACATTTGGCACAAATGATGGCCATTCCGCACTCTCGCGTTTTGCAGCAGAACTGCAGCTCCAGGTCTGGATGTTTGGGGCACGCCCGCAGGAGTGGTAGCGAGACCTGGGAGTCTCCACTTCCGGCGCCCGCAGGGACCCCTGGCTGCAGCTCCCTGAAGCTCTTGATGTGGAAGTTGGGGCGGAAACCCTTGACTCCCTCTGGTGGCAAATTGTGCTGTTCGTTGCACAGCGGACATTTGAGGCGATTTTGTCTCTGTGATACGTTGGCTTTCTGCAAAAGATTGATCCTTAGCGTGAGCAGCAAGTCTTTTGCAATCACTCGCCATTCTCTTCACTTTTACCCTGATTGAATGCGGACCCCAGGCAGATATGACCCCACTTTGTGGTTCGCACAAATGAGACCTGGGGCATGCCCCGCTTGAAAAATTTGCCCCATAGCAAAGAGCCGTAGATGCAAGTTTTGCACGTCAAAAATTCCACCAACCTGGTACTGGGTGAGGCAAGGCAAACAGAACGTGTGGAGACAGGGCAGCGCACGGGGGTCTCGGAACGGCTCCAGACACATGGAGCAGTTGAGCAGGTCGCTCAGGTCTGCCCCACCTTCCGCCATCCTCTACTCCTGCTGCAATCATCAACGTAGGTTCATAATCATCAAATCACCTGAATTAAATAACGGTGGGAAAGCGCAAATGACGACTCGAAAAGGGCAGAACTTTTCCCGATTTGGAAGGGGGTGGGAGAAGGGTACTTGACCGTGTGAACTCTCCACTTTGTGCCTGGCCCCTCCTCCTCGCTTATCGAGAAGGAAAAGTGTCACACTTCACTTCCGGGAAGGCTCCCACCTCGCGCCGCCGGTTGAGACACCACTGCCCACTTTCCAGTTTATTTCACAAGCACACACACACACACACACACGCACACACACACACACGCACACACACACACACACACACGCACACACACACACACACACACACACACACACACACACACACAAACATCTCACGTACGTGTCAGGTCTTCGTTGCTTCACTTGTGCGACAGCAAATGGCAAACCGCCATCTCTGTGTGTCCTTCATAAATGTCTACGTATCAGTATGCGGGTACCCTACATCCACATGGACTTTGGCCTGATCAAACACAACCGACAGTTATTTGCTCACGTGCATCCATGAACACTTCTGTTCGGGATCACCGTTCAGTGCTCAGGTCACTTTTGTCCGCCAACACAAAAGATATTGTGGCGGGTTATCTGTGCAATTCACATGGTGTACTCGTAGATATGTATCCACTTTCGAAAATGACACTATTTTGTAAACAAGGAAATCGGACACGTTCCTTGGTTGTCAACAGTCGATTCAGGTGACGGAACAAACTTTCGAGTAGAATCTCGATCCAGACTATCTTTGCAATGAAAAGTCAAAGAAGTCTCCTCTTGTCGTGTTGCCCGAGGACTCTCGAGGCAAAAACTGTTCCTCTCGCAAAGTTTGCGGATCGAAGTCCGAACCTCTTCTGTGTCGTCACAACGGTAACAGAATCTACTCACGCAGTTGGACAGATCGAGATTTGAGATAGTCTACGTGCTCAGCATCTAGATGAGCCTGAGCGACACAACACCTGGACGGAAAGAATCTCCTGCCAAAAATCAGTTCAACTTTTGGCCCAAACTGCCAACTTTTGGCAGAAATCAGCAGATCTAGAACAGTCGTGAACGGGTGAAAGCAAAGTCTCTTTTGTCACACATGTGCATATGATGCACGGCAGCTTGTCCAGATCTACCACTGCAGTTGGGAAAGGGACACAGATTCTCGAAAGCCAGATCCATTCAGAAAAGGGGTCTGAACAAAGTGTCGACATCCGAAGGCTGTGCAGCTGGCGCGCGCCTGCAGGTGTTCGAAGAGATAAGGATATTTTGCGTGAACCAGGGGGCAATTGTAGATCTAAAAGATATCCCTAGCTTATGGATCAACCTTTGGATCCTTCTGCTGAGTGATCGAGGTGTCATTCTTGAAACAACACCATGTTACCGTGCCAAATGGTGGGAACGAATCAGAGCCCTTAAGAGAGGTCATATGATTTGTGCCATGTGCTTTTTTGTTTACATGGTTTTTTAGAAATAAAAATATTAGAAATGTGAAAAGGGGCCCTTTTCCTCCCTTTTTCTCTCTTTTCTCTCTTTTTTCCTCTTTTTTTGGATTTT
>JAAUXT010096945.1_pt1 | contig 22876 bp, 21 predicted proteins | sample 7278171 | NCBI WGS metagenome assembly JAAUXT01 (sample SAMN14350112, study PRJNA611818) | marine sediment metagenome | isolation source: surface marine sediment (1.8m) | place: French Polynesia: Moorea | collected 2018-08 | reverse complement strand
TTGAGTGAAAAAGTAAGAATTTTTGACAAAACAAAGTGAGCAAAATCAGAGTGAGCGAAATCAGAGTGAGCAAAATCAGAGGGAGCAAAATCAGAGGGAGTGAAATCAGAGGGAGCGAAATCAGAGTGAGCAAAATCAGAATTTCTTCAAATCACCGTGAGCTCCATGGAGCTATTTTTGTAATTCCTGAAACCAACATGGTGAACTGAAGCAGATTTTACTTGAGCATGACCCAGACTGGGGTCTTGCAGACAGTTTTCTTGTCAGATTCAGTCTGGTCAGTTGCAGTTTTGCATTGTTCTGTCTGCAACTGAATCTCTTTGAGTTTGCCCTTGAAAAGCCCATTGAATCCCCACCTCACTCCCCCTCCCTTCAGGTTTGGACAATTTCAGCTGGATTGCACTCAGACAGGTACAGTCAGTTGGAAAAAACTTTGACCGGACTGGTCTTCAATGTGCACAGATCAACTCCAGCGGATTCAGTGTTGAGGTCAGGGGGGCCTTCTTTGGGAGGCCCAAGGTCTGACCCACAAAAAAGCAGCAAAGAATGAACATTTTTCGCAAAGAGGAAGGGTAATTTATATCTTTCATGCCCCTTCCAATCCGCCAGAGGACCTGTGTGTCAGTGCAAACAAAACTGTCCAAGTCGCCACGTTTTTTCCGACGGAATCAACAAGAAAACTGCTCAAGACACGAGACGATGACCAAGAAGAATCCGGATGGACAAGGGCGGCATATTGCTTCTCAAAGCAGGTGAGAGGTTGGACTGGACAGTCTGCAGGAACATTTTGCCCCCTGTTTTCCTCAGTCACAGTAATTTCCAAACTGTACTCCTGGTTGAATCCCAGACACACACGTCCTATCGTCTGCACTTTCCAGAAGTGTTTTCTGCCTGTGGCGTCGATTCGCGATTGAAAAGTCTGACAGACTCCATTTATCAGTTTTTTAATCTTCTTTTTAATCCATCAAAACAATGCAGAACCTTGAAGGAATTTAATTTCACACCCGCCACTAAATTACATTATGACGTCTAAATGTTTAATGCAGTTTTGACAAGCCTGATGTTTCTCAGGAAGATAAAGGCGGGTCCTACGAGGCGTGATTAAAGGCCTGTAATATTCTTCATCTTTGAATACGTGGGTGTCTGGGAGAGAAAAAAAAACAGAGCTGTGTGTGTCACCTGCAACTGCTTTGTGCTTCACGTGTGTGTGTCGCAAAAGCACGTGGAATTTCAGAGCCTGTGTCAACGCGAACCTTTCACCTTAGCTTCCAAAAACCAGTGGAGAACACATCAACGATGGAGACTGCTCTTTTGGTGTTCGACTCGTGCAACAGTCCATTTGTGCTTTGGTGATTTACAGCAGAGGAAACCACAGTCATGACAAGTATGGAACACTTGTTACCTGGGCGCGGCGTGGTTGTGGTGTCCGGCGGAACCACGCGCGTTCCTCTGTGGACAGGAGAGGCTCGTCACAGGTGACACCGGACCGGCCAGTCAGTAGACCACGGATCCAGGCCAACCTTCCCGCGCCCCTCGCAGAATGCAACGCGGCTGGATGGAGATTTCAACCTGTGCACTTGGCGATCTGGAACAGATCACAGTGAAACTTGGACAGGAACCCCAGATCTGGAGGTGAGTAGTGGTCATCTGTTCGCTCAGCGGCTCTCTTCAAAAGATTTTGTCAGATTTCAAAATTCATTGAATGCAAGCGTTTTGCTTTGGGTTGTTCACTGCAGACGTGGATGCAATCTTCCAGGCACAACAATTCGAACACAAAGCAACAAATGCTCCTGTATGCTTTGCGGCATTCTGGCTTCAAAGCTTGCACGCTCGATTGCACCTCTTTGTCAACCGACATCCACAGACCTACACGCATCGGCACCAGGCCCGTCCTCGCAGTGAGACAGATAGATGTGTGTCAGGAGGGTGGGGTTGCAAGTTCTGTGACTCAAAAAAGCGCTTTCTGGGCAGTGACATGTGCACAACAGTTCGGAAGACACACGAACAACGTCTCTTGCGGCATGTTGAAAGCAACGAGGACAGTGTTGTATCTCTGACGAGAAAGCCTCGACACTCTAATTGGGAAGTTTTATCAGCGAAGTAAAGCCGGCGTGGCAGCCCATTCAAACCCCTCTCCACTAATGAGCAAAACGTCATCCATCAACTTCTTAAAATCTTCACATTACTGCAGTTGCATAAACTCCAATTAGCTTCGTGTTTTTTGTCATAATTACGACCCGTGTGGAGTGCAGCGGATTCCGCAGGAGCCTCTGCCTCGCCACAGGGACATAAACAACCGTAAACTTTGTGCAGGTTTGTGGCAGATCTGAGACGCCGCCGATGGTGGTCTGATTTGTGGAGTTACTCCCGACGCTCTATAGGAGACAACATCACGCGGGAGTCTCAGCCTTCACTGATTGCCTTTCCCCAAAACCCTGCCCCCCCGCCAAAAGAAAAGCCCATCAAAGTGCCGTTCCGTGACCTTGACACAGCAACAAAACGGGCAAAACTGCATGCTTCTGTTGCTCGTCCACAGTGACAATAGTTTTCTGCGGTATCGGTCACAGGCTTCACAAATGCTGCACTTCAACAAGAGATGTGGTCTGATTCTGTCCACAACTGAAAGTATATACAACATGATTGGGCTTGAAACAACGAGTTTCAAATTCCCTCGTTTTTTAGGCCAAGAAAGTCTGCCTGCAACAAGCACTCAGACAATCAGCCTCAAGCTAATTCTGCCATGCGCAACGTGCCTGCAAAACTTTTCGGATTTAAATGAAATCATTGGAGACAGAGAAGCTGGAGAAAACGCTAAAAGCGTCGTACCCCAGGAAAACTCAGTTTTTAATCAGAAGAAAGATCTTTTTGAAATTAGAGTGAATCTCAAATTTAATTTGGGACTCTCTTCTGCTTGGCATAAAATCATAATTGTTTTCGCTGGGAGAAGCCTAATTCCTCCTGCATGGAATTAATGAAGGCTCCCTTCCAAGGTTTTATGTGCCTTGCTTTTAAAATTTTCAGACGAAAGAGCGATTCTTCATTCCGAACGTAAATCAAGCATCCCTGAATTTTCCGCTTTCAAGATTGCAATTTTGATTTCTAAAATTCGCTTTGCAGAATCCTAGGCAGACCGGCACCAGGCAAGATGCAAAAGATTTGTCTTTGAAATTAAAGTGAAAAAGATTTTTGCAGAAAACTCCACACAAGACCCACGAAGCAGTTACTTTGGACTGAACACAAGCATGAGTCCACTGACTCACAAATACATGAAGAAAGAAATTGGGTTCACACAAGATGATCAGGTCAATGGATGCATCGTGCGAATTTCAATGCTCATCGCTCGGTTGGACATAAAGATTTTGAATGTCGCAGCTCACTTTTCTCGTCCTGTTCTTTCTCGTCCTATTGAGGCTGGTCCTGAACTGAACGTTCGGTTGAAATGGGCACCAGTGAACAACAGATGCAGTTGCGCATGTCTTAGTTGTTAGTGAGGTTGGCTTCATCTTTTTGTTGTTGAGGTACGTCGCTCAAATCACCTGAAAGTTTGACCAATAGGAAGACTGCTAGATTGGCCTCGTCTTTTATGAGAGTATTGCCCCTTCTGCGTTCGGTGAGTAAAAGTCTGCCAACACACAGAAACAAAAACAGGTTTCAAACTGACCGAACCTGCAGTCACTTCGATGTTTTCTCTTTTGTGCACTGCACCTTGCTGTCAATCTTCTCGCCTTTGGGTCGCAGATGCATGTTTTCGAGCAGTACTTGAAAATGTCTTCACCCAACAATTTTTTTCCTTTCGGGGTGAAACGAACGAAGCATGCGTTTGAAGAATTGTCCCATTTTCTGGGAATGGATTCAGCCACCTGATGATGAAGTGCCTCGAGACTTTAATGACTTTAATTTGACGTCTATTTTCCTGCTACAAATTAAAATTCAAAATTTCAATTTAAGAGCCGCTTTGAAAGGGGAATTAGTTCACATTGTCTGGCTGCGTGGAAAAACAGTCACTGGAAAAATGACATTCAGACTTTTAATGAGCATTTCGACTCCAACTTCAGAATTCTTCAAAATGTCCTGGAACTATGGGAATGTCCCGAGGATGGGAGGAGGCTTCTGTTGGTCTGTGGGATTCACACCCAAGTGCAGACATTGTGAAATGAGCGCAAAATTGACAGAACTGAGCGTTGCTTTGTCAGTTCTATTTTCAATCAGCGTCGTCTTGTGGTCACTGCGGCAGACGTGTTTCTCCTCACCTGATCACATTCGAATCGTCTGGCCAAGAGAGAACTGGCGGATTTCTCGAAGGCCGAAGCATCTGAAAAGTGAAACAAAGACGATCTTCAACGAAACCCGCGCGCTGAGAAGCCTCTGTGTCGAGAACAATCGCGTTGAGCCTCCAGATTTACTCGTCTGCATTGACTTGCGAGTTTGTGCTTGGGACACAAGCCCCCTCCCTCCCTCCCCTGTTCCTCTTGTCCCCGTCCCAGGCATCCATCCCATCTCCGACTGATTCGCGCTTTGAAATTATCTTCCACTTCACATTTGCAAACTCACAAGGCTTTCTTGAAATCACAGACATTTCAGGACGTCATTAGGGAAGACAAATAATAGAGCTTCTGCTGGCTGTGCTGCCTGCGGGGAGCGCGGTCCCTGCAACACGAGCTTCTCACCCAGTTCCTCACATCCTCCAGTCATTAAGATTAATTTCTGCATGCGCTTCTTGCAGAAAATCGTGGAATTTTTTCGACACAAAACCAGACCAAGAAGAGCAAAGCATCTTTTTGCGTGACGTAAAGTGGAAGTGCACTGAGAAGAGCATTTCGTTTGTGTGGCTGTAGCTGATGGTGGTGAGAAAAGTCTTTGAGTTCTGCAGAAAGGGACAAACCTGTACATGTACTTGTCAGGAATTCGAAGTTGTTCCTGTGCGTACAAAGCAAAGAGGAATTGTTGACCAGATTTGCACAGGTTGTCAACTGCTCACTTCCGCCGAAAAGTGGGATGCGTTGTGTGTTGAGACATCCATCTGGAAGCTACATTGACTGGGATTCTGTCCAAAGATTCTTCATTCTGAAGAACCTGAAGCGAAATCATTGTGTGCACGCCATGCCTGTCAAGGGTACAAGGGTATCAAACTTTCCAAAGCAATTTTTGCCATGTTGTCTCAGAAGACAGACAAGTGTGTTTCGATCCACCCAAGAAAGCTGAATGAAAACGAGGGAAAACTACAATCTCCCTCGCTCGCTGTGAGATAAGCTCAGAATAGGATTTCAATGCAATGCATTGGAAAGCCAAATTTCCATATTAAAATTGCAATTGCAATTGTCGTGTGAAATCTCCGAGTGGAGACGAGATTGCAATCTCTGAAGGCTAATTACGTTTGAGAACAAACTTCATTAAATTTCAGGGCTTGTTGCAGATTAAGGCTGACAGCTCCATTTACATAAGATTCAAATTCTCCTGCATCTGACAATTTTCAAAGCCGTTAAGAAGATTGAAAAAAATCCCAAGCACACTGGATTGCAAGGGAAGCAGACATCATGGTTGGGATACGAAGGTCTTTCGTGTAAAAATAAATGAAGTCTGGAAAAGTGGTGGTGGCCTGGAAAAATTCATTTCAAGTCAAGTTCAGGCCGGATCAATTCTGTGCATTAGACTATTGTGCGTGCGACATTTCACAGTTCAGACAGAAGTTTTCGGTGCAGGAGATGATGGCACCTTCCCACGTTGCGCCTTCGGATATTGATCCCGCAGAAACAGAGGTGCAAAACGAGCTCAAATAGATCTACTTCGTTTTTCACACGCGGAAAACCTGGTTGGTGGAAATTCAGTTTCAAGATTCAGTTCGTAGTGGCAAAGAAATCGAAATTCGTTGACCTGTGAAGATTCGCCATGTGCACGAAGAAGGAATAGACTGAGAAAACTATTTGTTCCGAGTTTCAAGAAACATTTTCAACAGTTCTCAGTTGCAGGAGATAAAAAGCAGCAAAATTGATTGCCTGCGACAAGGTGTTGTGTGTCTGTCAGTGGTAAACATTCTCTCATGAGATAAAAAAAAAACAACTTCGCCTTGTTTGAAAGGAATTGTGGTGTGTTGTTCGCTCAGACATTTTTACATCACCAAACAACAAGCGTCTAATTCACAAAATCCATGTCTATCGACTTCAAGTTGTAATTTTTTTACCAAGGTTGAATCGACAATCTCTTGAGTTCAGACGCTGCGTTCTGCTCTGAGAAACAAAAGACATTTTCTGCAAAAAACTAAAAGGGCAACACAAGGACGAAACTCTCGATGACAGCCAAAGAGAATTCAAGAAAAAAGAATTGTCGATAGAAGTGGAGAGACTGCGTTTCAGGGGTTTGACCCAGAAACAAGGAGGCGGGAATAGTTTCCTGTTTGTTTAACCTTGTGGAACTCAAAAGGCCCCGAGTCGAAAGTCTGCAATTTTAATTTAGACACAAAATCGATAAATTTAATCTAATTTAAATTCCTGGAATCTCATTAAAATTTCAGGACTCGTTGGCGGGAGTAGGTTTCCAGACGACGGCAGTAAATCGGCGTCGCTCCCACCCCCACCCACCCCCGCCGGAGACCGACTTACACTTTAAATTCAAAACCCTTAGCGTGAAAATAGACGGATTTCAACAAATTCCCTCGATTTATTCGTCAAATGTCAGTTTATGGCTGTGTTTGCTCTGTTGAAAGTGAGCCAAATCCACTCAAATTTATTGATATTTGAAATTGATTTTCAGCAGCGAGCATTTCTGAAAACGTGATCAATTCAGTCAACTTGGGGTCACTTTCATTCGTTCAAGACCCAACAAATATTTCTTTATCGTTTGTTGTCTTCTTGTGTGAAGCAAGATATGCATTTGCTCCTTCGTCAATAATTACTTAAATTGAACGGTTTTCAAGGAACGAGACAAAATTTCATATTGTTCCATATTTGGAAATACAGAGGGGACCAAGCCAGGCTGTAAATCACATGACCAGTCGAAACGTCCTGTGATTGGCTGAAAAAGTGTGCATAATTTATGCAGAGTTGACCTTGCTGCAAATTTATGCTTTTTCTCCTCTTGTCTGGGGTTCAGCACGAACCGAGCCCAGCCGTTACGTCACAGTCTGCACAGGCCTGGCTTTTATCTGTAGGTGTCTACGCTCCAACTGTCTTTTTCCAGCTACGGGACCCGCTGAGCCAACATGTCTGCCAGCCTCCACCGACCAGCCAGCCTCCTCACCCGACCAGCCAGCCAGCAGGTAAGTTTTTCACTTTCAAAGACGTGAAGAAAAAAATGTTCAAGGCCAGGTGTGGCAAACGAAACTCCCAGCGTGAACCAAACCACCTGATCAGTTCTCAAACCTTTCAAGGTGAGGTTTATCTTTCAAGAAGCAGAAAGTGCTGACTTCAGAACAAATTCCATTGTCTAAGGTCTTGCAACAGTGCAAACTTTCTTTGAAGAATTCTCCGGACGGTCCACCATCATCTCATCGTTTGCTTTTGCAAATGTCAATTTTGCGCTTCTTTGCGAATGCGTGCGAACTGTGGAGATGCATTGAGTTTGAAATCGGTGTGAAGAAACAGCGCATTCATACCGTATTTACCCGTGTGCAAGAAGCACCCAAGTTTCAGACGCACCCCATCTTTTTCCTGCTTTTTGTGTGCAAAGTTCCATTGACCCAATGGGTGAAAACACACCCATCTTCCAGACGCACCCCAACCCCTTCTGTTTGACGCTCAGTAAAGTAAAAGGGTGCGTCAAACACAAGGGTGAACGCGGCATATTCGTTCTTGCTCGTGCAATATTTGAGTTGAGCACAGAGGCGCGCGCAGCGGTGTTTGCAGTTGTTTGCCATGGATTCCGCTTTGTGTTGGATTGATTGGTACGTGACACCGTTTGAATGGAAGATCATCGGTTACCGTCCAACGCTGATCTCTGCAACAAACGACCTTGGTGCCCAAAGCGACTGTCGCTGGTGTTTCAATCAATGGGCCCTGGAGTAAGTTCTGTACCTGTTGACAAGGCTCCAGGCACGGAACAGATTTGCAGAATACATGCAGTGGCGTTTTGGCAAGTTTTTGGATTCGCGTCTTTGCTTGACTGCAGTTGTTTCTTGCAAGTGATTCCCAACTGAGTCCTGTCGTCATCTCTGATGCTGTTGCTTGCTTGCATGAGTGACTTACGTAATTATTTTCCATTTTGTAAAATTCTGGGCAACAGCAATGTTCACTTTCGTGAGGCAGCAAAATAAAATTGCAAGTGTCACGTCCTCGGATTTGATGGGCAAAGGAAGGACAAAAGATTAGCAAACTTTATCATGCAATCTTCAAAGAAAATCTCAGCAGAAAATGGGAATCTTGCCTGTGACATTGAAACGTGTTGTTGCAAGTGTTCTTATGGTCCACAGATCTTTGAATGAAAAGGCGAAATCCTGGTCATTCAAAAGTTGACGAAGCAACTTGCCACAGAGGTCCGTCAGCAAACATTTTCTTTCCCCCTGAGTCTGTCTGTCTGTCTGAAATTCCTCTGCTCGATTTGGAGGACAAAGGGACGACCTACTTCTCACCAGGAGGATCCGAGTCTGGTGTTCCAAAGGCTCATCTTGAAAGAAAATAACACAGTTAATTTTTTGTACTTTACAGAGCAAAGGGGCTGGAGGGACTGGGGCCCCGACCCCCTGATATGAAGCAAGAGACCCACCCGGTCCTTTCAGAAAGTGTTTTGGCATTACGTCTGTTTTTGTCTCACACAATATCGTCACCACACTAACCTTGTCGTCCGTCTGGGAAACGTCCATTTCGTCTTCAAGGATATTCTGAAATTATGCAAATTTTTCGTGTCACTCACTTGGCCATAAAATGATTTTTGTCGGTCAAGATCAAGTTTGAAAGCCCACACCCAAAACTCATGCATCGCCAGCCTGCATGTGAAGGTTTCCTCAAATTTTGTCTGAGGCATAGTCAAAATTTTCAATGTTTGTATCGGCAGCTGTGATAAAAAGTCTGAGGGCGTGACGAACTGACATCACATGCAAGAAATCCGGGACTTGTTATTGGCCACATTGACCTTTGGTCAACACAAAGAATGTTTGCACCAGACACGGAATGTGCTTTCGTGATTTGAATATTTTTGGCCAATGTCAGAGACTACTTGGGCACACCTTCTCCGCGTGTTTGACCTCACTTCATTGGACATCACTTTTTTGTTGGACAATTTGAAAAGCGAAGAGCCTCTTGCGGAAGTGTTTGTGAAATCAGCTGGGTGGAAAATCGGCTGACTCAAATTGTGAGTTCATGGGGGTGGGGGAGGGGGCAGCAGCTGTGATCAAAATTAATCCAATGCGTTTGTTGAAGTCTTACCACCAGAGGAACCTTGCAGCCGATTTCTGTTCTATCGCGCTCTTGCCATCGCGCTGGTCACAACAGTATCACCTCAGTCTGAAAAATAAATTATGTTTTGTGTGGTCGAGCAATGGCGAAGTCTGAAAGTCTCAAACGAAGGGAACTTTCTCAAGAAAGGCCAACTGCAGGCTACTTGCAAACAGAAACCAGACAAGAGGCCACACTGGCGAACCCTAAAACAGAAAACAGTGAGTGTGTTGCCCATTAGGATCACAAAATCAAATAGAAAATTTGAATTTTCCTCGGCGTGTGTTGTGCACATGAAAGTAGGTCAGGTTCAGGCCCATCCCTTGAAAATGAAAAGTCCCGACAAAATAGGTTTGCTCGAAACTCACCCAAGGGGTCCAATTTACTTCAAATAAAGCCGTATTTTGAGAGATCCATAATCAAACAAAACGAATACCGGAGGCGCCTCTTGGAAGCGGGAGTGGATGTGGTTGTTCGACATTCGACAATTGAAGAGCTTCGTTGCAAACTTTCTGAAAACCGTGGCTCACATCTCTCAGAATCGAACTTCGAACAAAAAAGGTCGCGTTGCTGATTAGTTGATCTCAGTTTACATTTGAAGAAGGAATAGATGTTAACCCCTGTGGATAAGCTGTGCCAACTTACAGAATCAGGTTTCGCAAGTTCCCGGAAAGTTCGTCGCATGATTGAAGCCACTGCATTTTGGAGGGAGAGAAATTTGGCGGGAAATTTTGAGCCAATCAACGGTGAGAGTTGAAGCCGTTTCTGCCGAACTGTGCAAGAATGCCGCCAGAGGCAAAAAAAGTTCGGCCAACAATTTCGTCAAGTTGGCTCTTTTTGTGGCGTCTGAAACGAGCAGAAAGGTCGGTACACAGTAGCTCTTCACTTTTTGCGCCATAGGTGGCTGCTTTTGTTCGTTTCACTCACATACTCGTGGCAAAATTTTGGTATTTAGCATGGGAAACACACCTATTTGTACCTCAAACTTTAGCGTGAGCTGCAGGTGAGGTGAGGTGTGTTTTTGGGTGTGTTTGCCAGTCGGATTTGCTGAGCTCAATGTTTTCAGTTTTTTGCCAAAATATTAGCATTTCATTCGCAGTATGTCACGGAAACTTAATCTCAGATCTTTCGCAGAGTATTTGCTGCCCGAATCGAACAATTTGTGCGCAGTATTTGATGGATAATACCTAAATACTCCCCGAAATAGGTCATTAATGGTCTCAGTTCTGCATCACCTTTCCTCCATTTTGGATCCGCCGTTTCTCTTTGCGAACTTCAAGGAACCCATTTCGACAACTTCTGAGTTACTGAAACAGCCAAATTTGACGCAACAGACCAGTTTGGCATGCTTTCAAGGGTAAAATAAAGCCAAAAGAGAAAGTTTACGCGATTTGGCCTCTTTTGAATTGGCCCTTCCCAAGTGACGCCACGCAAGTAGGCCAATCGATGAAAGGTGCTTTTTCGAAATGGACGCGGAGAGCATTTTGATGTTCTCAAAGACCAAAAGCCATCAACAGGGCATCTGAAGAGAAATTTGGCTGCAATTCCATGATAGCCAACGAAAAACAACGAATTTGAAACGTTTTCTTTCTTTCCCGAGGGGCAAGAAACGTGCCTCATCTCGACCCAATTTCCAACTTGCCTCCAACGAAATAGAGGAAGATATGACAATTTTTCAACGGAATTTACGTGATTCGCAACATTTAACGTTTGGCACAAAACCCAAACGAAACACAGCCGAAGGCAAACCAAGTCTCCTTTGATACCATTCAGCACACTCCGCTTGTTTCTCAAATTTTACGTCTGGAATGAGGGTGCTTGAGTGTTTCGTGGTGCCTGCACGAAAACAGGTTGTTTTGGCGACAGTTCAATCGGCACTGCCAGAACTTTGCGTGCTGAGTTTGATAAGATCTGAAAAATCTTTTCAATTTTCTCCAAATACCACTGATTTGGAGATTTATTACTCAAACGAAGCCTGATGTGATGCCAAACTATCCAACTGATGAAACACAAATCAATATGTTTCTCTTTGCAGTCGTGTCGTGAGTTCTTCGCAGGTGGAAAGTCGCAGTGAAGTTCAAGAGTCCAGGTGAGTAACTGAGTTCATACCGTCGTGAAATGCGAACAGTTCCCTCCATATCCCTCCCTCGTTCGAATCCAGGGGGTCTGGTCCCAGTCCTTTGAACAGTTGGCCTACCTTCTGACTGAGCCGCTGAATTTCGTTCGATTTTTTGTGATTCTGTACGTGAACAGATCAGAAGTGTCTCCAAAAGTCAAATTTGTCGAACCAACCACCGTTAGAAATTATTGCTTCACAGGCTTGAAGGTCAAATCGCAACTTTTTTGGTGAGAACACACAAGTGACCTTGCCTTTTCTTGTGTTGAAGCAGACGATCTGCTTTGAGAAGAACCAAGTCAGTTTTTTGTTCAACTTGATAAGGACGTGATGAACACAGGGTCGCGACCACACTGATAACTCCTCAGCCTCAGTTATTGCTATGTGTCCACAAATGCTGGTGTTTCCAAGCTTCTGTGCGTTCAGCAGCCCAATCTCACCAACTTTTTTTTCTGAACCTCACAAATTACAGAAGTGAAAGACCCATGAAACTTCAGAGCCGGTTCCCGTACCTACTTGAGCACACACTTCAACAGCAATATTGCATCATGCTCATGGTAAAGTGACAAGAAAGTTCGTGTCACGCCAGAATTAGCTTCCTGCTGTTGAAAACAAAGACGCACATTTCTGTCACCAAGCTGAGTGAAAAGGAGATTGTCAGAGACGTTGGATCGGGCACTTGGTGTGAGTCGTCTCCTTCGTCAGCTCGTGCGTGTGTCTTTGAAAAGGTTTTCAGGATTTAGCTGATGGTCATTTTGAGCAATGCAAAGAAAACCTCACCCAACCCTCACTTTGCCGTTTGCAGAAGTCAAATCACTCACAATATCATTTCCTGCACCAGTCGGGTCAAAAGAAAACAAGATCGGAAGTGCCTGGATCCATTGCTGCATCACACGTGAGGTTCGGATCTTGTTTGTGCTGGGTGAACAGACTGCAGGCCATGTTTTGATTGCTGGCTTCCTCAATTTGTGGTTTCCCCGAAAAAAGGTGAAGCAAAAAAGCAATCTCTGAGATGTGGGCTTCTGTATCTGGTTTCTGGCAGCGAACTTGGTGTGTCTGCGTGAACGTCAAACGCACCCAAAAGTTCAGTGCAAGGTCTGAGGAGCTTTGGGGAAGTGGGTGGGTCGGGGGGGGGAGAAAGACGCTTCTTTGAAGCTGCCGCGAGCTGCCAAAAAGATGGCAGTAAATTTGAATCACTCTTTGTTGAACGCTTTGATTGAAATATGTATAGCTCGGCAGTTTCAGTGGATCCGCCTCAGAATGTTGTCCAAGTACCACAGCACGAGAAGAGGTTTCTGTCTACTGACTATGTGGAACGAGAGCTTTTTGCGCTGCCTTCCTACAGAACAAGTTTTGCCGTCTCAAGCGTTGAGCACAGACATGAACTGCAAACACGTTGATGCTAATTTTCTCACAATGAGAAGAAAATGTGTTTCTTCAACATGTCTATCCAAGAATTTTTGAGACAAACCAGAGGAAACATTTGCGGGGTTTCCTGGTCAAAAGACCCATAATTTAATCCCAAAAAATGTTCTGGAGTGGTTGTTCTTTCATGAGGGTGTTTCATGAGGGTGTCTGTCCCGACCTTCTGAAGATTCAGGATCCGGGCTCCTGAACTAGGTTCCGACCCAGGGGATGGAGGGGTCTGACTTGTTTGCAATTTTGCGGGGGGGGGGGGTTGCACCTGCAGTGCAAAGCACGGGGACACACATCACTTCTGGGTCAACATCCCCCTCGATTTGGTCGAGTTTTGCGACGTGTTGTGAACACAAATCAACGTCTGTTGTCGTTTGGGTGCCACTATCAAAATGCTTTCAATCACAAACTCAGAACTGCGCACTTGCATCGTTCCACACCTTTTTCGGATCAAATTTTGCGCATCGCTCTCGTTGCCACTGGATGAAGAGCGGTGCTGCTCAGGTCGTTTAATCACGCGTCCCCTCCTTTTCAGATGGTGGACACGGCTGCAGACACATGACGCGGGTTCCTCCGGAATGTCCAGGTGAGTGAAACACATTTCGACGCACCCAACGTCTCAAAACTCACAAGAGCCGTGAGATCCACCAAGGTGCGGGGCACAAAAACCAGGGGGGGGTTGTTTTGCGGACCAGACACACACACACACACACACACACATTTTGAGATTGTTGTGTGATATGTTTCCCTTTTTGATGAATCATGTCTTTTGCGTGTCTCGGAGAGGGTTTTCTTGCGTTCTGACACAGGAGTTCTTGAGAACTCGAAGAAGCAAAATGTTGCGTTGGAACAATGACACCAGCCCAACAGAACAGAAACTGCGTGTGCGTCAGCGCATTCATTCCTTACCTTCCAATGGCAGTTTATCCTGGTGAGGCCCAGCGCTGGTCGGTCCCTGCTGCGCTGTTGTCCCGGAGGTGGATCCTAAATTCCGTCGAGGTCATTGGTTCCCCGTCATCTCAACAAGATGATAGTCCTACATTGCATGTGAGTTCAACCCTCCCTTTGACTCACAAGTGACACAGCGTCACTTCAAATTTGCTTCCGATGGAATCGCTGTCCATAAGCAGAATCCTTTGTTATCCGCGCTTTTATCCAGGGCATTGATGTTCGTGTTATCTCAAATGAGCTTGATGCAATCAACAATGTTGTAGGATGCACATGTAACACATGCAGCAGATAACAGGTGACGGGTTCAAAATACGACATCCACTGCATGTTTGTGCACAATGCCTGTCTGTCTGATCGGTTCCACTCCAGAGTTCTCTGGATTTGAGAAGCTCCCCGTCATTCACACTCCGCGCACATTTGGCCTGGTTCGAAAACGTTGCTCTGACAGAAATGTTTCGGTTCGCATTCGGCTGAGCCAGGTTGGGCGGAGCAGTCCTGCAGATCTGTGAGTACATGTACACACAATCCGCAACGGTTGAAACTTTTTCCGCAAGTTCACCGAGTGTAGTCTGAAGCTTTTTGTCCCTTTTCTGCCCACTCTGGCGTGTGAATCTGCTGTGCCTTCGGAACAAAATGCAGATGTTCGGATCACAACAGAAAATTGTTTCTCCACTGAATTCCAGTTGGCACTCACACTTTATGTCCCGACGTGATTGGTACTTGAGGCTGGCACGGTTGGTTTGGACGTCGTGCGTCGTGATCTGGCACCGCCAGCGTACTCTCACCCGAGTTGGTTTTGCGTCAATCGTCTGAATTTCCCGCTCGTGTGTTCACCTGCCTCAAGTCCTCCGCTCCAAATGCAGGTTGTGCGTTTTTTGTGACTGATTCAAATTTGGTCTGGCTGGTGCACACATTGAAACCTTTGAACTCAGTTGTAAAACGTATGCCTGGACGTTCGTTCCGCGCTCTTTTGAATCAGCAAGAAAAGAAAAAGTCTCCGAAGAAATAGCAAAAACAAAATCTGGAGAGACAGAGATGCTGCAATCTGATGCATCTCGTGTCAATTGAATTGCGTTCCGATTTTCCCTGAACATTTGAACTCAGCTTCCCAGGGTACAGAAGAGCAGCCGCACTTTTCGCTCCCAACATGGCAATTGATGCAGCTGGAATCATGGAATGCATGTCATGCTCACAAAAACGCTTCAAGCGCTGTCAAGTGACAAGGAAGGGTATTTGAATGCATGATGTTTTGCTTCCATTTAAATCTCACAAGATTTGCATTGCGCGCCCCTGGATTTGAAAAAAAGAAGCTGAGCATTGAGACATGCAGGCAGCGCACGCATGCTCCTGCACTTGTGCGAGTGTGAGGACCTTGAGTCCTAGGCCACCCACTCGCAACTTTTCAAAGTTTTTTGCATCACTTTTTGCAACAAATCCATAAGAGTACTTCATCTTTTGCTTCGAATGCCTAAACCCAAAGGACTTTTCCCTTGTGGTGAAGTTCTTGTCATTGAAATGCTTCTGCGGTGTACCGATGGTAACTCCAATTTGCGGCTGCTTTACAGGTCTGTCCTTTGCAAAAAGAAACCGTGTGTGTGTGGGGGGGGGGGGGAACAGTGTCTGAATGCTGACAATTTCAATTTTAATTTCAAAATGCAAAGAGGGGAAAGAATTCGGTGGAGTGCTGATTGCTTCACGTCGGAAAACAGAGGACCTGGGGATGGGGACAGTGAGGAGGGGAGTCATCACAAAAGCATGTGAATCTGGGGATCAATCCATTAAAAATCCCGGCGTTCTGGTGCAGTTGTTTTTGCAGCTGCTGCTTTGCTCGCGAGGAAGAAACAAATCTTTTCACAAAAAGCCTTGCCTCTCAGACTGAGCCAGACACGATTTGCAGAGGCAATGTGAGGGGCTTTTGTCACTTTCTTGACAAGTTAAATTTTGCCATCAAATGTGGATTTGAGGCTGCAGTGTCCCGAGCCTGTTCCCAGAGTTGCAGCAGCTTCTGCTGCAGCGACCCAAGGAGACGACGACGCAGGCAATTTTGATGTCATTGCAGCAATTTGCTCGACTTGTTAAATTTGCCTCATCAATGCAAATTCAAGCGAACAGCATGATCACTGTTTGAAAAACAGGGGTTTCAAAAATAATGTCGGAAATGTGGAAAAGAAAAACCCACGAAAATGAAAGCTCACTTCAGATGCAGCTGTCACTGAAGACAAACTCAACCTGGCATTTCATGAATGTGCTCGTTTCTCTCAGGACTGGCAACGCCCCAAGGAGATCAGCTGGTCAAACTGGTGTCTCGTCTTCTCCCAGTCGGAAGAACATATCAGTGTTTGGCAATATTCTGTTCTCTTGTTGCCCAACATAAGTTGCAGCTGACCATCTTTTGAACAAAATTCTGCATCTGGTGCATTTCTTCGTTGGACGCTCGCACGTTTGCTTCTCAACAAACATGTTCTGGCACAGGTGTAAAATTTTAGCACAACTGTACATACAGTCTTTCTGGTTCAACAAATCTTGGTTCCCTGCCATATTGCCTGGGTGTTTTTCATGATACTTTTCCATCTTTGTTGGCAGCCAAATAGACTTGTTCCTGCGCAGGCTGAATAGAGTCGGCAGCCCAGAAATTTGTTTCGGGCAGAAACCACGAAGACACTCAACCCACCCTGACCCAAGCAGCATATTTTCAGGTGTGCGCAAACTTGCTCACGATTGCGATGAAAACAGCCTCACCTGGTTGTGTTGGGCTCTGGATCCACCTCCGTCGGCCTTGACTCCTCAGCTTTTCCACCCCGCCAGTACATCACATTACATCACAGCGTTACATCATCTGTCTGCCACCCTGCCCACTCCTCACCACCCAGGGCTCTTTTATCACCATCAGATTGGAGCTTCGGGCGACTTTACCCGACAGAATAATATCCACAAATGTGGAGTAATGGCCCCACGTTCTCTCACAGAGCTTTTTATTTTCGCCACTGAAACTTGTGCTGCTGGCTGCACCGGTGATAAACATGTCTGTCTGCCTGGGTTACGTAACACACAGAGGAAACCACCACAAACCTGAATTGGAGTGTAAATAATACGCCTCCGACCCTTTTTACTGCTACACGACACAGAGTGTAGATTGTTGGCAGGAGAGTTGAGTTGGGAAGCAGACAATTTACATGAGCGAAGCCCAGCCAGACAGAACATAAACTCGCTCTCCTCTTGGCTTGCAGTGCTAACTTTCTGTTTTATTCGCCAGACACATAGAAGGTTTTGTTCAGAGTGGTTGGGGGACAAAACGCCCGCGGATGTGAAGTTGAAAGTTGATTCCACGAATGCCAGGAATTGTTTTGGAGCCTCTTGCACTGTTTGGTTTTTGCGCGAAAAACAGAACTGCTCAGATCTCGGGAGCACCGGGCATCATCAGATGGTGAGCTTTGGGAGAATGCCCCAGAAAGTGTTTTCAACTTTCATGGTGGGAGTCTTTTCAGATCCTGCCTGAGCCCTACCAACCTGTGTTCTGGATCCCAAAACACCGCTGCCCGTTGAAGAAAAACCAAATGTTGACAGGCATTTACAAGAGACGTGAAGAATAGCGCAGTTTCATACCTGTTCGTGCGCTAAGCACCAGTTCTGTTGTTGGCATCGTACGAGCGGAGGCGGTAAAGCAAACTTGGAAAGAAAAAGATTTTCCAAGGAACAATGCTTGTTGTTTTACAATCAGCAAGAAAAGCCAAAGTCAAGGAGATGTGTAAATTTCTTCGTCTGGCAGACATTTTGTGCCAACCTTTTTCTGTCGCCAGGGCAAGAAGTGTTCATCAATTTTTGTTGCCTTTGGTCCAATTTTGTCAGTGCAAACGGGCAAGCATTCCTGTGAGACAAAGATCCCGTGATGAAGGGGGCGGCTTCAAAACAAATTTCTAAATTTTGATTCTGCTGTTAAATCAGGAGACTTGCATCCGATTCTTCGCGAAACATTTTCAATACTTACTCAGAGTTGGAATTCACCTTTCCAGGTCTGGACTTGGCTGGGTCCCAGAATCCGAGAAGTTTTGATTCCCCTCTTTTGTGTGACGGCATTGTTTCAAAAGTTTTTGAGGGTCGCGACCCGTCTGCCACCTTTGTTTTCTGTCCACAAGTGGCGAACATTCAGGGAACATGTGTGGAACAAAGAAGAAATGGGTGAATCCAGGGGGCACCAACTCCGGAAAAACAACAAGTGTTTCTTTCCTTTTCGCACGCTCAAAGTTGAAGCAGTCCAGTCAACCCTTGACCCGATCTGTCCTGATCAGCCCCTGGAAGGACGATGTCCTCAGTCAGTGTTCAGTTTTTGACATGCCCAGTAGAATTTTGGCATGTACCGAAACCCTTTTGTACGGTTCTTTTGCCAAAGGTCCCAAACAAAAATCCCGTGGGACGCCTCATGAAAACAAATTTTGGTTCCCATTCCGACATTGTTGTTAACAATGTTCCAACTCCAAAGACAATAAAATTTTCCAAAGCCCACCAATTCTGCTAAATCTTTTGATCATTTATCTGTTGGCTTCCCATTGGGAATGTCAGTCGTTGTTGCCGTCCCACCACTCATTCCAGCAAGTTGGCGCTGTGACTCCGCCAATTGAGAACCCGAATCGAACACGCCCAAATGCACCCCTTCATCTTTGAGAACCTCTTCGCCATATGAATCCGTTAGTTTCGTTTTCGCCAACAAAATTTGGCGCGAAAAATATTTGAGCCAAAAATAGAGCGACAGGTAGGTTTTCTGAGTTGACAAAAGTGAAAGAAGTGTTTTGGTACCTGATGCGACCATTTGCGGAGTTTTCAGAACAACACACTGACTTGTGCTGATTTTGTGATCTCATTACGGATATCAAACAGTTTGTGAATCTGTCAATGAGACAGTTTTTATCGCGAAAGCTTCTGCCTTTTGATTCAGAGTCGGACAGGTAAGTTCTGGAATTCGTTGGTTTGGAAAAGGTCCAGATCCACGGACACTCGTGAGGACATTGTCGTTGGTGGGCGATATTGAGTTCAACCTGTCACTCGTTTTCACGTGCTGAGAGAGCCAATCGTCCGAGAGGGTCTCACGCGATTTCTCTCCCTCCAAACTTCTGACATCCCGACCTCAAGGTAGAGACAGACCGGGCATTGAAAGTGACTTCCTGTCTCATGTTTGTTGCAGGACTTCACCTCCCCCCCCCGCACCACGAACTCTGCTCTCCTGAAACCCTGAAACGGTGGACTGAGGACCCCACACGCCGATGTTCGGGAGGACAGAAAACTACAGCAGAGAAAGGTACGACGTTTCCTCCCAACAAACGCAAAATATCTGGCTGCTCAAGCACACGACACCTCCACGTAACGTCAGATTGATTGATGACTTGTCCTGTTCCTTCTGCGTTCCTTTCAAGCACATCTAGAGAAAGGACTTCACTTTGGTTGTATCCTCAAATTGGACGTGTTGTCAAACAGCGGACTGCAACAGCCTGAGGTTTTGAGTTCCCTCCACGAGCAGTTTGAGAAAGAACTTGAAAATTCAATTGCCTGAGAATTGTCATCATGGTCGGCGCACCAGAGATCGAGTTGCGTCTGCCGACTCGCACTCTGTTGGAAACGCTTTTTGAGCGCCCCCAGAGGACCCGGCGCTGTCCTGACACATCAACGTAATCTGATTTGCCGAGGCGGACCGATCAGTCGGGAAGTCGGCGCTCTTAGCTCTGCCGCAGCTCCACACGGGCGTGCAGGGGCTGAGGCGGCGCTGGTGGTTCTTCGGTGCACTGAACAGTGTGAATTTTCTTTTGAAGGAAAACGAACGAACAGAAAAACTTGTGCTCGATTGCGAATCCAAGACATTTCAGTGCATATTTTGAAGAAGATTTTCAGGCAGAAGAATGCATTCAGAATTCCAGTCGTCGCCAAGGCCTCCATGACAGGTGGTCCTCATCTGGACATACCTGAGATCTTCAGAATAAAACACACCGCTTTGGGGGACACCAAGTGGCTGCGTCTCCATTGAAGAAAACTAATGCATCTTTGGTCGTCTAGACAGCAGCGCCGAGAGTCCTGGCAAACGGCGAGTACTGAATACGAAATCCCTCCTCAGAGCCCCATTGCCAGGCAATTTCTCGGAAAAAGTCCTGTTTTCTTTTTGTGCCTTTATGTGTGCTCAGGAATCCTTGATTGGGAGGCAAGTAGGACAAACCCGAACACAAAATGGTGGGCTCTGAACAATTTGAGATGTTTTGTGCAATGGAAGGACAAATTGCACCAAGAGGCTTTCCTTGTGAGGGGACACACGAGGACTCCTTCTGCAGTTAATGCCCAAAATGAGGGACTTGATGTCTTTTTGCCAAGGAAGAAATTTGTCTTTTTGTCAAGCGAGGGAAAGATCAAAGCTGGACTTTTTCAGACGGGGACGTTAAATGTAATGTGGTTTGAGGACCAATGTGGCGAACGCGCGTGCATGCAAGCGTTGAGCTTCTTGTGTCTAAAGAATGGCAGAAAGAACGCCACAAAAAGCCCCAAAAGAAAGTGCCTGGAATCTGAATTGAAGTTTTTGTGTGCAGAGCCTGGATGGAGGCATGCGATCCTTCACTCGAGTCAAATACAGATGAAGCTGTGAACCCAGAACAGGGGAGACGCAAATAGACACAGAGAAAGGCTGGCAGGGGGGGTGAAGTTCCAAGGAGACAAGAAAAAACAGACCAAAGGGAGGAGGGGTGGGCAAGATTGGAGACAAAAGACACAGCTGGGGAGAGAAAGCGACAAGACATTGAAAAACTGAAGCGCATGCAACCGTGTGCTCGGAAGATGCAGACACGCAGAGGCGGTCTCTCTGAACCAGGTCTTTTTTATGCCTTTTGTTTGGCCCCAGTTGATGAACAAGGCTTGAGTGCTCTTGATGGCACTTCTCATACAGACCACATCTCTCCAGCAACCACCACATTTTAGGCGCATGGCGACACTTGCGGCCACACCCATGGCCATTTTCTGTGCCGCAGACCACCATACCACTGGTGTGCAATATTGTGGTGCGTGCATCACGTAGGAATGGGCTAAATCACTTCACAATTGGCCGTTAAAATAGCTGAGCTCAATTGAACGTGAAAGGGGTAAATTGCAGCGTGAAATTGCCTCGCATACATTGACCGCCTCCCATTACCCCGTCAGAGGTCAACCACAATGCGGTCAAGGGTGAAATTGAGGAGGTCATCCATTTCTCACTTTGGTGAGCCCGACATAATAGGTTTTCTTCTCGTTGTCACTGCCTCCAGAGGTCACAATGAGAGGTTCTCACTTGCACGATGCTGAAGTGAGGTGAGGGGAAGTGTCAGCTCATTCGATGGGTCCGTTGCATGGAAGTTGCAAGGTCTGTCAGCTGTGAACCTGGAACCAGAAGGGTTAGGACAACCTGGACGATGCAGCGGAGAGGATGGACGATGAGACATACGGATGAAATAGACTTGACAGGAAAATGAACTTTGCATGGACATAGTTCTCGTGAGTTTCAGTCGTTGGAGTTTTTCTCGAGAACGAAAATGTGCACGACACGGTGACGTTGCCACGCTCTTGTGCACATCGCAAGATGACGACGTAGATCTGGAATCTGGAAGATACAGCTCTGGAAGACCCTGGACTGGGATGGTGGGATGTCTTCTTGCTGAACGAAGCAGCTCTTCTGACTCAGGGTGAGACGGTGAAGTTGGCCTGAAACGTGCGATTTTCATTGCGCTTGCACGTGGGTGTCCAGGCAATATGGTTAATTTCACTCCAAAGTAACGTCGCCCGTCTCCGCGTTTCAGGATCTGCCACCTGAAACGAGCTCTCAGATCTGCTTCCTTGTTGCAACACAATCAATGTCGGTGCGCAACAAGCAGAAGTGCAGCTGCAGATGTCCAGGGCAGAAGGGGTGATTGTGGTGAAGGGGCCCGGTGAACCTTAGGTGACATGGACAGGAGGGGGGTTGGTTGAAGTGCAACCCTTCAGTCCATTTGGGTCAAGTTTTGTGAGGTGAAAGTGTGCAATGTCGTGCCTTATTGCGTGAAGTGCGCAGCACTGGAAGCGTGAAACCAACATCTGTGAGACGTTGCAAGGATCTGGCAGCAGTTGGTCAACCAAGGTCACAAAAGTTCGCGTTTGATCGTCCCAAAATTGTATGTTGAGCAACAAACCCAATCAGATGTTCACGTTCGCCAATTCACAGAAGTTGTCCCCATGCAGTGGTGGAGTTTGATCTGCCTCTTGATGAGACAGCGATACCAAGGAACTGCCTTCCCTGGGAGATGGATCTCAGGGCTTCACAAAGTTGGCGTATCGACGACGAAACTTTCCATGTCAGAGAGAGCAGAGTCTTGAGTTGAGCCGCCGCCGCCGGTGCTGCTGCTGATTTCTTATGCATCTCCCACTTTTTTGCCCGAGAACTTGATTTAGCGTCCAGGCCCCCTCAGCGCGGCTGGTGCGCCGCACTCTGGGCTCCTCCAGAGGGAACTGCACTTGTCGAGCCTTCCGACCGTGAACAGGGGAAGCGGTGCAGATGCGGCGGATTCAGGGCGTCGGCGCCGGGACTGCGTGTCTGCGTTGAGGTTGAGTGTGTCCAAGATTTCTGTGGGTGCGGCTGAGAGGAGCAGGTCTGGGGCTTTGGTGTGTTGTCTTGCAACGAACAGGTTTGAATGATCACGCTGGCACTCGCTGACCCAAACATTGGAGACTCTGACATCAATCCGAAAATCCGGAACTGCAGCCCAGGCTCGTGTTTGTTTGACCTTGACTCTCTTGGCCTCACTGCTCATAACTTTGGGAAAGTTCTTCTCAGTTGGGTCCCTCATCGTCATTGCAATCCAACCACTTGAAATTCGATTTGGTGTTGAGCTTGACCCAAGCCAAACGAGTTGCCAAGGACATCGTTTGGTCTTCGTCCAAACCTGAATGTAGTATATTCGGTAAAATTCCATCATATTCTCGAACCATCTTTATACATCCGTATTATTCTATATCAATCCGGAATATTCTATAACATTCATGCATCAACCAATTTGAG
>JAAUXT010071344.1_pt1 | contig 22878 bp, 16 predicted proteins | sample 7278171 | NCBI WGS metagenome assembly JAAUXT01 (sample SAMN14350112, study PRJNA611818) | marine sediment metagenome | isolation source: surface marine sediment (1.8m) | place: French Polynesia: Moorea | collected 2018-08 | reverse complement strand
GAGGAATGCTGGGTAATATCCAGCAAAATAGCACAAAATTGATATTAAGCATCTATTCCCTGTCTAATATATGTAAATATTTATTGTAAAAATATTCAGAATATTTAAAATTGTCTGAGGCCAGTGCCCCCTGGTGGGGGAGGAGTGTGGTGTGACATACCAGCTGTGAAAATAGAACCACTGCTTGACAGATGGCAGCACTGTGTACTAAATAAAGCAAGAGATTCGTGCCACCGGGGCAGTCTCACCCGAGATACCAACCAGTGTGTTTGTGATATCACTACATCGTAAGAATCCCAGCAGATCTGGTTCGTTGCCCTGTTACCCAGTGGGGAATAGATCTAATCAACAGTTCCAAGCTAGCAACATTCCGATGGGAAAGCTGCACAAAGAAAGTCAGTGAAATGCATTTTGACAGGCACAGACAGAACAAGTTGAGGTGTGTTATCCAGGGGAAGGCACACTCAGGGCGACTGTCCTCTCCCCTGTCTTGCCAAATAGACCCGCTTCTTGGCTTGCTCTGCTTTGTACAAAATCGTGCAACTTTAATGTTTTTGAGTGGTAATTTCCAAGTTCTTGATGGGCCAGTTTCTTGGCAGGCGATGCGTCGGAAATTTTTGCGTTCCTTCAGGCTTCGGACGACGGAACACAAATATCCCCTCATATGTTGATTGCAAATTTATGTACGAGGCAGGAGCCGTCGGAGATGCACTGCAGCGAGTCAGCCCGAGTTTCGCGGCAGCGCGCACAGCAACTTCCTCTTCTGGTCATGCGCAGCGCGCGACACGTAGCTTTGAGGTCATTGCGTTGTTCTCCCACCGATGTGAATGTATACATCGTGCTTGGAGAAAATAGGACTTGGCAAACTGCTTGAAATTGAGAATTGAGAGATGTGATTGGCTGGAATTACAACTGAAACCAATCACAGAGCTTGTCACACCAGGAGCTAATGAGAGAAGAGCTTCCATCTTGGTTTTGTCAGTCAGGAGTGGCAGCCATTGTGGTAAGGTAGGATTTCAGGTTCATCCACCAGTTTTAGCTTCTGTAAAATTCTGAGAAGTTTTTGTGTGGAAGAGCATATTCTGTAGTGGTGTGAAAAATCATGCTTGCATTACTGCCTTGATGTTCTCTTTTCCTGGAATCCAGTTGATTGATAGCCAAGTGCTCATGTTGAATGACTCCCCCCCCCCCCAAAAAAAAATTATCTGACAAATTCATCTCAAAGGAAACTGCTCACCAACAGTGGATCTTTTCCAGCTCAATCATAAAATCAAGCCATTTGTCAGTTGGGGGCTGGATCCAGAAGCCTCACAGACAGACACTTTCTCAATGGGCTGGAGTTCATTTTCACTCAGCAATGTATTTCCACCTTTCAGTTCACTGCCATGTTGCACACAGAATGTTAAGAATGACAAGGCATGGATTCTCCTCATTGCTCCAGTGTGGCCCACACATGGTTGGTTCCCACAGATGATTGAACTGCCAGATGTGACACCAGTTCTCCTGCTGAAGATGACTTGTCTCAACCTGCTGTGGGACCCCTTGCACTGCCACCCATTGCAGAAGACATTATGACTTTTTGCAGCAATGTTGTCCAGTACACAGCTCAAAAGAAATGAATCTCATTTTCACAAGCAGAGCATTTGGTTCATGCCATCAGACCAATGACACAAGCCTCATGCATGTACACCTCTCAGAAATGGGCCAGAACATGTGGTGCCCAACACTGCGATCTGTTGCATCCCACTCTGAAAGATGCACTCGACCACATGAAGTTTCTCAAAGAATGCAACTCAAGCACCATGCACTGGCCAGAGTGGCAGCAGGACTCAAGTTTATCATGGGAGTTCCTGGACCACAATTCTCCTTTTGGAACAAGACAAATTCATCAATTGTGAGAGCATTATGCAGTTAAGTACCAGTTGTCCATTGCACAACCATGGACTCTTGGGATTCAGTCAGAGTTCTCAACTTTTGGCACAAGAAGAAAGCATCACAACTCACACTGCGTGAGCTGTCCTGCAAGACAGCACTTCTCATCATGTTGTCCATGACATGTAGAGTTCAGGCTTTGCATGCCATACACATTGTCCCAGTCACAGAAGTACAAGGCACACTGCACTTTAAGTTCCAACAGAAGATGAAAACCTTCTTGGCTTCCAGTCCAGACACAAAACCTACAGTTCCAGACCTGGATATCTGTCCCAAGATGCATGTGCTCCTCTACATGGTGCAAACTCATGACAAGAGACAAACACAACAGTTTTGCATCAGCACACTGACAGCATGTGCAGCTCATCATGAAACCATTTCAAACTGGGTCAGAGACATGGTTGTCACAGTAGGAATTGACATGACTCATTACATGTTGCACTCAAAGTATCAAGCCTCAGTGACTGTTCAACATTGCATTGGGGTTCCACCAAATGACATCATCTGAAAAGCAGGACAGAAATCTCCAGAGTGTTTCCTCAAATTCTATTACAAGGAAATGCCAGATGTGATGAAGAACATGGTGGTAATTCAACATCTTTTGCAAGCCAAGGCTGGTATGCCATGAGCAAACTGAATGCACTCAGGGCTGAAGTCTGGAGCTCTGAACAAAGCAAGAATAAATTAAGAGGTTCCAGGTTGCAAAGGCGAGTTGTTCTACCACTTTTCTGGTTGCCTCCCTGTTGTGCATGCTGCTACAAAGTACTCAGGCTGACTCGCTGCAGTGCAGCTCCAATGGCTCCTTGCACTTGCCCGAACTTGTGAAGGGGAGGTACCTGGAGCCGAGGAGCTTGCACTGCTGACAAGTTCAGACTACCCACCTTCCCACCCTGAAACAACAAAGGGGGCAAATATTCCATTCATGGCACCACCTGGTGGAGGTCTGAACTCATCACACACACACAACAGTAAGTCATTTCAAAGTGAGGAAGTTGCTATCTGTGCAGCTGCAAAACTTGCTCTGAATTTGTCAGCAGTGCAAGCTCCTTGGCTCCAGGCACCTCCCCTTCCCTCGTTCGGGCAAGTGCAGTGATTTGGTGAGTTTAAAAGATTGGGTGCAGGGTGCACGAGTTGTTTTTTTTTTTTTTGTTTTGGGAGAATGTTTGTGGCATCTTTACATTTTGATGCCAAGTGGTTTCTTTCATGAATTCAGAAAAATGTGACAAAAAAATTGTTCTTGGATTCATTGCTCTTCTATTGTTCCTCTCAATTGGATCCAAGGTGAATTTTGTTTTGTGAATCTGAGGCCCACAGGGGTACAAATTGGGTGTCGAACCAAAGAAGGAGAGCAGGCAGGGATGTTTCTCCAGAACAGCCTGCTCCAGATCCAAAACACTGGCTCATTGTCGCACCGAGCCTGTGTTGTGCACTGGCAAGAGATCAAACTTGTATCCTATAGCAATGGCCCACGGGAGGAACCCCACCTGGGGAGGGGATGGGAGGTCTGGCAGTGGTAACTAGTTTGGTCTGGGACAGTAGCGGCTGCCAGACTCCCCCATCCCAATCTCCTTGTGGATAGAATTCCTTTTATCTTTTTGTTCACACTGACACCAAAACACCAGAGATTGTCTCTGCTATGATCTTTCATCTCCTGTTTAAATTTGACAAAAAAGAAATGTACTGGACCCTCCTTGCCCTGGGGGGGGGATTTGGTCAAGAAAGATTTGGACAAAGAAGGTGTGTTGTCATGGGCACAAGAGATTGTACGCTTTTTGATATCTGACCCCTTGTTGGAAAGAACATTCAGATTACAGGTGTGCGGCTTTTGGGCATTTCTGGAAGTCAACACTAAATTACCGCACCCACCCGTGTACAAGCACCACTTTTTTTTTTGTCCCAAAATAACGCATCAAAACTGGGTGCTATTCTTCGACAATTGGTCGTGATATAACACAAGGATTTGTTCTTGAACGCCACAACCATTGTTCTCGAGACCCATTACTATTTTGTAATGAATTGGTTTCATGACATAGCTTGGGACGGACGAATTGGACATGTTCTCGATGAGGGTCGCAAGAATGCGATGGATTCCACCGAAAATCACGTGCAGACGTTGAATGGGACAAGACAAATCGTCATGCCGAAACCTTTCAACTGCTCAGATTTTGCTGCGGTAGATCAACAAACAGAAGTTCCTTTCTTGTCTCGTCAGAGCCCTGTTCATTGGTTGTGCCGTGTTTGATCACTTTTATGAACACGGTGTAAAGTGTCATCTGATACGACATTCTCTTCGTGAACGGATTGCAGGCGCTGCAGGCGTTGATACGGCCACACATCGACTCGTTCAACTTCATGTTGCTGAGCGGGCTCGACGAAGCGGTGCGAAACCTCCGGCCCGTCGAGTTCTCCTTGCCGGAAGGGCAGCGTGTCGAGCTGGCCATCAAGGTGAGGACTTCGCGCATGTTTGATTCTTGAGCAACACTGCAGGTCATTTCAAATCCACCTTTGCCGAAAACAATGGACTCACTCCACCCCACGATATTACTCTTTCTGGCACAGGCCCAAGAAATTCATTTTTCCCTGCCTTGTGCACTGACAACAATTTGTGGCCCGCAGGGAGTGATGGCCAAATGGTCTTGACAGTGGAGCGGGGGGCGTGGACCATGTAAAAGTCATCACCCTGTGTAGCATTCTTGTGTATGAATTCAGAACTAGTTTTCAAAGAGGTTCTTCCTTAGGCCTGAACCTACCTTGTGCAAAATCAGAAACGTTGAATACATTTTGTGGAGAGTTGTGCTCAGTTAGGGGAAAAAAACGAGCGCAGGGCACAGCTGAACACAGCACCTTCCGTTTCACAAAACGCGAAGCGGGCAGGAAAAGGTCTTCAGTTGCTTGTTTGATTTGTTTGAATTGAATGAGACCTTGAAGTTGAATACAGAGAGTTTCTGCGCAAACTTCACAGATTGTCTGTTGTGTTACAGAACGCGCGAATTGAGAAACCTCAGATTCCACCAGCGACGAATTACTGTGCGACGCAGGAGGTCTACCCAGCAGAGGTACCGTTTCCTCCAGTCTTCTAGCGTGAAAAGGCTCTTGAAGAACAGCAAGAAGTGAAAAACGATGCAAACTAAGTGCTTATTAGAGATTCCAATGGAAATGGTTGCGCCTTTGTGTGTGTTCAGTGTCGAGAGCGAGGATGTACGTACCGGGGGCGACTGTCGGTGCAGCTGCAGTGGACAGTGAACGACGACGTCACGTTGGAGGAAATGAAACCCATCGCTGAAGTGCCCATCATGGTCAAGGTGAAATGTCAGGCTCCTCTTGAAAACCAAAGAGACGAATGAGAATTGAGAACTCGTTGAAGCAAAGAATTTGTTCTTCCTGTTTGCAGTCGGCCATGTGCAACCTGAATGGACTGAGTCCTGCTGAACTCATCTCCAGGGGCGAAGAGGCTGAGGTGAGCTTGTTTCATCCGGTTGGTCAGTTTGGCTTTGAAGTTTCGTGGGGCACTGATCGCAGACCGTGTTGTTTTGCTTTGCAGGAATTTGGCGGTTATTTCATCGTCAACGGACTTGAGAAAATCTTCAGAATGCTCATTTTGCCAAGAAGAAACTACGTAAGTTGTTGGACGCGGGATAACTACCATATTCATCGGAAGGTGGCATTCCAGAACCAGTGTTTTGGACATTCAGGTGTGCGCCTCATTTTGCAGCCCACGTGTCAGCGCCGATCAGCTTGGAAAAACAGAGGCCCACTCTACAGTGAACACGGGGTTTCGATCCGCTGTGTCAGGGAGGACCAGTCCGCCGCGGTGAGTGCCTGCCTTCGTTTACGAAAATTACTCTCTGCGGATTTTGTTTGATCTGCGTCGGTGCATCGTTCGTTTCCTGAACAGAGTGGCAGAATCTGTTTCATGATCCGTTTGATAACTCTCCGTCTTGCTCACTTTCAGAGCATGATCCTGCATTACCTGAACAACGGGACGGCGAATCTAGGAATTTTATACAGAAAGGAACAGTTCTTCATTCCCGTGATCCTTGTCCTCAAGGTAGGGTGCTCATTCGTTTTGGCATTGTTCGACCTGAAAGTTGATTTCATCTCCATGATTCTTCACTGGACGTTTTGCATGACTTTCGTATTGTTTTTGAAGACACTACTGTGTTTTGGGAACGCTACTTTGAGACACCTGTATGTTCTCAGAAAAGAGACATTGTACTCTTTGCGTTTTCTTGCAGGCTTTACGGAATGTCACAGACCAGGTTGTTTACAACGAATTGATCAAAGGGATGGAAGACAACTCATTCTACAAAGGGTGAGGTTTTTGGTTTGACCATGGGGTGTCCTCATGGTTCTGTTTCAGTTGAGCAAAACCATGACAACAACTTTGCGTCCTGTATTGCTTTTGTCAGCTGATCTTTGGGTAAAGCATTTCCGTGAACATATTCACCAAGCAACATAAAATTGCTAAGTGCTGTCAGTTTCATGTTTTGTTTTCCTCTGTTCAGGTGCATAGCACACATGTTGCGACAGGCCCAGGAGGAGAATCTGTCGAAGCGCAGTGCCATCCTCAAGTATATCGGCTCCAAGTTTCGCCCTAAGCTGTTTTTGCCCGAGTGGTACACTGACCAGCAGATCGCCGAGTTCCTCTTCAGGTGAGGATCCAAGCTCGTGCGGAGAAATTTTGAAAACCTGGACCGTTTTCACGATCTTACGACGCATGTTCCTGGATGATGTTGTTCCAGTTGGTCAGAAAGAATTTGAATTCTGAGGCAAGAAATTTAAACTGGAATAGTTTTGTCCAATTATGTTTGTGTGCTTGGGCCTTTCTCAGACTTGTATTCTTTCGCCAGCGAGTGCATCGGTGTTCACCTCAAGAAGAACAGGGACAAGTTCAATCTGCTGGTGTGAGTAGATCGAAACTGCAAAGCTGCAATGACCAACCGTCTTCTGTTACAATCCCTTCCTTCTCTCACAGCGAAACTTTCAGTGCACAAAACATGCTCTTTGGTTGTTGAAACGCGCGAATCGCAAAAGTTTTGATGTTGCTCAGGCTGATGGTGCAGAAGCTGTTCACACACGCAAAAGGCGGTTGTTGCACGGAGAACGCAGACAGCCCCATGTTCCAGGAGGTGCTGCTGGGCGGACATCTCTACCTCATGGTGCTCAAGGTGACACTCCTCAAAAGTTACTGTGGCCCAACAACACTTGGTGTTTTTGTTGAAGAACGGTTCCAACTGTCCAGTTCTCTGAAGGCACTTCTCTTGCGTGGCCCTGTTCTTCGATTTTGAGACCAATTTTGAATGAACTTTCCCAACCCGCAGTGATCCACTTGATACATTGCAACCGGTGTTTTGAATCAGTTGGCACTTCTGCTTGTTTTCAGGAACTTCTGGAAGGTTATTTGTTGAGCATGAAGTCTTTCATTGACGTTCAGGCGAAGAAATTTGGAGTGGGATACCAGTTAACACCAGGTGGGCGAAAGGAAACAACTGTGGTAAATCACGGGAATGCTCCAATTGTGCATCTTCCCATTCAACGAGGATGTTGCTTTCACGTATCGTTTTCTGATACCGTGCAGTGAACATCGTACAAGTGATGAAAAAGACAATCAACGTTGGACGAAAACTGGAGCACCTCTTGGCCACAGGAAACCTCGACTCAAGAACTGGCCTGGGCCTCCAGCAGGTAGGTTTCCTGCACGCAAAGAATGTCTTTCAGGGGCGACCCGTACTGTACAAACGACTGTGTTCATGACGGACACGAGACCTTCCATTCATTCAGATTTCTGGATACGCAGTGCAGACAGACAAACTCAACTTCTACCGCTACTTGTCTCACTTCCGAGCTGTACATAGAGGAGCGTTTTTCGCTGAGATGAGAACGACAACTGTGCGCAAGCTGCTTCCCGAAGCCTGGGGTGAGACAGTCTCCTACAGAGCTGGCACACACAACGAAGATTGTGCCTCAGTCGCCGTGAATATTTTGCTTCTTTTGCCAGCACCACGGGAATGTTTTAATGACAGAAATTTTTGTGTCTGGCAGGCTTCTTGTGTCCTGTTCACACGCCTGACGGATCTCCGTGCGGACTGCTGAACCACCTCGCTGCCAACTGTATGGTGCGTGTCTCGATGAAAGCCACGTCTGTTCACAAGAACCACATTTTGTTGGGTTTCTCTGTCATGTTTTCTTGCGCAGTGCACACAAAGTCTTGCCCCGAAGTGAAGAAAACTTTCCCAAACTTCTGTGACCAGCAGGCGATTGCTTCTTTTCATCCGCCGGAAGTGATAGTGAATCTAGTGAGAGTACCAGTAATCCCTTATCCCCACAGATCGTGAACATGCCTTCGTCCACGAAACATTTGCCGAAGCTGCTGATTGAGTTCGGAATGGTGGAGTACGATGCGCAGCCAACACGAACCGCCAGCGAGTGTTACCCGGTGCTGCTGGACGGCAGGATGATTGGCTGGCTGCACGAGGACGATGCCCAGCAAGCGGTCGACAAGCTGCGCACGATGAAAGTGCTCGGGCGCAACAATGTAAGTACTTTGGCGCTGTGTGCCTGAAATGAAAGGGGCCTACTTCGCAACATCCACCCTGAAAACGTTTTGCGAGTTGAAAAGCGACCTGAAAAGGAGATCGGCACGTTGAAGTTGTGGGTTACGCTCAGTGGTGCTCCGTTCGCTTCACCCACTTTCACTCCACTCAACTGTCGCCAGGTGCCCTCTACCCTGGAGATCTGTCTGGTGAAGCGCACGCGCGTCGCGTCGCAGTTCCCGCTGCTCGCGCTCTTCAGCGGCGTGGCGCGCATGATGCGGCCCGTTCGCAACCTCGCCTGCGGTGCCGACGAGCTGATCGGCACATTCGAACAGGTCTACATGAACATCTGCGTCGTCCCGTCCGAGGGCGTGCAGGGCGTAAGTGTCCCATCATTTGTCCGTTGGTCCTCACGTGTTGATGCGCCGTCGACGTTACGACATCAGATTCTCAGCAGTGTCGCGCACGCCCTGTCGGTGGAAAAATATTTTGTTGCTGAACGCAGTTCTGTCAAGGTATAAACCTTGTCGTTTGTTGGTCAACAGCTGACAACGCATCAAGAGAAGAGTGAAGGGGAGATGCTGAGTGCGATCGCCAGTCTGACTCCGTATTCAGACTTCAACCAGAGCCCCAGGAACATGTACCAGTGTCAGGTAGGGTCTTGATCCACGAAGGCACTCGCGCACGGTTCCTATTCGTGTACAACTGAAACCATGCCAATGGAATTCGTGTCATTTTCGATGCCAACATCTTTTTGCTGAAGTCTTTGTATGGCCAAATTTGCACACGAGTAGATGAAGTGTGCAGATGAATGGGTGCTGTTGTGTGTGTTGCAGATGGGAAAGCAGACGATGGGAACGCCACTGCACGCGCTGCGTCACCGTTCCGACAACAAGCTGTACAAGCTTCAGACGCCGCAGTCCCCCGTCGTGCGTCCCGTCAAGCACGACATCTACGGCATCGACGACTACCCGCTCGGCACCAACGCCATCGTCGCAGTCATCTCCTACACAGTGAGTGCACTGACACGTCTGAAGCTGTGCTGATACGAAAAATAAAACCTTGCGGCGGTTGCTATTTTTCGTGACCTGAACAAGTCATCGCGACCCATTGTTCAACTCTTGGTGGTTGAGGTGATTTCTTCGGCACGGCAGGTTCTAGCCCAGGCTTGTTGTTGTGACTGGAAATACCTGTTTATGGTGCTGGATTTGCAGGGTTATGACATGGAGGACGCGATGATCATCAACAAAGGATCGTACGATCGCGGCTTCGCGCACGGATCCATCTACAAGTCAGAGGTGGGTCGAGAACATGGCTCCCAACGTTTGATGGTTTGGGTGTTCACTTTGACGAGGACACGCTGTCCTCACTTCCATCGCGCGCCTCGTGCCGAAAAGGCGACTAAACCAAGAAAAAATGAGTTCTATGCAACGACAACATTGCGATTTTCTTGCAGTTTATCGACCTGCGAGATGACAAGAAAGTGGGAGGGAGACGAGAGCAATGCATGTTCATATTTGCCAAAGGTCAGTGTGCTACAACAGCTCTCGCCTTGCTGCGTGCTCTCCTGTTTTCTTCGTTGAGCTTTGTCAGAATGGATCGCACGTTTTGCTCGCAAACTGCACAGTCGTTCTGCCTTCAGCTCAAGAAGACTTGGACAATCCCAAAATGGCGCACATCGATGACGACGGCCTGCCGTTCGTCGGCTCCTACATCGAGGAGGGAATGCCCTTCTACAGGTTTGCACTTGAGCTGAAGTGATCAACAAATTGAGCTGACTTGAGGCAACATTCCGACGCAGATCGTCTGCACTTGTGACTGACTTTGAGAACCTTCCGTGCGCTAATGCAGTTACGTGAACGTGAACACGGGCGCCGTGCGGGTGGTGAAGTATCGCGGGCAGGAGGCGGCGTGGGTGGAGCAGGTGAAGGCGTGCGGCGGCGACACTGGCCAGTACCCGCTGCAGAAAGTGTGCATCATCATCCGTATCGAGGTGCCACATTTCCTCGTCACCACATTCTGGTTGCGAAGTTTGTGCTCGAAAACCAATCCACAACTAAGCTGCACTGGCACGCCAATGCGTTGTTGCCAGTGCTTTTCAGAGCAAAAAGGAAACGCTGAGAACGAAGTCAGAAAAATTGCTTCACCTTGCAGAGGAACCCTATCATTGGAGACAAGTTCGCGTCGCGCGCTGGACAGAAAGGCATCTGCAGCCAGCGATGGCCGGTGGAGAACATGCCGTTCAGCGAGTCCGGCATGTGCCCCGATATCATCTTCAACCCGCACGGGTTTCCATCTCGGATGACCATCGGTGAGTTTCGGCTTTGTAGTTTGTCATGTTGAAGATCCCGTTTTCGTGCGAATATTTTTCGTGTTAGCGCAATCGCCTGTGGTGAGTTTGTTCTGTTGAAAGCAAAACCTTTCTCGATGGGTTGGATTCGCTTCACACAGGCATGATGATTGAGACGATGGCGGGGAAGTCTGCGGCGATGCACGGGCTGTGCCACGACGCCACTCCGTTCACATTTTCTGAAGAAACTCCTGCCATTGACCACTTCGGCGAACTGCTCAGCAAAGGTTTGTCTGCACGCTGTTCTGGATTGTATTTACTTGGGAATTGATCTTGAGTGCTTCTGCTTGTGCGATTGCACATTTCACTCAACCAATAAACCAATAACACACACACACACACACACACACACACACACACACACAAACACACACACTCACACGTGCAGGGCGCTGCTCCAACTTCCGAACAATTGTTGTGGGACTCAGCACACCAGATATTAACTCGTACCGCACCAGTCCGCTGGGGTCCGGGGCGCTTCGTGGTGATTACAACAAACATTGGTAGACTTTGGTGCGAAAATGATGGAGTCATACAGGGATTTTGACACTTTTGCGCGGACTTGCAGCGGGTTACAACTACTACGGGACGGAGCGCATGTACAGCGGCGTCGACGGGCGTGAGTTCGAAGCGGACATCTTCATGGGCGTCGTCTATTACCAACGCCTGCGCCACATGGTCTCCGACAAGTTCCAGGTGAGGGGCCGGGGTGGGGCCGCCCGGGAGCACTGAATTCAAGGACAGTTGTGTGACTTAAGGACTTCCCTCTTTTGCCATGACACGGAATGAGCAAGCGTATTTCCGTGCAGGTGCGGACGACAGGCCCGGTGGACCCGGTGATGCGGCAGCCGGTGAAGGGGCGGAAGCGCGGCGGCGGCGTCCGCTTCGGAGAGATGGAGCGAGACGCGCTGCTCGCACACGGCACGTCCTTCCTGCTCGAGGACCGGCTCCTCAACTGCTCTGACAAATGTCTCGTACGTAAGCTCTGATGGCCGAGCAAATTCGCTGAGGGTTCAGTGAGTTGTGTGTTTTCCCAACAGAAAGAAACTCAGCTTGAAAGCACATTTTGAACGTTCCTGTGAAGCAGCACATTGTTTGCTTTGAGCCAGATTGTGGAGGGATAGCCAAGATGCACGCACCGTCACGTGCACGTCGGTAACTTGCCTTCCACGGAGACAACAATCATTTATCTTTTGCTTGGCGCAGGTTCACGTCTGCGTCACCTGCGGCAGTCTCCTGTCTCCCGTTCCGGAGCGGGAGTTCAGCTCGAAGCTGGTGAACATCTACTACAAAGAAGCTCAGAAGCCTTGGACCTGTCTGCTTTGCGGAAAGTCAGAAAATGTTCAGGTACGTTGAACGTGCGTCAGTGTATCCACCTGTGTCTCGCTGCCAATCTTCGTCATGCACTTTTGAAATGACGTTATGTCTTTATTGCTTGTAGGTGATCAACTTGCCGTACGTGTTCACTTATCTGATCGTCGAGCTGGCAGCTATGAACATCAAGGTGACACTCGACGTGAAAGAAGCCACAGAAAGACGTTGACGTCATGTGCCGTGAAGAAGTATCAGTCACGTGACATAGATCTACCGAACGGCTGTGATATTGTTGTTGACTCGTACACTGGATTTTGTTGTGGTTGTGCAGAACTTAGGTTCCACGAACACACGTTTTTGAAGAAAGCCCCAACAAGTGCAACGCATTGGAGGTGAAATGTTTCAAGACGCTGTTGGGCACTCTCACCCCTCCCTCGTGTTCCGCGTCAAGTATTAAAATTACGGTACGGTTGTCAGAGTTTCAAATTTGAGAATATTCCGCTTGTTCTTGACAAGGTTTGTGCCAAAGAGGAACCAGTGTTTGCAGCTGCAATAAAACCTTTTGTGCAATTCCGCGCGTTCTACTGACCTGTTTGCTGACTTGTTGTTCCCACGAACCAAAGTTTCCGCCCTCCGTGAAGACGGCTTCCTCAGGTTCGAGATTGAGAACACGACAAAATAGACACAAAACTGTGGAGGTAGGAAAATTTGGTGCGTTTACTCATCAAACAGTAACAGCTTTCGAATTATAAGCACACAATTTTTAAGAGTAAAACCTGGAGGTCTACCAAGATCGCACTGAAGCTGAACTCATTTGCCGTCATCTGAATGTTCTGCAGAACAAAACGCGAAGAGCCGAGTTCGAAGCATCTGCTCAAAGAAACACGCAAAGATGAGCGCCAGTAGCGTCAAGACAAATGTTGGAGCAGCAAGCAAACGTACTGAGACTTGCGAACGTTTTGAAAAACCTGACAGACTGCCATAGAAGTTCAGAAGACCTAATCAAACCTACATACGTTCACAACATACACGGTTCCTTTCCTATTGGGTACAAGAAATAAAATCTCTCAGATACAAAGACATACAAATTTGCATCCGACAACCTTCCCGTGTCCCTTTCCCTGACATTTTTACCCTTGAGAGTCAATCAGCCAATCGCCTGCGAGAAACGTCCACACAAACCTCGCCGAACGACCCTCCGGCGCAGCGTCCGTCTGAGATGCGGCGCAAGCAGAGATACTCGGAGAAAACCTGCGTCAACTCATTCGGTGTACACTATGTACAAACGACTATGTACACACAGCATGCACAAGAAAAGATTACACTTTACTATTGCTGTACATGATAAAGAATGCAACGAAACTTTGAAGCCCCAACAACTTGACGTACGCACGTTGTTACCGATGCGAAAAATGAACACATTTTCTTTTCCCATTCAGCCACACATTTTTTCATGATATGTTCGCGGTCTATCCGACGCGAATCCTGCACACTTTCCCAGTGAATGTACCTCGCCGGATCGAAAAGTGAAAATTTTGGACAAATTCATGCAATGCTGCCCGCGCAACTCAAGTCAACTTGAAACTGGCACCGTGCATCACCAGCATTACCACCACCTGAGAAGGCAAAACTTCACAGATGACAAAAGTCAAACAATCCCTTGACGAGCATACATGTGCGTTCCAAGTTGTGACGCTGATTGGACGTGGACGCGTCGTCACTGTGGGCAAAACTCACTCCGTGACAAGCAGGCCGCCTCACAAATGTCTGAATGGACCGTGATATCCGATGGATTTTGATGCCGTGATTCCTTCTCGTTCTGTCTCAGCTCAGTCAGCACAAATTTATCTTCACGTAAGTCCCAATAAACAAGTTTTCCTGCGTAAAGCCACAACCGGGTCGGATGACGGATCTGATGCCACAAGTGCTACTCTTGTCGGACAGGAACCGCTTTTTCCGTCCATCGAACAGCATTCCCTGTCAGTTCGTTGCTCTGTTACACTGATCCAGGGCTCGTTCGCATGGAGCCAGATTCCGTGGCGACACAATCAGAGAGCCCACCAGACTTCGTCGACTGCGGATGTCCACGGTTGCACACAGAAAGACGTCACTTTGCGTGGGATCACTTCCATTTGGAGATTTTGCTTCTTGAGCTGTTTTTCGAAGGGCTTGCACCTGGACTGCAGAAGTCCAGAAAGCGCCCCATCACACTGCAGGCTTATCCATAGTTATAAAACTTCGTGCAATTCAACATGAAGTATTTGAAAATATATTCATTTACATGTTTTTGCATGTGTTGGAGAAGAGTGAGGTGCATGTCTTTTTTTAAAAAAAACTGCCGTTGTTGTGGGACAGTCGGCAGATTCACGCGTTCGACCAAACAGAGTGTTGGTCAGCCTAGCTCATGTCAACGGGCGACGAGCGCTCTGATTCGCTGCCTTCGTCTGAGTAGGACGCTGGCGAGTCGCGCGAGTAGGACGCCGACGCGACGCTCGACTGACGCGAATATCCTCGCGCCGTTGCCAAGGCGACCTCGCTGTCAGCGCTCAGTTCTCCACTCACTTCCAGCTTCACTCTGAAAAGGAAACACGACAAAAAGCACTGAACAAACAAGTGACCTCTGGGTTCCGGCCTGTCGTGACACTTGCCGTGCTACCGCGGTCAATTTTGCAACACTGATGAACCGCAAAGAAACAAAGAACGTAACAGATAACACAAACTGAGTTGCCAGAAAGAGTTACCAAAAAAGTCCATCGGTCTTACGAAATAAAACAAAAACAACGACTCCGTCAAACCCATGCAAACACAAATTTCTTCTGTGCGTGCGCGTCTACCAACCCATGTAACCACGCCTCTAATGTTTCTTCATCATCACAGTACATCACTACAACTTCCCTGGAGAACAACAAAGTAATGGTGGCCTGAAGTAGTGGCGGACTGAGGAGTTTTGCCAAGTTCAAAAGCGTCTTTCATGTTCGCTTGAGCACACTTCGTGGGTTTCCGCATCCTAATCACATGGGTGGGTTGTACGGGAGCAATGTGCAAGAAGCAGCAAACATTCGTTCTTCCTCACAAAACTAGACGACTTCAAGTGCGCATAAAACAGCACATTCAACTTACTCGACATCGTCTGGACCATGTAGCGTCGCTCCGTAATAGCCATCACCCGTCAATTCTGAAATGTCAATGAACACCTTCAAGTGCTTCCCTTCAAATCAAATGAGAATGTTGCATTCTAAGAGCCAATCTATATATTCAACAGTACATACCTAACACACCTTGAACACCCGCATTCGCCAGTTCTGAAACCAACGAAGTGAACACATGAGCAAGAATCTTTCACATAACAGGAGCACTGAGCATTGGAGGTGGATTTTCATACGATATGGCAAGTTCTGTTTTGCAGGCGAGGTGCCCACCCCCCCCCCCGGTCACTGCAGTAGTGACCACAATTTGTGGACCATCTCTGATCGTTTTCATTTCCGTCGCCTCTGAAACCTTCATCTGGCTTTTGAAAAAGAATTTGGACGGTTTCCTTCCTTTTTGTCGCTCATTCTTCACGCTTCCCACAAACTAACAAAGAACAATAATGTCCAAGAGTTCTCTCACAAGCACAGAGTGCAGTCTTCAATACCAACAGAGAGAGCACACAACTGCAACTGGACAACTGCAGTTTGAACTTTCAGGGTGGCAGACAAGGCAAAACAGCATCTCACCGAGCACGTATGGCTCGAGGGACTTGGGGATCATCTTGACGGCGCGGCGCAGGTCGTCGGCGCCGCAGCGGTTCTTCTCCAGCCCGAACGCCATCCCCATGCGCTTCAACACCTCAATGTCGTCATGGATCTCAAACGTGTTGTCGAAGTTGAACAAATACTCGTATCTGAAACACGTGAATGAACATCAAAGCTTGCACGTGTGCAAGTTCAACCCCACGTGACAGTTCAAACTGATACGCGGCGACCAACTGAGCATCATCCCAAGATGAACATCATCCCAAGATGAACCTCGGGAATTCTGCCGAGAAAGAAGTTTCTACCCAGCTGAGAAATGCACTTCGATTTCGAGGTGTTGCTTTCCTCGCCCAATAAACATCGCAAAACATCTTGCTCAACATGAACGTACTTGTCATTGGATATACTGCAGTCTATCACAGTCTTTTTGCTCGTGTTGACGATGATGAATGGCAGTTGTATGGCTGAGTTCTGCTTCGGGGGTCCCTGGCTCTGCTCCAGAGCCCGATTGCGTTGCACCAGGTTCTTGAATGCTATTTGCTGCAAGTCAATGCAGAAGACGCCAGTGTTAACCGAAACAAAATTGTCCAGTCGGTGGAAACACACGTTTTCGTCGGAAGCATAATCCTTCTGCAATGACAGCACAATAAGAGCACGAGGAAGTTTCCCCTGACCGACACACTTACCTGCAATATGAGTTCTTGAAGCTGCTGTGTTTTATTCTTTATTAGATCCAACCGTCTCTGCTTCTCCATCTGCGAGGAAGACAAGCCGCAAACTCTCTTGTCTGTCACATTTTATCAGATTTTGCCATGAAACACGGTGATCCTGGCTGTGATGTTCAACTTGTTCTGTTTCAATTTTTCTCGTGAATTATCCTTTGCACGCGGCCCTGCGTGGTAAGTTGTCAGTGCAAAACTGTGCGGCTCACCTCGAGGTTATGACACTCCTGAGCACTGTTGGTCGGCAATCCGATCCACCGAATCTCCTTTTTCTCCTTCGAGATAATGTTCATCGCCATCAAAACGTTGAGGGCGTCGTACACTCTCCGCCGAATGTTCTTCTGGTCGTACGCCTGAAACACAAACTGTGTGGTCAGATCCAGCGTCAAAAGAGGAGCGTGGAAAGCAAGGCAAGAACGCAATAACGTTTGACAGCCGCTCCAAGTTCTTGGTCTGGGGCGGAATCGATGGCACAATAAAAATGAGTCCAGTTACTAGAGCTGTTTCACCACCTTATTTTTTTTTCGAAACTGAACTGTCAACTGCAAGGAAAATTCAAGGATCTATTCACCACAGCAAAATGACGCTGCACAAAAAGTCCACCAAAGGTCTGGATGGCAACAAACAGCAGGTCAATGAATACACCTCGTTCCCCTGAACATGGCGCAAGCTGAACTTGCCACAAACAGACCGAAATTGCCAGACCCGAGATTTTTGCCAGACACGTCTGATAGTCTGGCAATACAATCTGAACTGACTGGAGAGGTACACACGACGCAACACACAACACACCGCAGACGAAACGTGTACGGCACAATATCCATCACGGAGGCACTGATGAGGCACTGCTGCACAGCACATCGCTAACACGTACCTGGTCGGTGGGCGTCACGTTGCGCGGGTCGCTGAACTCCATGACGAGCTCGTCGGCCACCTCGTTGTAGGACGTCACGACTTTCTTCTGCACCTTCTCGCAGACCTTCATTGAGAAGTGGCGCAGCCCCTTGCCGCCTTTCTCCTGCTTCCGACCCCGCTTCCTGCAAACGACAAGCAACGCCAGAATCAATGCAGGAAAGAACACTGAACCACAAGCAAATGATCAAAAGTTCCACTGGCCAGTGAACTTCACACTCTAGCAAACGAATAGACCAAACAATTCAGCGAGATGGAAAGTGACCTTCACGCTCGCGTCTTGTGCCTTCAAATGTGGTCAAAGCTGACCACACGAGAGAACTCACCCGTCCGAGTAGTCGAGCTCACTGATGAGCTCGTGCGGTCGCTTACGCGAGCTCCACGCCTGCGGCGACTCGAACCCGGACACGGGCGTCGCGATCAGCTGCGTCGTCGCGCCGCGAGGGCTATTCACCACCTGACCCTGGATCACGCGCTGCGGCGTGCCCACGATCTGCAACAGCCAGACCAACCGGTGAAATTGACAGCAAGGTCGCGTTTCTGTGAAAGACCACGCCAATGCCAAAATTTTGAGTGGAATAAGTAAAACTTTGACAAGACCTTTACCATGGGCGAGCCCGTGATGGTGGTAGGGACCGTCACTATGCGTGGAATCCCGTCCATCTTGAACGGAGACTTGGCGGGTGACGTCACCATCTGAATCATCTGTACAGCTGCAATACAGGCAAAATCCTTCAGTCATGAGGTTTCTTCAGTCTGCACTGTCACTTCCAACAAACAAGACACCGCAAGACAAGCACATAACATGTTTCAAACACCTGTCACGTCATGACTCCAAACTCCGTGTCCATACGAGTACGAGTACACAGTCGCCAAAGAAACTACGTTGGGCCCTCCATGCAAAGTAATCGTGATTTTTGTTCACGTTGGTCGGGATTGGATTTCGAATTTGAAGTTTAACGTTGGTCGGTGATCTGCGGAATTCGTTGCTTTCTTTGGACCACGTCACTCGTCTCGAACGAACTGGCTTCGACCCGTCCTTGGGACAGGTGAATCTCCAATTGACTGGAACCGCAGCAGCGGGTACCCCAGGGGTGGCCAGGAAGTTTTGCGGTTGCTCAAGCCACGAAACAGGTCAGCAGAAACAATTCAGCACAAAACCAACAATGAATTGAGTTCATTTCAGTGCATCTCCCACGGTTCAGGGACCACAGTTCAGCTGGAAGGGTCTCCTGTGTTTGTGTGTGTGTGTGGGGGGGGGGGGCACGTTTTTCTGCGCCTTATTTTCCTGCGGAAATAACGGAGACGAACACATCATCGCAGTGTTTTCGTGGCAACACAGCCACTTGACAAACCACCACGACGCGAGTACATTTGTTGAAAATTTGGCAAAAAGAAGGTGACACGTCACATTCAACAGTCCTTTTCCTGTGCAAAGCTGACGACTGCCCTGAATGAAAACTGAACGGCTGAAAAAGTTCGTGTTGACAAAAGAAAGCGCAGAGATACGCAATATCACACACACAGTTGTTGAATTGGAGGGGGTTGAGTTGACGGCTGAAGTGCCGTGCTCCGTGTGTCGTGAACAAAGACCGGAAGTTTGCCACTCAATGCACATGTTCGGTTCTGTGTGGAGAACGACGCCTCACCCAACAATGCGTCCCACTTCACTCCACACCTGACCAGGCATCTTCGGGTCTCGCTGTCCTGAGGTGTTTGCCTGCTTCGTCCGTTTCCTTGTTCAACACAACACACTGCGCTCAATCTATCTCCTACAGTTTAGTCTGGAAACTTGGCTGTGACATCTGAAACAATCCAGAACTCCTTCTCGGGGTCCAGTTTGGAGACTAACGACAGGTGTTCAAGGACAGGTTTTCAATTTTGAATGTTCTAACCAAGGCATCTTGGACAGTAGAGTCCAACTCGCTTGTCCCTAACAATCTGGAGTTTGGCTTGATCACATCAAATCGTACGAGAACAAGAGTTACACCGGGTGGTGTTCACCGTCGGGTCCAGCAGCGTTGAAAACTTGCAACGGTTTTCCTCCAGCCAGGTTGCAATCAGACAAGTCTTCAGAGTTTGGCTTACCATTGACGCCAAACACGGGAAGACATCGCTTCGTGGAGATGTTTTCGTACCAGGGACATTGAAATATTGTTCACAAATGACCTCAACTCGCACAAACACACAGCCGATGCGTTGGTATTCGACCACAACCTTCACATGCGATTTGTGCTTTCCACCAAAATTTCCACCAAACGCCAATCAGTTGCTCACCTGAAGATCTAAACACATCCTTCGGGTGCACCAGTGAAAAACTACACGGCACTGCACGGAACAGAACAGGTCAAGAATTCGTCATCCATTTTTCTTCCACCGACATCGGCAAAAACCCACAATGTTGCCTTTCTTTGCGAGTTCAAGGCCAAAACAAACGAGAACAAGGGTCAGAGCCTCATTTCGCACCAATCAGACAGCAGCTTTCTGCTGTTTACGTCATTTGGCGCCAAAGTAGCACATCTGATGAATGGGCTTCGATCCAGCATCTCTCTCAAGTTCAATACACACAGCTGAGCGCTGGCAATCCCACACATCATGACCAGGCGGAAGATTCACACACCAACACCGCATCCACCATTCCGAGTTGAGTAGGTCTGCGTGTGCAGCAGGTGCCATTGTCACGACTGACAGCTGCAAAAAAGTACGCAAATCTGCAGACGGGGCAGAAGTTACTCGGCAGGTCTACATACTTTTGGTGCGCTGCACGCCGCCCTGATCGCCGCCACCGCCACCGCCGCCGACGAGCCCCCCGTTCACGTTAATGATGCCAGCCTGAAACAAAAGATAAAACGTCATTCGCATCCAATGCCGATCATCACTGACAACAAGCAAGCTTGGAACATAAATTTGAGCCAACAGCCACTTGTACGAAGGCACCTATGTGCTGGGAAGACGATGACAACGTCCAAAGAAGAGTAATGGGGGCGTCTCTGTCATCAAACACGACAAAGCCCAGCAGTTTTTGCTATCTGTTCCAATCTCAACCTCCGGGCACTTCTGTGTCACAAAGACCGCAATTTTGTTCAGCACAACCTGAACAAATTTGGGAGGAAGGTCTGGGGCACCGTTGAAACTCGGACAGAGAGAATGTTGAATGAACAACTGCTGCTTTGTTCGAAGCGGCCTCCACAGATCCAAGGACAAATCGATGAACCTTGGTTGGGTTTGGTGCTGGGTTTTGAAATTCAACCACGTAGCCAGATTTGTGAACGAGCAATTCTGTGAATTTTGAACACAGGTGCGTCGCCCAGGGCGCAATGGTCGAACGCCACTCGGCGGCTACCACCACCAAATATCCTGCGCGGGCCAGGGAGATCTTGGTGGATATCACCGAAAATTTCTCGCACTGGTGATCAGGGGTGATCGCCACAGAGTCAACTTGTTGCAATGAGCACACACCAACGATATGTGAAAGAACGGACAAGTACAAGTTAGTTTATTTACGTCATGGGTCCACAGCTCGCTGCGAAGGACGCGTTTGTGTAAAACGATTCAAGCTTCTGCAGCAGGTGGTCCAAAGCAGGTCACACAACCAAAATTTTAACACGGCACGTTTGTAACCGCGTGTCTTGTTTGACGAAACTTCGGTTCGCACTTTTTCAGCTTGCTCAATCACAGTCAACCGCACACGCGCAATTTGCTTGAGCATTTGCAAGTGATGCGTGCTTTCGCTGCGAGGTCTGTTCGCGTGGGTGCTGAAGTTTGAATGATGCACATCCATCACACACGCATAAGTGCGAGGTCGCGACCTTTTTCCAACCTCACAGGGTCATTAACCCGTGAAGACCAGACAAAGTGCAGCCATCAGCATTAGTAACATGTCGACCATCGAAGGTCAAGTCTGCTTCATACGACACACGTTTGAACTATTGTTGTCCAGCTGCTGCAATTCTTGAAATATTCTGCAAGCAAAATCTGTGACTCTTTTTCTGCAGAACACACCAATCAACCTGTCTCTGGAGCCAATTGCCAGACAGGACACAAAGCATCAAGCCAGTCTGCAGAACATCTCTGACCACATCTGTCTCCTGGAAGCTATTCAATCACAATTTGAAACAATTTTCAACACAGCGCAAGTGTTGCTTTTTTCGTGTGGACAGTTTACGAAACTTGCTGTGTGAGGCATAACGGGGTGTGAGGCATAACGGGGAATCAAAGTCAATCACCAAACACCGCCAGTTTCTGGTTCATATGCAGTCTGCAGTCCACACCAAAATTTGCCACCTTCCTCCTTCCGAAATTAACTGAAATGGTAAGGAACGCGAACACATCTTTGCGGTGTCAAAACACGTCCCGTCATTCCTTATTTTGGGGAGAGGATCAAACACTTGTACCCCCCCAACACACACACACACACACACACACACACACACACACACACACACACACAGAGTTACATTTTGGCACCAAGGCAGTTGTGTGAAGCAACCCTTTCAAAATCAATGGGGCCGAGGATATCAATCACTGAAGAATCCATGCAGGATTCAACAGCAAGAATACCACATAACAAGAAGCAGTGCTCAAGGCAACTGCAGTGCGAAGTCCCTTGCGGCGTCGGTAATGTCGTCAATTCTTCCTTGTCCTCCAATTCTTCCTTGTCCTCCTTGCCTTCCACCAGTTATGCTGTCCACGGGAGGGGTCTGCTTCTAGCAGGGGGGGGTCCACCTCTGGCAGGGGGGGGGCTATGGGAGAGGGGGGTCCCATAGGGGGGAGGGGGTAGGGGACATTTCAGTCTAGCTGCCATATACTGCACTACCATATGGTGCTTTGCCCTGAAGGGACTTCGCACAATGAAGTGATTTTCTGGGTCCAAGGCGTCACAGCTGATGAAACATGCATTGGTGCTGGTTATGCTCTGCAGGAAAACTTTGAATTGAGGAAAGTTGCAGTGAGATAAGATTGTGAAAGATCCCACTGGAGAGAAATACACTGCCTCATGGCCAAACCACTCCTCCATCACATCACATGCGATGAATACTTGCTGTCATATTTGTGAAAGTTTCACTCTGCAAACACTTGCAGATATTCAACGACTCGAATTGTGTGCATCCTGAATTTTTGCAAAAATCTGTGGACCACAAGTTGTGAAGCCACAGACCTGTTCTCAAGTGTCTTGGCTGCAACACGATTTTGCACCACGATAATTGTCATTTCCTGATTTCGAGGGCACCTTGACCTGGGGCCCTCAGGCAACAACTTGGACGCTCGGGGGGGGGGGGGGGGGTTAGACCGAGGGGTCTTTTTTACATTACGTAGTGGCGGTAAATGGACAACGGTGGGTGGGCCTGTGTTTGGGAGTTTTGGGGAGTCTCTGGCGTGGG
>JAAUXT010125827.1_pt1 | contig 22880 bp, 31 predicted proteins | sample 7278171 | NCBI WGS metagenome assembly JAAUXT01 (sample SAMN14350112, study PRJNA611818) | marine sediment metagenome | isolation source: surface marine sediment (1.8m) | place: French Polynesia: Moorea | collected 2018-08 | reverse complement strand
GGGAACAACACCCCCCCCCTCCCGGTTAGACCCACACTACACATATGGATGGACAGACGGATGGACATACAGACAGATGGTGATTACATTAAGCGTGTGGTAACACCCTTCGGGACCACACGCTTAAAAAGAACAGGACGTGGGATGAAAACGACAGAAGTTCCTTTGCGTAACAACTTGGGTCAGTCATCCATGTTTCTCAAGACTGTTTCACTTGCAACTGAACCACAGTCAATCATGAAATGCTCTCAAAGCAATCCGCGTCAAGATGGGTCCGCTCAACATGAGTTGTGAGACGACAACACGAATCGTCCAGTTCACTCACTCCACACACAAGGCTCACAAGGCTCAATCAGCTTCTCGCAAAACCGGGTCACCGAGTTTCGACTCGTATCTCCCAAGTTACACCGGCAATCCATTTCACTGCTCAATGAGCCAGATCTTTCAAAGCAGCCATTTGGCGTACGCTCGTATCGTAGAATGTGTCTGTCAGACAAGCGAGCAAATTACGACAAAATTATGAGCTTGAACTTCAAGGAGGCGATAAAGCTGGTTCAACTACTGAAACGACAAAACTTGGAGGAAACCACGGGCACTTTCGAGACTGAAGGCACTGTACGAAAAAGAGATGGCCAACATTGAGATGTTTTGAGTGAAATTTGCAAGGGACACAGGAGGCCACCTTGTTGGAGTGCTCTTGTGCAAACTGGAGACAAAGCTGCAAACACACAAACGACAAAGATATGTTTCTTTCTTGACACCAAGAAGCCTTTTAACTTTGAATTCTTGACGCAAACAAGAACACCGATCAGTGTAGACGCACGCCGGTTCCACCGCCGTGCTGATGACATCTTTCCTCAAGACATTAGCTTTTCTTGAAGGAAGCGGCGGGGGGGGGGGGATAATGTACTGAAAGCCACTGAAAAATGTTCTGCCCGGAGGGCAGGGCCGTCATACGAGGGGGTGTTCATTTCTGCCAAGATATGTTTGCTGATCACGTTGAAGGGATTTGACTGGAATTTCTTTCTGCACCACAGGAAGACAAAGCCTGACATGACTATTCATTAGAGCCTATGGACACTCTCAGAAATGGGAGTTTTATACCAACCCCTCAAACTAACTGCTTCAAATTGACAAAGAATCCTTGGAAGTTGTCTTGATGCAACACCATTTTACAGATGCAACACCATTTTACAGTGAAGTGCATGGCAACGAAATATACTCAGATTTTGTCAACAAACATGAAATCTTCCGTGCAAGAAGTGTCCACAGTGCCAGAGGAGAGCTGAACAACGAGCGATGGTTCGCCCTTTGAAGACAGCACTTCGGACATGGAACTTCCGTTTTCACATTCAAATAACATTGGTCGAGTTCTCCACGTTAGTTTCGCCACTCGCTCCACATGTTACCCTGTGCCAAATCTTCCTCTCAAGGTTTGACTTCCGTGAAACCGACTCGGAGTGCCACGTTCCACGAGAACACCGTGGACTCTGACCTCACGACATGGCACTGTCGAGACACCCGTTTCGCGGTGTCAAATGTGTTGTTGCCTGCACCACGTACCTTTCCGTTTTCGTACCACAACACAGCATGGTTCCTGGACAGCACTTTGCAGTCGAAAATTGCGTTGTTCGGCGCTGGTCTCGCTCGGGCCACTGACCGTCCAACTTTGATAGATTCGCCGAGCTGCACTTGGCGCTCTTGGAATGGATGAGAGTTCTGACGACAAGAGAACACAGCTATGGCAGCCATGATACGAGTCTATGGTTGTGTTACGACTGTAGATCCACCACTATAATCTTCCGCCAGCTGTCATCAGCTCATGTCCGAACGAACTGGACTGTTTCCCAGCAAATCCGATTGGTGTTTCTTTGACAAACTTCGACTTCTCATGTTGTGGCCTGCAGTCTTGTCGCTAGCGTTCTTGCAGAGGCTGCACTGGACCTTTCCTACAAAGCACCAAACGACAAGTTTTAGCATACATCCAGCTGAATAATTCTCGTAACTCCTGATGTGAAGTTTTGAGTGATGTGTCATCTCGAATGAGCAGTTTTCAACGAGGAACACAGCCGAGACCGATTCCGAGCTCGCCATCTTGGATTTGACAAGCACTTGCTCAAATTTTGAATTCCGTTTTGGTGAATTGAGCAGCTCAGAATGTCTTCGCCATTCCGCTTGTTCGTAAAAAATAACATTAGAAAACCAAACTTTGTCTGGAAAACAGCAGCAACAGGGTACCTACACGCTTATTGCCGAAAAATTCCTTGCACATCCTCGAAACCCAGTCCAGTTTTCTTTTTGAAGCCTCGTTTTCGATTCACCTCTCTGGTTTCCACGGACGCCAATTCAATCACCCGTCCCGAAGACAGATATTTGTCAAAAAATCACGAATTGGACAAATGGTTGAACATTTTTCCAATATTATATTTAGTTTCTACTTCGATTTTGAAATTCTGACAAATATTGTCAGACAACTGCCAAAACTCGCCACCAAACATACATGCCAACAATTTTCCGACGGGCCTTCTGACATCAGCAACTACATCAGCAACATGGCAGGCGAAATAAAAAGTTTAGACAAAATGATGCTGGATGAAGGGCCACGAAGCCCCACCATACTTCCTTGGGACAGATTTTCGAACTGGCTTCACGTGTCGTGTGTCATAACTTTTGATTTGGAGCTGGGACAAGCCATGGAGGTAGACGTCTGGTTTCAGTTTGGGGATTTTCTTGGTGACCTGTTTCTGTGTGACAAGAGGCAAAATGTAAACACTGTCAACTGCCGTGGCACAGATGCCACAAATTCCGTGACTTGTTTGGTTGTACTGGTGGAACTTGAGAATGTTTGTGTCAGCTGGGTTGGAACTGGGTCTTTCAGCAGTGGCAGATGACCTCGTTCAGTGTGACGGGTTCGTTGTCGAGCAGGGTTGTCCATTGAGATTTGGGGTTGTGGCCGACACAGTACTGAAAGGGGTGCACCCAGGCCGCCCTGCCCCTCCCATTTCGGAGGCACAGAAAACAGTATTCGGTTGTGAGGTTGCTGACTCCGAGAGAAATTCAGCTTGTGAAACACGTGCAAAATCGTGAAGTTGCGCCTTTGTTCCAAAATGTCCTGAGAAAATGGGTCAGGATGTGACTCCACGGGGCACCCCGGGTCCGCTTGCACGTTCAACACGAGTTCTGTGCTGATTTGGTGATGAACGTGTTCGTTTGACGACACATCAGGTCCAAAATTTGTATCTTTGCTTTCAGATGGTCTACCCAGGACACATCAAGCTGTCAGACAAAGAGGTTCGAACTTTTCAGAACAAACAGTGTTGTCGCATTTGTGAAACCAAGGTGACACAGAAATGAACTGGTATTTTTGCTGCATCATTGTCATTTTGTGCTTTGCAGAAAATGAACATCTGTTACCTGTCCTTTCCCGACTCAAATTCTGGTATGTCGTATGACCAACCGAATTTGCCTCTCATTGCCGACAACGAATATGTTAAATTTCGCTGACAACTCGTGATTATTTGACAGGTTGCATGGGGGACACACAGTTTCATTTTCGCATCAGACAGTGCCCAAGCAGAAGACCTCCAAATGTGTTTCTGAATTACTACAACAAAGACTGTCCAGCTGCACTGCAGGTTGGTGTTTTTGACATGGATTGAGTTTCTGCGAGCTGAGTTGTTTTCTCCCAAAGCGGATGCTCGGGCGGAGCAAATGATTGAAGCGTTCATGTTGAACTGGAATGCAGTGCTCCAACATTGTTTTCTCCACTTCAGGCGGACAACGCACATTACTACGGGTTTGTGTACTTCAGACAGACCAAAGACAAGTCCATACGAAGAGGCTATTTTCAAAAGGTGAGTTGTCACACGCTTCACTCGTGTGCCACAAAGGAAATATAAATGTTTCGCGGAAATCGAAAACGGGTCTGATGAGATTTGTGTTGTACTGTTTCAGTCAGTGGTATTTGTGACGCGTTTGCCTTTCATCAACCTCATGTCGGAACTCATGGACATCGTCGCACCGGAGTTCTTCGACAATGGCGAACCTTGCTTGGAAGCAGGTAACTGTTTCGAAGGGGCAAAAAGGACAAGACCACACAACCGACTTCTCAGATTTTCTGCAGTTGAATCGAGGTTTATCCACACCCAAGCAGCTGAAACGAATGTGCATTTTCAGCTTGTCATGACATTGACCAGTGGCCGCCTCCCGTGCCTGGAGAAACACTCAACCTGCCGATCATGGGGACAGTGCTGCAAGTCCGAATACCCTGTCGAACGGACAAACTGATAGGAGTCGCGCAAATCAAACCTCAACCACTGGTATGTGGCGAGTCCCTCGAGATCACAGCAGGTGCTTTGTTTGCTGAAGCGCGCCTTGTCTGCAATGGCGAAAGTGTAAACAAACATTGTTCGTTGCAGCCAACATTGCAAGCGAACGTCATTGTCCCAACCCTTCATGAGGTGGACCAATTTACGTGAGCACTTTGATCAGTTCGTCCGGGATATTGTCGAAATAGTTGGTGGAATTGATTTCCTCACGTCTCGTTTGTGACTGAAACTTCAAACGTCTATTTACAGTGCATTTCAACCTGTGTTGCCCCATGTCCAAATGTTGTGGGAGTTGGTGCTAACTGGTGAGGTAAGACGTCAACTTGCCTCAGCAATCAGATCACCAGATATTTTCTTCAGGTTGTGTGCCTGCATTGTTTCTGCAAACTGAGGTGAAATTGTTGTCTCGGTTTCAGCCCATTGTGGTCATGGCAGCGTTGCCCACAGTCTGTTCGAACACAGTTCAAGCTCTAGTCAGGTACTGGTTGTTTTGATCGGCTTCGGTGGCGAGAACTTTGTTTCAACACACCTCAGAACAATCGAATGCCTGGTTGGTGTCAAGAGGAAGTGAGTAAAACACATGCTTAGCGCACTGTGTGTGTATTTCAGCATGATTTGGCCTTTGAAGTACGTCACCGATTACCGACCGTACTTCACGATACACGACAGTGAGTTCAAGGAGTACACATCGAAAACTCAAAGCCCGTAAGTTTTTGGAGTCGGTTGAAATCAGAACAGATATGAGATTTGGTGTGTTTTTCCAACCTCGCAAGCGAGCAAATTTGAAAAAAAATGTCCTTCTTGCAGTCCGCCTGTGATACTTGGTGTGACAAATCCATTCTTCGCCAAAACTTTGCAACACTGGCCTCACATCTTGCGGATAGGTGAAATGGTGGAAGGTACGTTCTTCGAACCTTTGTTTGGAAACTAACAACTAAATATGAAGAGATCTGTGCAGTCAGTCAAAAGAGACTTGCTCATTCGTAGAAAGCAGGAAACCTGTGGAACCCAAACGGCATTTGGATCGTTTTGCGGAAAGGAGACGAGCAGGGAATTCTTATTGTTGACTTGATCTTCTTCGTGAAGCTCTACCAGTGCTTTTTTTTTTCTTGCCCAAAAACTAGTTTTCCGTTCTTCAGCGTCACCGTAAAATGACATGTTTTTGTTGGCATTTTCAGCGGCTAAAAGTTTCAATAAATTGAAAAAAGGTGGAAGTCTGAAAACGCTAGATTCTAAGCCAGGTACCCGTACTGTTCCTTCGTATTGTGAATGTTATTGATTGCATGAGCAGAAATTCACTCACAGTTTGGTGTTCCTTTTGGTTTGTGGAAAAGCTGAAAACTTTAACAGCTCTGATGACTTTTGGGGAGATACAACGAACTTGTGGAAATTGGAAATTGGGGTCAGATAGTGCCTGCTGTTGTGCATTTTGTGGCATTTGCGTTTTATCTGGTGAATTTGGTTGTATTTCGTCAGTGTTGCTGGAAATTTGATGAAGTAGACTCTGGCATGTGTCAAGTGCATGACCAATCGTTGATTTTTGCCGCAGTTATGGAAGCAGCAATTTGTGTTGGTGGTGGAAGTTGAGCAATTCTCACTGAGTACGAAGCATTGAACAGATCAAGAGGAAGGAAAATGTATTTTTTTCGAAGGTGTTGGGTTGTCTAAGAAACGCTTGAACAGTCCTCAGTATTTCACAGAATATTCGGGTTGTTTCACACAGATGTTTTCCGTAATGAGCAAGGTAAACTCAGACTTAAGAGAGTTCTTTTGCTTATCTTGGTGAATTCTTGTTGAATGCTTTCACACAAATGTAGATCTATCTGCACAGCGGCCTGATCTAACAGTTGATTGGTGTCAAAAACGAGTCACTTGTTGAACCCTCAGGCGAAACGATAGAACGATGACTGCTTGCTTGGTAAAATTCCTGATCAAACTGAAATTTCTGAGGTTGTGTGACATTCTTGTTAACAGTAGTCATTGGAAGCGGTAAGAAACGCCCCGTTACTGGGTTTGGGTGGGGATTGTGAACATCTGAATAGATCGACTTGTGCTTCGGGGTGACGGACGTAACCTCCACGGAATTTGGCGGGACAACACTTCCCTGGACGAAAAGTTGATTTTCAGTGAAATTGAATTTGTTTTCGTCGAATTTTCCTGCTGTTTTCTTTGTGGCAAAACTTGTGTTCCCCCTCAGTTGAATGTGTTTGTGAGTGTTTTACAAAATCTGCGTCATCACAGAATTGAGTCACCTGGATTTGAATGTTTCACGATTCCGGGTTCGGGATGGGGTTCAGATCACATGTGTTCTTTGTTTATAGGTGTATACACGCGGTACAAGATGTTTCTGAGCAAGGACAAGTCGATGTTGAAGCGGATCGCAAAGGGGATTCAGACGAAGCGGCCGGTCGAGGTGCAGAACTCGATGCTGCGACGCTACCTGCTCGAACTCACACAGAGCTTCATGATTCCGCTGGTGCGTGAAACATTCAACACTTGCAGTGGGAACCCCCCAGCAAGCACGTGGCCCCAAGAATTCTGCACAGCTTCTTTCGTGACAGTCTGCCGTTCTTCTGGTTTGAGAAAAGAATTTCCCTGAAAGCCTGAAGTAGCAAAAGTGTTGGGGAAGGACACGAATGCTACTCTTTTGGTGGTGATTGTCTCCATTTCGTGGTCTGTCTTGGTCTGAACGTGTCTCCAATGACTCAGTAATGCTTGCTTTCCGCTGCAGGAGCGGTACGTGGCGAGTCTGATGCCGCTGCAGAGGAACATCTCTCCGCACAAAGGGCCCCCGCAGCTGCGCGCCTTCGACGTCGAGGAGTTCCTCAAGACCATCGAGCACTCGGGGCCGCAGCTCACGTCGGGGCTCAAGGGCGACTGGGTCGGGCTCTACAGGTGAGGGACGCGGGGACGTGTGGCGCACTTCGGTTGTGCGCTCTGGCTTCGGATGCGCTTCAAACTCAATTGTCTTTTGCATTGTATGTTGCCAGTGGGGCGTCTATTGAACGAGTGACACGTACAGCAGCTTGGTACTCAGACGTGACAGTTCTCGTGCATTTGCAACAGCATCAAACTGCTGAACTCATTGAGGAGTTGTTTTTTCGCGATTTCCTAAAATGTGATGGATCGTTTGTTTCTCTGACAGGAAATTCTTCCAGAGCGCCAACTTCGACAGTTGGCTGCGCATGCGCACACAGGAGGTGAACAAGAAGCTGCAGGCGCTTCACGTCGAGGCGCTCTGCAAGGCTGTGAGTGTCCGCTGTGGATTTATCCATCTCGTGCGTTTTGCCTTCGTGTCAGTGTCTGGAACTCCCAATTCTGTTCAGTGAGCTGCAACTTGCGAAGATGGGTTTGGGGGTGGTTTTGCAAATTCGTCGTGACACAATTTGCGCTTTGCATGTCGTTCAGTGCAGCTCTGGTGATAAAGTGCAACTGTTGCGTTGGTGGCTGCTTTTGTTGATATTGCGACTGCGAGTGTGGCTGACATGCACAGTAAATGTCAAATGTGTTGGGCTTTTCCTGCAGGACCTAGTCAACTGGATCCAGGACAAGCAGGAGGTTGAGATCGTGGATCTGGTGCTGCGGATTCGGGAGAAAATCGCGTCGGCGTCGAATAACGACATCCCGATCACAGCGGACATGGTAAACAAGCTGCAGTGCCACATGGCGTCCATCATCTCGACGCTGCCCGAAGATCTGCAGTCAGTGCTCAGGGACGGGCAGAGCTGATCACCGCTGCAGCCAGGGGCAGCAGGACTCGTGCCAAGCACGCACAACTTCAGGAACAGACAGTTGACTCGAGACCACTCTCTTCAGTTTCGCGCCGAAGGAGCGTTTGATGCCTGTGCAATCTGGGAACTTTCTCCCAGGTGGTGGAGTGGAGGTGTCAGTTTCCTGAGTTATTTTTTGTGGCCTGCATACTTACTGTGAGGTAGTGGCTGGAATGAGGAGAACGACATCAGTCTGAGTGAATCACTCCACGAATGCATGCAGTTGATGAGAACGAGTGCAAAAATTGGATTGGACGAGAACGGTTGGAAGTAGATTCTCCAAAACGCGTGAAAGTTGCTGATGGGTGCGTGTGTATGCGTCGGTGTGTGTGGCTGAGTGTGAAAAGTCTTGGTTTTTGAATTATTTCCCAAATCCTGCAAGAGTTGCACTTGTTAAAACAATCCTTGAGACAAAAGGGATGAAGACACAAAAGTAGTGCTTTATTCTTGCCACTGAGTGTGGCTTTTTAGCCTTTTGTCGTGGAAGTATGCTGACGTACCTTCAAGGACAAGTTTTGTTTTGTACCTGCGGTATTCGTCGCACTCCTCAGCAGTTGGCGAGACAGGGTTCGGAGCGCGTGTTCGTTTTCGAAGTCATGGAATCCACAGACATCAAGAAAATATTTATATTTGCCTTGAATGGCTCTGACGTTGGCGTGGTTCACACCGTGGTGCTCTCGGTCAGTTTGCGTGTGCAGTTGTAGTGTCCGTTCCTGGCGCCAAAATGTTGAAAAACAACACGCCAAACTGTGGTCATCACAACACATTGTCGAGTATTCGTGCATTCGATGGGATTGTAGAAGCGTTTGTCACAGTCCTTCGTGTGAATGAAGTTGCACAATGCCGTTTGATCGGAGGAATTTGTACGAGAAGAAAAATCAGAACCAAGACAATTCAGGTTTTCCTGTGACTTTACATGCTGAACACGAAAGGGAAAATATATCTTGGTAGCTGTTTCACGCACTTTTAATTTATCACCCAACTTCACAGCTGTTCAGTGCCACACTGTGTGACTTTCTTTGTGTGAAGTGTGAATTTCCTGTTGTTTGAGGACTTTTGGTTCATAATGGTGACACGGCGTCACTTACCCTGACAGTGCCTTATCGTATGTCTGTGCATGTGACAGCTTCTGGTTTATTTGGGAGACCGGGACCTGCTTGTCGCCTTGAAAGCCGTGCTTGCTTGTTTCTCACAAAGGAAGAAATTGCACAGGATGTCAGCTCAACTTTTCCACAAGAGTTCGTGTCACAAAGTTATTTTCAATGCGAAGTGAATGCTGAGAAGATGTTTCATTGGGTTTTCCAGGTTGTTGAGAAATTATCAGTTTGTCTTGAACAAATCCAGTTCTGTACTTTATCTCTGCCATAGGTTGACGAAACAACATAGCCATCTCCATGACAAAGTCTGGTTGATAAGTTGATGTTTCGATGTAATTTTGATTGTTACTTTTGTGCTCTTTTTGAAAGTTAATTTTGTTCAACGCAAGTTGCATCAGTTAGCTGCTTTACCGCACGGAGCTCGCATTGGCGCACCAGCACCGGAGAGTGTTGTCTCGGCGCTGTGCCCGTGCGTCTGAGCCTGTTTATGACGTGCGGTCTTGCAGACGCTCGTCTGTTACTATCACCACAGATTCTGTCTAGTGTGTGAAGAGTGGGGGCGAGGTCAGATGTCAGAATCCACGTTAACAAAGTGGAAGGGCACGTCACCCTCGACTTCTATTGGCACAATGGGTGTTACACCTGCCATTTTTGAGATCGCGCGTCTTCAACACCGCACACCCTGGTGTTCTTGTTGATATTCTCACAATCGACTTTTGGTTTTCAGTTCATCACCTGTGTGGGGAGGTGGCCCATGAACAGTGCGTTTGTGAGCGGTGGCCCAAAAGTTTCCGTTGATTTGGTAGCTCCAGAAAAACAATCAACTTGTTTTGTACATACTGTACATAAACCCTGTATTTATTTTAATTTAAATTGAATTGATGGCCAACTTGTTTTACTTTGCGAGATGTGAAAGTCGTGGTTGAATTTCTCACGAATTGGGTCTTTGAACGAGCGGCGCACGAGACCGAACCTGCAGTGTTGTCTGGATGTCTCGTCCCTGCGATTCGGGGGCCACTTTCATCTTGGAATCTTGGAGGTATTGTTCAGTTTCAGCGGCTTTGTCTTCCGCTGAAATCTGGCACAAGGTTTGCCTGCTTGAAATTTCTGCACAGCGTTCACGCTTGGTTGAACGTTGAAAAGCGCTGGACGGTTTGTCGGATTCAATCAGTTCAGTTGTGGGACGAAGCGGATTCCGGGTGAAGTGGCTGCTGCGTGGCTCTCGTCGACTCCACAAAACTAGTCGCTATACAATGTGTCAAAATATTGAAGAAGATAATTTTTGTACCAATTCACAAAGTGTCAGTCGTAAGCAACTGTCAGATTGAAGTCAAGTGTTCACAATTCACGACGTTTTTAGCAGTCGGATTGTCTCCACGTTTTGTATTGTGGCACAAAGTGTAATAAACTGGTGACTCATAATGCACGAAACTTGTTGCTCCTTGTGCTTCTCAACAGTCAACCGAATGCCAAAAATTTTATCGCACTTCAATTCTGTCGCAGTTTGGGGCAGGATTTCACACAACCTGACCTTCCGTTCACCGGAAAGTGGCCGACAGTTACGCTTCGGTGAGTGCATCGGGAAATGGTGATCAGAAGCCTCTTCCTGAATCCGAAATGCGCAAATTTCCAATCTCCTGTGAGAATGGCTCGCCAGTAAACGCCCAAAAGGACTGGACAGCGAATGAAAACTTTTTGACATCTGATTGGACACTTTCCGCTGGTGGACAATGACAAACACAGATATAGATTTGGTCACAACCGCACATGTATTTCATTCAGAACAAAAGGACAAAGCATTCAGTTTGGATCATCCGCCAAATCGAGCCTCCGAAACTTGTCGAGGTTGTAGAAGCAGCCTTTCACGAGGCGCCCCCCGAAGTAGCGGCCGTTCAGATCAACCACAGCTGCAAAGAGAAGAAACGGAGTTGTTGACACAGACTTTTCAATGATTTCTTGGAATCACTGGTTCCGAATATTCTTTCGCACACAGCACACACACACACACACACACACACACACACACACACACACACACACACACACACACACCTTTGATCGCGGCCTCGACGCGCTCGAACTCGACGAAAATCCGCACAGCTTCCTCCGGGTCCTGCTCGTCTGGAATCTCGAAGATGATGCACTTGATGACCTTTCCGTACTTGGAGCACTCTTCGGCTGTTTCCGGCTCCAGGTCATCGTCCACGTCCCCGGGACCCACCATATTCTGCAAATTTCACAACAAATCGTCACAAATCGTCGTGCGCACCAACACAACAAGTCAAAACCAAACTGCAGTGTTTGAATGAACTGCCCAAACGAGTACATTTTGAAAGAAGATTAGTCTGCAGCCTTTCCTTCACACGATACTTTCGACATACCCGTAACAAGATGACTTTGGAAGGGTTTTTCAACAAGTTGACATTGGTTGCGGCTTCTGGCTTCGGTTTTTCTGCCTCCACTGAAAGGACAAGGACGTGGCATCCGAAACAACACGAAGCAAAGCGAATAAACTCCACCGGACAGGCAAACACTTACTTTTGAGAATGTCTTTTTCGTGAAGGATCTTTCCTCCTCGCTTGCTGGTTTTCTCCACTTGCAGCGCCATGCTCATGCCCTGCTGGTTCTTTCCCAGACCGGCTCCTTCCTTGTACCCGAGCTTTTCCATGATCTTCGCAGCAACTGAACCACTGAAATGTGCCATCAGGGTGTCAGAAATACCTGACCAATGTGGGCGCGCAAAGGATTGGATTTCTGAATGTGTGGCGCAAGAGAACCACACCACTGGCCACTAAAAATGATGCTTCGTTCCTGGGTCGGCCACATGTTGACAGAGCGACAGTGCAGGGAAATGAAAAACAGGACTCACGCCATGCCGAAGCTGGAGCCGGTGAGGGCGCCACCGCGGAAGGACGGCGGCGGGGACCCGTTCCCCATGTCGGCGTCGGCGGCGCCGCCGCGCTCTGGGCTGTAATGGTCCTCCTCGATCAGGGACGACGGCGGCGCAATCGCGGCACCTGCAATACGCGCAAACGGTGTCGTAATGAGTGGTGATTGTCATGTTCGGACAGTTCAGCAGAACACAAACAAGGCTCAGTCATACAGTCCGTTTTCCAACTGCGCAAAACGCGTCACTTCTCTCAGACACTCACCGCCCGTCCGCCTGCCGCGCTCCCGATCCCGCTCCCTCTCGTCCTCTTCGTCCGAGTCTCGGGTGGCGCCGCCGCCGCCGCCCAGACCGCGCTTACTGCTGCGCCGCCGGTCGGGCTCTTCGTCGCTGTCTGCGCCGCCGCCGCCGCCTCCTCGGTCCCCGCGCTCTCGATTCCGCCGCCTGCGAACAAAACAGCGTCTCGGAGTCACATCCCGCAGGTGGTAAGCAGGTCTCGTGTGTGGCATACAATATGCCTCTTCCTATCAAAGAGTGGCTGAAAAGTTGGTCCCTCTTTGTCACTTACAGACACAAATGTTAAAATTCACTGATCTCAAGATTTTTGTGGGAGTTCTGGACCCCTCCCCGCATGAGACTTCAACACCCACCGCTCCTCCCTCTCCCGCTCCTTCTCCCGCCTCTTCTCTTCGTCCTCGCGCTTCTTCTGCTCTTTCCGCTTCTTGACGAAGTCTTCGTAGTCATTGGGTCGTAGCGGGTCGTACTCGTCGGAGACGCCGAGCAGCGACACGGCGGGCGCCTCGGCGGCGATGAAGGGCGCGCTGCCCGTCGGGACGCCGCTCCCGCCCACGGACTCCAGCTGAAGCAGGGAAACACAACGGTCAAGAGCGAATTTCTACTGATCCAATGCGTGAAACTGAAGAGCGATTTGGTGAAGCCAGACACGTCAATTGCGAGAACGATGTTTCCAGCATGTCGACAACATCACATCGCGACGAACACAAAACCACGGGCTCCTTTCTTCACGACACGCCAAAACATCTCTGGTTCAAAACTTGAAATTTTGCTGTGATTTTTCGCTCTTATTTTGCCACTCATCGCTGTTGTTGTGTCGAACCTTGACGCACCGGTTGGCACACTTACCCGTCCTGTCTGCTGGTTGAAGTAGAGCTCTCCGCCCGTGTTGATGTTCCTCTCCCGGCTGCGCAAGTTCACAACGGGCGCCATCGTGGTGCCTCGCTTCTGCAAAATAGCAGCACAGCGCATTGGTGGCAACGTCGAAAAGATGCCACTCCAGGTTTCAGCAGGTATTGAAATGAGATCGCGACAAAAATTCCAGCTCTCGAGTCAGTGCCCTCAGTTTTCGACGAACTGAGTGAACATGCCCACGGAAAGGTTAAAAAAATTACATTTCAGACGCAACCATCACAGAACTCCAAAGTCTGGTTCAATTCAATATTTATTTTGATTGACCTTTTTGTTACCCAACGTCCAGTCTCGCAGTCTCTGTGCCACCGCCACAATTAGTTTTGCTCGGATACTTCGCCACAAGAAATCTTTGTGCCAAGTTCCCCTTTCAAATCTCCGAACCTGCATGCATTCAATGCTCCTTCTGAATCCACCCCGCAAATGAAAACTGTGGTGTCTCCTCTCGATTTCCACGCAATTTCACAAGCAGAATTTAGCTTGAGGCTGATGCCACCTGTCGTGTCACACCTCAGCGTGCTGGTGCTGATTCGTACGTCTGCAGTTCCATTCTCCTTTGCGTACACTTCTGGGATCAACGTGGCTCCTTCTTCCGACGGAGGTTTGGTGTAAATTCCTTCAACGTCCGACAGAAACACAGCCCGACTGACGCAAAGTCCATCGCACAATTGTTTGATGATGATATCCCCGCTGAGGATCCTGCAACCCTGGTTCGCATCGAAAATCGCATCACCGTGACACACCGGCACAAGATCATTCTCAATGCATTGTTGAACATGAGCAACAAAACGCGTCGCAGCGAGGTCCTTGTGTTCATCGTGCCACAAACCAAACGCTGGCACAGCTATGGCGCGCACACCAGCAATGATCAGAGCTTCGTTTACAAAACCGTTCAACTTCAGAACTGACAATCTCGTTTTGGCAAACCCCTCTTTGAGTCTCATCTTTCCCGTATCTGTCGATTCTTGGGCCCATCCTTTGTTGACTTTGTATTCTTTTGCTTGGTGGTGTCCAAAAGATCCAGCCCCGTGAACGACAACACACTTCAAACCAGAATCTACACAAGTTTTAACAACACGTGCAGCCTTGGTGAGCTGTTCGGACTTGAGTGTTTCGAATTCACTCTTGTTTGTGATCGCACTTCCGCCGAGCTTCACTATGAGGTCAATCTGAAAAGCGAAAGGTGTTGCTCTTCAGGACGGACGCGAACACAACTTGCGACTGAAGAGCAACGGTACGATGTCACAGCAGTGCTGTTAGCATGGTTTGCATGTTTCCCTGGTGCTGCAGTGACAACCTGCACAAACACCTCTGCACAAACCGGACCCACTCTCAAGGAAGACCCCGCAGATCAAGCAAGTTTCTCTCACCTTGGGTTGCATCTGACTGGCCTTGTTCTTCGCCTGCAGCTGTTTCTGGATCGCCAGCATTTTGTGCATGGATCCCCATCCCGCTGAAACAGACAGCCAGCGCGTCAGAAAAGACACAGCTGCTCAAAAAATCGGACCAGGAAAACGTAGTGTTTGTGCAGATAAAACTGCCAAAGCGCACGTGAGACTTACAGAGGTCTGAGTTTGAGTCTCCTTTCCCTTTGTCATCTTCTAATCCTTCGTACAAAGACATGCTGTCTGTTTCTGAAAAGAAATGCAGATGTGTGGGGTCTGGATCTGTCTGAGCTCGACCAAACGTAACGCTGACAAGTGTACCAGATTGCCTATTATCGCTCAAGCTTTGCACTTTCTGGTCCAAAATCCACGTTCTGTACCGTAAATTTCAGAAACGCCTACGGACGTGCTTGAAGTTGGTATTTTTTCTGCTAGTTATTCAAAATCTGTGCAGCAATCTCATCATATTAATCTGCAAAACAGCAAAAACGTAAAAGCAAACCTGTTCTCGGCTTCACCGGAAGTGACTTGTGTTGCCATCTGGAAGCTCAACTCTGGATCATGTGACGCGCGTAAACAAACAGCACGTGAGAGGATGTGGGAGGACGGCGAGTATCATGTTCCGAAAATTGTTCAATTTGTTGGATTTAGCAAGTGAATAAACAATGTCTACGCTGCCAGAAGGGGACCTCGCATATGACGAACTGGTCAGGACTCGACCAACGACGACGTCAACGTACATTCCAGGAGTTGGACATGTTGGTCGGGTATGTCTGGGATTGCAACTTTTCAGGGCTGTGGACATGTTGCAACCTCTGTTGCTTGTGTCACGTTGACATTGTTGTCTCGAAGTTCTCTGAGGTTTGAGCTGTCTCCTTTGACAGCAAGCTCGTACGTAGTGTTTCAGGTTGTCTGGATTACAAATCTGACCAAGGCAAATTGTTCATTTACTTCCGGATTGCTCCAGTGCAACTCTCAGGACTTCACTTACGAGCACACAGTCGCCACAAATTTACTTCAAGCCCGCTTTTGAAGTCACCCAAAGCCTTATTCCACTTCCAGGACTTCTTTTTCTTGCCAATCTGTTTCCTTTGAAGTCAAGCACGTGTCAAGACAAAGCGGTTGTTGTTTGGCTAAATATCCGTGAGCAGTAGGCTGACCAGGCTGGAGACAGTGGCGTGCCCTGGGCGTATCACGAGGCTCATGAAATGAGAGGAAGCTGCCCCCCCCCCACTGGATTTTTCAGAGACGTTGGCATGAACCTTCCAGAGAAGGACGGTGGCGAGTCTGGGAAAGGAGGAATGGGCGTTCCTGATCGTGTCGATGCTCAACATCCTGACGACGGTGGCGCTGACGATTGAAAGGCTCGTCGTCATCCACAAGTCGGACGGCGACGACACAACCGACTTCACGTTCGCCTGGCTGCTGCTGGTGAACGCAGGTGCGTCACGCGTGAGGGAGAACGCGAACACAATTACGAGTACTCGTAACATTTCTCGTTTCAGTTGTGGCAATTTTGCATCTGACACCTGTGGTCGGGTGAAGATACGTCCGTCGCTATTTCAAGATGAAACTGCAAGGTCAATCTCTGTTGCAGGGTTTTGCGTGTTCCACGTGTTCTATGGAATGATACGGGAGCAGAAGTATGAAATCTACGTGTATTTGGCTGCCATGGCCATCGTAGTTATATACTGTATCGTCCAGTACGCTGTGGATGCTGACGGTCGAACAACACCGATGCTGGTGAGTTTGGGTCAAGTTTTGAGGTCGAGTGAAAAAAGATAATCTAATGGCAGTCTGGAATGCCGATTTTTCGTATGTCGCTTGCAGGTTCGGCTGGTTGCTGCGTGTGCACTGGGTCTGATCAACATGGTGCTCGGTTTCTTCCTGATCAGGGAATTCGGCTGGTTGGAGTTCGCGATCACAGCAGGCGAACACCTCACAGGTAAAACACATCAAGCACTGTCCTGTCTGTTGCTGTTGGCCTTGGTCAGATTCACTTCTCGCAATTCCTGCTGTCCATATTCATTGGACAGTGACAAGAACGCTGCTTGAGACGTTTCATCTGCTCCTGCCAACACCTCACAAACTGTTCTTGGTCTTTTTCAGCCATGTGGCGAGAAGCGAACCGATTCTTCTCAATAATGCTCTTCGATCTGCAGATCGTGGTGAGAAATCAATCAAAACAACTTCACGCATTCTGTGGTTGACGCCCCAAAACAATCGTGTGGTCTTCTTCGAATCTTGACGTTTGTTTGATCTGTGAGTATTTGTTGAATTCGGCTGTTTCGTCACATTACAGGCGAGCATCGCAGTGCTGTCGCTGAAAACTGGACAAGACGTCGACACTCTGGAAATCGTCCTGCTGTGCGTGGGATTGCCGCTGTCTGTCTTTCTGGTCGCGTGGGGTTGGTACATGGTGAGTCTGTGCACGGAATGATCTCATTTCATCTTTTTGAAGAGAGAGACATGCTGAAGAAAATGAAACGGAATCTGTGATGACAAAGCCGTTTAGATTTGTTCGACAACAAGCAAAATTTTGCCCCTTTTCTCAGGTGGTCCACGAGCTGGCGCTGGGATTGGTGCTGTTTGTGCCGATCGCTTTGCTTGAACCTGGCTACGTCATCTATCGACTTGTTGAAGTACGTCCAATTTCTCTCGGTGATCGTGCAAAAGTGACATCGCCCGAACAGTCGCCGAGTCAAACAATTGATGTTCCTTGCAGATATATCTTGATGTCACGGATGACTCGTTTCCAGGCTGGAACTCCAACTTCTTGCTGTACACTGAAATCGGGACGTGTAAGTATGTCTTTGTGTTCATGTGGACCGTCCGATTGATCAGAAATGTTTCACCGAATGCGTTTAATGTTTGGCACCCCCGCAAAAATTGTAGGCTGCCTGGCAATCCTTGTCCGACTGTTCGTCTTCGGGGAGCTGCATCGTGTTGTGACGAACTTCGGTCGTGGCCTCAAAGATGAAGGTACAAATTCACAGCAATGTCGGTTTCTCTTCGCTGTTCTAAACGTTGTGTTTGATTTGGTTTCTGGTGCTGTAGTGCAGAATGAAGTCTCGTTTTCAATGCTTGTTTGGTTCTTTGCGTGTTAGGTTTTCATGTACTTGCATGTACTTGTGCTCTAACGACTGCATTTGGTGGATTTCTTTGACTTCAGTTTTTGTTGCACCTGAGCAACAGCTGCCAAGTGTTTCTGAGAACACAACAGACTAACGCTTTGTGAGTCCAATGTCTTCGTCTCATTCTTCGCACCTTTAGGCACTGACAATGTGTGGTCTTTTGTGAAGAACACTTTTCATTCATCTTCCTCCAGATAGGACATTTACATTCTTACTTCACGTTCATACGGGATAAGAGCAGAACTCGAAGTGTGTGAGAAAGAAAGTTCATTTGACGAACCCTTGCTTTTAGGTGTACCTCCTCCGTGTAATTTGGTAGACCTTGGATTACTTTTCTTCCATGTGCTGAACAAACAGTGTGAGGTACGAAGTAGTTTGCTGCTTTGTCTTTTTGTGACGCTTTTTCTGTTCCAAAGCTTGGATACGTGTGTAAGAGTTCTTGTTCTTTACCCCTGTTGAGTTTTGACGTTTCCGCTGAAGGATGCCTCACTTCTGACAAGTGTGGTGGTGTTATTGTCTCGGGCATGCGATTCGCGAGTCCAGTTTCACTTTTCACTTCAATTCGAGTAGAATGTACTGCGTAGTACCAAAGAATGGGACTCAACATGACTGGTTCTCGACCGCGCGCAAGCACTTCGCTCACGACAGAAATCATGCGGTCTCACAATTATTTGACACCACCTCGTAAGATTTGCCGTGCAGCACTTACCGTGTTCACCAATGTTTCAGACGCAACATCCCACATTTGAACACCACAAGGGGTGCATATTCACACAAGGGTGTAGATGTCAGCCATGGGGTGCAGGAATTTTCTTCCAAAAGTTTTTTTTTTTTGGGGGGGGGGGCTCGTCTTGTTCGGTGCGTCTCGTACCTGGGAAAATACAGTACGTGAAGCGCCCACTGTAAAACGCCCAGTGCGAGTGAAACCGACTATCATTGCCAGTGTTTGCTGAGGGCGCGCTGCGGCAGGGTCTCCTGTCCGGGATCAGTCGAGGACCTTACTACCACGCAACGCGACGCGGCGTGAGGTCCGGCTTCGTCTTCTACCCGGAGCACGACGACGTCAGCGACGACTGAGGCGTTTACCAGCGATTCCACTGGGCGTGGTTCACATTGTTGAGCACGTCGGCTGTTGCTTGACATTTTGTGATTGTGGCCATGTGTGTGTGTGTGTGTGTGTGTGTGTAAGGTCCACATTCTTGTCATATTTGTGCTCACATCTTGGTGAACTTGCGTGTCACAGATTTGTTCACAACGTCAGGAGCGATCAGGGTCATTTGTCTGCAGCTGGTGTCGACAGCTGTAACCGACCGTTGTCGCTCTTTCTCTGCCAGCATTTGCCAAAACTCGCATTTTCACATCGTTTTGTTCGACCATTGCATTCTTATGCACAAATGACCGCAATCTTGACCTGCACTTCTGTGATGTTCTTGTTGAGGAAATAACTGCAGCTGCCTTCTGTTGCAAATTTAAAATCTCAAATGAAAGTTCTTGTTGCAATAAAACTGTCCAAAGAACACTGAAAAACGGGTACTTCTTGTTGCGACAATACCTTCAGGTGCGACCAATGGAAAGTGTGATCCGAGCGGTGAACTCCACGTGGTCGTTTAAACAGGAGAAAGGGTCTCAGCTTTATTTCCCAACAATATTCCAAAACAAAATCATCGTGACAACCGCAGTTTTTGCCAATGCGAAGACGACGCGTCCTCGCATGTCACGATGTCCCACATCCACGCTGTTGGCTTCACACCTGTTGTTCATGTCCCATTGAATAGTCCAGCATCGTGTTTGCGGAACTGGTGAACAAGGTTTCCACTGTCAGTCTTTCACTTGCATAGAAACCGCAGGTTTGATCAGTTTCTTGTATTTCAACTTGAGTTCTTTCTCCCACTGAATTTTGTGCATCGTGTAGAGTCGCATCGCGGCCTGCGCGTCTTCCACCTGGAAAGGAACGAAATCAGAGACAATACGGTCATTGCACAAGACGTGTTGTCGCTGGCGAGATGAGCAACAACTGCAGATCGCGCGTTTGTGCGCGCGCGCAACAGGAAAGAGTGAGTGTCAGCACGTAAGTTTGTGTCGACAGATGACAAAGCAACGCACCGAGTCGTGCTCGCCTTCCTGCACCGAGACGCCGAGCACCTTCCCCGTCAGTTTCTTCAGCGACGGTGTTTTGCCCTGAAACAGCTTCCGAAAGCCTCGATACCGCGCCGTGTCTCGAAGCTTCTTCTGCGGGTGATCCAGGTAAAGCACCTGCAGGCAAGTGAAGAACGTCAGAGTCATCACATTTTGCACAGCAGACCTTTGTCATTCAAAGCGGCCAAACATGACTTCCTTCGGAGAATCTGTCCTGTGTCTATTCGACGCGACTCACCTTCAGATCATTCTTCAGTGCGTGACCCACCAGAATTCGACCTTTCATGATCTCATAAACTTCTTTTTGGACAGTTGAGAAGTTTTCGGCTGAAGCAAACAGAGAAAACAACATGTTATTGTTCAAACAAAATAGGCTCAGACGGTGCGCCAACGCAACGAATCCCCACACGCGCTCTGGTGATTGGAGGAATCGCAGTAATTCAGCTTGGGTTTGGTTTCTTCGATTTCCGAATGTCTTTTGCTTATTCAGAACAGAACCCTCAGTTAGAGCTGCGTGGCACCGAGATTCCTGACGTTCAGACGCCGCTGCAGAGGCATCCGCTCCTTTGACATGACACTGCCAACCAAGAACTGCTCTCACCATTTTTTAAGTCCTCGGGTCTGATGCCACTGAACTGAGTTCTGAAGTCGGTGACGTCCTCTCGGGGCTTGACGAACTTGTCGTAGACGCACTTTCCGAACTGGTTGACGATGGAGACGCGTGCCAACACACTGTCCTTCCCTTCCGCACCAACTCCCACCATCTCGCAGTCCATCGCCACCGCTTTCGTCAATCTGACGTAAATTGTTTTGAACAACTTCAGGAAGAAAGCACTTTCTTGCCAGCTACGCAGTCAATGATTTGATGGGTGCACAGATTTGTTTTCATTTCTATCTTCCTTCCGTGAAGAAACCATACAAACAACTGAAAACAATGTACTTGACAACAGCTTCTGAAGCAGAACATACCCTTCAACTGTTGTCTCCTTGACCAGAGGATTTGACATGTCTATCGGTTTCTCATCTTCGCGGCACTTCTCTTTTCCAGCGTGTTCAGCATCACTCAACTCCAGCAGGTCTTCGTCCACATCATCGAACCAAATGTCCGGTCTGCAAAGATTTGTACACACACAATTATTTCACACGAGACGAGATCGTTGCGACAAAATGAGACGACGAGCCACGAAGGAACAATGTGCGTACTTTTCTTTGTTTTCCTTCGAAGGACTGGCGGACGAGGGTTTCTTGACATCTTTCACTAGTTTTGTTGTGGTTGAATCCACACCCCGAGACTTCGTCTTCTTCTTGAACTTCGATTTCTGATTTTCCTTTTTCGGGCAGAGTTCCTGCATAAACGCAAGATTCACGGGTTACTGTGCTTCAAACGAAACACCGTTTAAACCAGCTGTGTGGAAGTTCCGACAACGAGAATGCCATTGAGTCGCGCTGCGAGTTTCCATGCAGCAAAATATTTCGGAGTCCAACTCTGGAGTAGATGCTGTGTGACAGGGTGGTGGTGGTCACCTCAGAGTAGATATTGTGTGACCTCCTGGGAGTAGATATTGTGTAACCCCCCCCTCACACAGCATCTACTCTGAGGTGACCACCTTACCTTAGAGTAGATGTTGTGTGACCCCCTGGGAGTAGATGCTGTGTCACCCCTCCCCCGTCACATTGCATCAACTCTGGATATGACCAGTTTGAATTGCATTCAGCATTCAATCTGCTGCTAACTGTTAGCAGCAGTAAGACCTTCACTTTTTCTTGCACTTCTGAAAAAGTAGATGTGTGGCCTTCCTCCCCCCAGTCACACAGCATCTACTGAGATGACCAACTTGGGAGTAGATGCTGTTTCGACAACATGATGTGTGACCTCCCCCCACCCCCACACACAGTCAGACAGAATCTACTCCGACTTGGAGTAGATGCTGTCTGACCCTGTCGGGGTGGGGTGGGAACAACAAGAGATCAATGGTCATTGCAACAGTCGCGCGAAGCGCTGAGGTCAGGCATGAAATACCTTCATCAGTTCCTTCCAGTTGCTGGAGAATTCCTCTGGATTCCGGTACAGAGCTGCATGAGTCTGAACTTTCACGTTTCCTGACGACTGGGTGGCGCCTTTGCTGACGACGTTTTGCTTTTTCCTGTGCTTGCCACCAGCTGGACTCACGCTTGTGGCGCCATGAATGTTCTCCTTGTGAGTGGGTACTGAGTTGACTGGTGTGGAGGAAGCAGATGTGCTGATGTCCCAACCGAATCTCCGTTTCTTCCCTTTCTTGAATTTTCGCTTGCCTTTGGGATTTTGTTTGTCCGATTTCTGTGAACTGTCCAGTTTCAGTTTCTTGCTCTGTAGCACGTCCGTGTTGTCGTCAGCCTTTCTTTTCGCACCCTTCTGTGTTTGATTGTGGACACTGCGGGCAGTTGAATCGTCACTACATGTTGTAGATGCTCTTTTCTGTTTCTTTTTTCGCTGCTTCATCTTGAACCCTGAAAAGTTTTACAAGGTGAAGTGGCTTACACTTGTGATGTCACATAATAAATCCCAATCATCCAATATGACGAACATTTTTATCACCGCGTCCAATTTTGTTTTTCATCTGAATGTCTCCACACGTTGACTTTCAAATCAATTTGTTTTTCACACACGCAGCATGCACCACGACAGATTCTCTCCAGTGTAGTGATATCACAAACACACTGGTTGGTATCTCAGGAGAGACTGTCCCCGAGGGCAGGAACCTCTGTATTTATTAAGTACACAGTGGTGCCATCTATGAAGCGGTGGTTCAAATTCACAGCTGGTGTGTCATACCACACTCCTCCCCCACCAGGGGGTGCTGGCCTCTACAGACAATTTTAAATATTCTGAATATTTTTACAATAAATATTTATATATATTAGACAGGGAATAGATGCATAATAGCACAATATCACTAT
>JAAUXT010101245.1_pt1 | contig 22882 bp, 25 predicted proteins | sample 7278171 | NCBI WGS metagenome assembly JAAUXT01 (sample SAMN14350112, study PRJNA611818) | marine sediment metagenome | isolation source: surface marine sediment (1.8m) | place: French Polynesia: Moorea | collected 2018-08 | reverse complement strand
TCTATCAACCTTGTTGCACTTGTTTCATTCAAATTTCACCAGGCTAGGGTCTATTTTCACTCCTAGACACCAGTGTGAAACTCACCGAATGAATCTTCGTGCTTGGACGGCCGCGCAACGTTCGAATGCCTCTTGACGTCACACAGACAAATTTCCCGTCGAATTTGCGGGTAAACATACGGATACAGTTCGAACGCATTGGCGGGAAAACTTGCGCATTTGTGTGGCTTATTGTGCGATGTTCCTTCGAGGAAGCACTTCGTGGTGTGTGGAAATATTTTCCCAGTATATATACTACCTGGGCACCCCACCCCGTATTGTAACCCCATATTGCAACCCCTCCCCCAATTTCCACCCTGCCCGATGTTTGTATCTACACAATGGCATCTCAGAGAAGATGCCCCCTGTCATACGCTCCTCCATATTGCACCCCCTATGTTGCAACCCCACATTGCACCCTGCCATATCAAAGTAAAAAGGTAAGAACAGTTTTGCAGTCACATTCTCACAGTCTTCAAAGAGGTTCGTTGTATCCCCCGTTATTACACCTCCTATATTGCACCCTCATATTTTTAGCCACATTGACATGGCATCTCAGTCAAGACATCCCCTTGTCATGCACCCCTATATTGAGGTGAGAGCTTCTCTTTTCTTTTCTTGCTCATTTCTTCAAAGATGTAGGTTGTACCCCTCTTATTGCACCTGCCAATATTGCACCCTCCAATGTTGTGCCCCATTTTTAGGTGATTTGAGGAGGTTGCGCTGTTGAAGGGTCCTCAATATTGAGCTACCAAAACAGGGTGACCAGGACAAATCACCTACACACAGTGTCTTCCAAAAGTATGTGTACACCAGTTTCATGGTCAAGATTGGGATCAAACTAGGATCTGAAAAAGGCTTTTCTGTTCAATTTTGTTGAGGATACTGTGCAAGGAAGGAAAATTTGAAGTTTAAAAATAAAGTTTCTTGCAGTCAAAAAGTTAAAATTGGGAGGGCTAAAAAATTGGGACACAGTTGCACAAATTGTTCTGTACAAGATCACCTTCAGCCGCATCAGCTGCATCGCGCTCACTGCCCTCCTTGGGTGTGGGCGTAACATCTGCTTCACAGTCCCCCCCTCCGGTTCAGAATCACTGCTGTCTACACCACGCAGCAACGTTTTGTCAACAACTGGACCTGCATTTTCCGTGACCACGACCCATTTCTCATTGGGCAACACGGCAAATTTCAGGAGGCACCCATGACTGCCATCCAGGGCACGAGTGGACCATACATGTACAGAGAACCTGAAGTCCACACTGATGTGCATGCACACTGTTGTCACCAGAAGGTGCAAACTCAACTCATCCACTATGACCAACATCAGTTCTGCAGAAGCTATTTGGATCTGTCCAAAGCAGAAAACATCCAAAACGCACGCGTTGAAACACACTCGCAGAACACGATTGTTCGACTGAATGAGCGCCAGAAGTTTCTTCGCAAGGTAAACAACATTCAGACGTCCAGAAGAACATCTTATCCGGATCCTGAACATTATTTCACGGCTTGAAAATCTCTTCACTCCGTGCGTGCTTTGCTTGCCTCAAACAGTGTATCTCACATGAGCGTAAAGCTGTTTGCGTGTTCTGTTTTGTTCTGTTTACGTTCGCTTCGTTGTAGAAATGGGTTCCCACCGAACAAAAATGGTTCTTGTTCAATCACACAACTCTTTGCTCAACCAAATGTGCCGGAAAGTCATTGTGTGATGTCACACAGAAAACATTTTTGCACAGTGTGAGAAGCCTGTCGGAATGAATCATTCTCCCCAACACGACCATCCACGAAACAAAGAGAAAATGTCTTCCTCACTCTCTTCAGACTGAACAGCAGTTTTTCAGCTGGAATCAATACAGAGCAAGATGTGAAACGTTTTTCCCAAGGCAATTTGAAACGCAAAATGCGTCCATTGATGCATGGGAAAGCACACAATCTTAGGATTTTCAAAAGAGCACAAAAATCTACACAGAGTCAAAAAGCGTCATCTGTTTGTGATGTGCAGTAGACAAAAACACCAGTGATAGTTCTACCTTTGCAAGTGTATTGAAAACTGCATAAATTGTTGACTTCAACATTGGTTCTTTCGTCTTGTTTCTTTCTCGAGCAACTTGGCACAATGGACAGAAAAAATTGTCAAGCAAACGTTGGAACCAATGGGATCATCAAATCCCAACCTGTTGGGGTTCCAGTGTCCTCGGTTTTCTAAGACCCATACTCATGCACATCAGGAGATAAATAGAGCCTCAACAGCTCAGGTGAGGCCATTCTTCCAAGGCTTGGTGTTGGAAAAACCCACCTGACACAGAGGAGTCCACTCTGGCACGTCCTGACACAAAACCGATTTAGAATGTGGGTGCCGGACGTGGCAACATCTTTGGTGAGAGAAGGATGAATGTTGCTTGAACGATTTGGAATCTGAACAAGGGCACAACAAGTAATTAAACTTGTTGACCAAAATGGCAGAGGAAGTGTCGCCAATTGTCAACAGTTGAGCCGAAAATTTTGTCCCAACATCAGCCCAGAAACGACCATTCATGAAAGCCTGTTTGAATGCAAATGCAATTTTGTTACCAGTGATTCCACGTTGGTTGTCAGCAGTTTCGACCAATTGCGAGTCTAGGTCGTACGGTTGATCTCGTACTCGCATTCCTACAGAGACGACTTGCAGCGGAAATGAAATCAACGCACATTTGTGGAGAGGATTTTATTGAATCATTAAAATTCAATCTTTACCAGTTGATATTTATAATTTAAATATCAGAACAGAAACACTTGTTTCTTGTCGAGGGTGTTGTTATTTTCTTGCAGAGAACTTCACCTGCAAAGGCAAAACTTGCCGCAGCTACTCCAAAGACGAGAATCAAGAAGGCGCCCTTGGTGTCTTCCAGCGAAGCCCGTGTGTGCCCCACTGAGGATTCTGCCCTCCTGCATGAATATTTCGCTGAGAGATAATTCTTCAACCATTGTTAAACTTGACCAGTTTCAACTAACGCTCTTACTCTGGAAAACAGAACGGTATAAGCGTGTGATTTGGAAAATGAGTCAGGCTCCCCTGGACTTCAAGATTTAGAAACTGTGCTTGTATTGCACAAATGGAATGGCTGATATTGTCTTCCAAAATGACACAAAAGGTTTCTGTTTTTGTGCGTAAACAACAAACCTCTTGTTGAATTGCTCCAGATAGGGGAAACCCTTGTAAACTGGGAATCCAAGGTTGACCCGAAGAAGGTGCTGGCCCGACATGGTCAGTTTGCAATGGCGCTCTTTCTTCAGAAAGACTGCCAAGTAAGTTTTCTCAGTGATCAACACAAACTTTTCGCTGTAAATCCTGTTGAGTGTGTTTGTGTCCTTCGCTCCTCCAAGACCGCTTTCTACAATCATGTCGATGTTGTTATGCCAAACATGCTGAACTGTTTTGTGTCTGCTGGTCTGTGAACAAAATGAAATCACAACATATGTACGAGTTCCAAGCAAACCGACAGGCCGCTGGTGTCCAGTTGCTTATGACGTCGAGTCAGTCTTCAGTTTTCAGTCTTTTATGTGGTGAAGGATGGAAACAAACAGCTCACTCTCCCCAATCCCGAAAAAAGTGGAAGAAAGGCCATGCACCCAAGTTGTCGCAGTTTTTGCGACTACGAAATACAGACCAGATTCTACTTGTCATCTGTTGAGCATTCCGGTGCTTCTTTTCCTGCAATGTTGGCGCGAAAGGTGACTTGTCAATCCTTTCTGCTCCTCACCTTGAAATATTCCTCAGTTGAACCTCTTGCATAAACGCCTGCCCTGTACTCAGGATGTTCGACCAGGTCCTCCAAACTTTTGATTGGAATCGTCGGTTTCTGAATGGTCATGAAGGCGACAAGGTTTCCAGTGAAGACGGCCGCGAGTGTGACAGTTGTGATCCAGTAACACGACAGGAGGAGCCTGGACGAGGTTCCGGTCGACGGTCTCGTGTCTCCTGCAACCACTCACTTCCTTTCAAAGAATTGCGCCCACTTTCAGACGCACTAAATCTGACTGTTATCAGCCGAGGAAGCTACGAACCTTGGCTCACTAAATAGCCAAAGATGCGAAGAAGTTGAGAACGACAAACAAAATCTTTCGTGACGTGGGTCAGAAACGCTTCGGCTTTGGACTTTTGCTTCAGCTCAAAGAAGGCCAGACAGACAGCAACCCCCACAACTGCACACACAGTCACAGTCCATGTGACGTTCTGCAGTGATCAAACGGAGCAGTGTTGTTGAAAATTCATTTGCATGATTGCTGTGGGTTATCGACTGTTTATTGGAATAGTCAGACTGTACTTGAAGGGGTTTCGTGTAGTTGAACCACTTGTTTGATTCCTGAATCTTGAGAATCATGGTGACCGGCTCTTCCCAGAAGGGACTCGTGAAGTCCGTCACCTCGAGCCTCTGCTGGGTGATGGTGAACGCAGACGCTCCGAAGTCCACTTCCTGCACACAGAAACTACAGGTGGCTTCAGATCAGTTGCGCCCAGAGAGACGCACATGACAAACAATTTGTGAAAACCAGACAGATAAATGTGGAAATAAATACAATTTTTAAACCAAAGAAACAAACAAATGTGGAAACCACAGAGCTCACTCTTCTCTGAACTTCCCCAATCATGCCTGTCCAAGTTCCGTCGTCTGCTTGGATTCCAAATGTTCCGTCTTGGCTTTCAGACAATTCATACCTGGTTCAGAGAACACGCAACGAGCAGGTACCTCAAAGAAAAAATATTTTTCCAGAACGCCAAACGTGTATGTCTTGTCAAACCTGACCTGACTGGCCCCAAAACACCAAGCACTAACTCACTGAAAGTTGATGGCTTGAGCCAGAGTGTTGAGAATGCTCACGCAGACTCCAGACCAGACTGAGGTGCCGTTACTCAGTTCATTTCTCGTCACCCAAGGGTTGAGCTGAAAGCGCAATTGATCAGCGTGCGAAAATTGTGCATTTGTTTCCCTGAGTTTCTTTCGTTTTCAATCTCAAAGTTGGTTGTGCCGAATGCATTTTTGGCTCCAAAATTTGACGAATACTGTCTCCACTGTCGCCTTGAAATGTTTCCTTTCTCGAAACTTGAGATTGCCCTTGTGCCCCACCATCTCAGCTGAAACGTCAATCAAAATTCCTATGAACGTGTCTCGATTTGTGTTTTTGGCCACACAGGAAACGTTATGCGCAGTTGATTTGCCAAAAACACACCAGCGATTCCAGCCCTCGTACCTTGTCGGCGGTAGAAAAAAAATCTCGACTTTGGCAAATGCTGATCGGACGTGTTTTGTTCGCACTCGAACGGCACAAACGTTTCCTGTGAAGGGAGTATTTATTCAAATTTCACCGCTCGATTGACTTGAAATTTGCCTCAAGATTGCCAACATTTTCCGAAGTTTTGTCTCCTTCATGGCATCAGAACCAAGTGGCTTGTGTCACCTGAATGTTGCTGTCCGAGGCATTTCCACTGAAAAGCGTTGGACAGTCCAATCCTTGCTGTGTGTTCCGGTTCCCTGCACTGTCGGAGTGTGTCAACGCCTTGGTGCCACATTCGGACAGAGCTCTCAGAAGGATGTCGGAATCTTTGAAAAAACGTAATCACAGTTTGGTGCTCGCAACACACTGATTTTCTTGGTCTTTCTCACAGAATTTACGAATTGAAAAGTTCACTTTGATACCATTCGTGTTGTAGACTGCTTCTTGCACAATAAAAGTACAACCAGTTTTAAACAAAGAGCAAAAAGGTTTGAAGTCCAGACTTGATCTGTGCGAGCATTTTAAAACATTGCCTTCCACCTGGTGATGTCCAAGGATCACTGCAAACCAAATGTATGTTCGAACACTTCTTCCTGTTGTCTCAAGTACCAACATGGTTTGCTTGTGTGTTGACAACGTCCAGGAAAGGAAAAACCAAAGCATCTTCGGAATTGCAAACAATCAAAACGGAAACTGACACCAGGCGCACACACCATTAGCTTTTAGTGTGATGCTGCATGGGAATCTGATTGTTTGAGTTTGTCCGCGGCACCGTGTCGTGTGTGAGGTTTGCAGGGTTTTAGAAACAAACAGGAAGTGTTGCACATGTCTGCCAAATTGGTCACGTCACATCCTGAACAACAAACGGTGACTCTTGTCTTCTCGTGACCTTGTCTCGTCGGCTTTCTACAGACTTTGTAGGGATTGTGCAGAGTTTACGTGTGTCAGTGGTGGGCGCGCGCGCCGTTGACGTCTTCAATTAGCTGATGAGTGAGTTGTCAGTAGTTTCCACTCAAGTCAAGAGGACGAGTGGAAAACGCGCATATATTTTGCAGATGTCTTCTTCGGCCACCAATTTTGTTCTTTCATCCCTGCAAGACACACTTGTCTTACATTCTGTTTTCTGCAGCGGAAACTTCCGACAACTCACAAGTCCACGTGCAGAACAACAAAAAGCAAAATCAGAAATAATATTGGTGTATCAGTTCCAGTGTATTCAACAAGAATCCAATTGAAACCAGCAGGTGAGAACAGCAGAGGAGTTTTGAGTCAATGCTTGTAATTTCCCTGTTCACTCCTTCATCGTGCACGTTTGTTCTTTGTCATCGCGGCAGATGATTTTTGACGTGGAACAACATCACGATGGTTGGCGTCCCAATCTCTACGTCTGCTCACCTTGGGCATGAAGGCAGAGGTGACCCCAGGTCTGAGGCTACATTTTAGGGGCAAAGCTTATCAGGATGATGTTCAGTGCACGGCAGCAGGAGTCGAAGTCTGACGAAGACATTTCGACAAACAGACAAGTTGTCTTATTGTTGAACATTTGTACAACTTTCAGACCGTCGTGCCCATTTTGGATTTCCGCGCCCGGTGCTGATCATTGTTTTGCAGCTTGTGAAGGATGGATCGCGCGACGTAGTCGGCGAGTTCGCAGACGGTGAGCACCGAGGCGCCGAGCAGCAGCCCCAGGAAGCCTCCGATCTCGCTCAGCAGCATGAGCACCTTGAACGTGGCGTGCTGCTGCACCTGATGGTATTTGAGCTCCGGGTAGAAAATGTCCACCAGCAGAAAGTTGTCACTGAAAGTGGACCGTGAATGCAAGTCTCAAAGATAATCTGTTCTGTTCTCGTGAACTTTAACTGGCGAGTTTCAAAGAGAAGGAGCCACTCACGTGAAAAATTGGCTGTTCATATCAAGAGACTCGTTGTACTCCAGTAGTCGCTCGCGCACGTCCTGCAGTCTCTCCAGCAACCTCTCCGCCTTCCCAACGGTCTGTTCGGTCATGTTGACCTTGACGAAGTTCTTCACTATTTTGGGCAGTTCGGCCACTGCCTCCTGCAGGGACATGACGTGAGGCCGTAGCGAACGCTGCGACCGGATCAGGCGTTGAACCTCTTCGCTTGGCGAGGCTTCTGCGAACTTGACGAAGTCCAGCTCCTCGAGCAGTTTGTTCGTGACGAATGGGAGAGCCTTGTACCGCATCAGCAAAAACTGTCTTTCAAACAAAAGTACGCCTTCATTCATATCATAGTCGAAGTTTGTGTACTCATTTGCAAGAGCCTCCACTTTTTCTTTGAAACTGTTGACAACATCTTCAAATTCTTGTGACAGAAATGTTTTGGCCAGCGTTGTCCTGGTGATGTTTTCGGAGGTGTAGCGTCTCCACAAGAGTTCAAGTTCTTTTTCACGCTGGGATCCATAAAACTCGTGCAACTCTTTCATTTTGCGTAACCCCGTCGATTCAATGAGAAGATGTGCTTTTTTGAAACTGTTGAAGACAGCTGTTACTCCATGCCGAATTTCCACGACCTCGTCCCACATGTTGTCCTGTATGAACTGAGTCAGGCCGCAGGATTGCCGGAGTCGCCCGTCCATCTTCGTGTAGTTTTGCGCAGCAGTGAAGAAATCTCCGTGTGATTGCGGCAGATTTCGCAGACGCGTCAGCGCCTCAGAATGATCCTCAGAAGACAAAACTGATTTTGCTAGATTGAAAACTTTGGTGTAATTGACCACCTCTTGCATCATTTGAGTCAATTCCGACAAACAGCGGTCCACGGAACCAACATTGCTCTCGAACCATTTCACCAGGGAATCCTCACCAATGCGCAAGAAGTACAACAATTGATCGTTGTGTTCGCGCCAACCAGCGAAAAACGTTTCCAGTTTCCGGAGATCTTTCACGTAGCGTTGTCCTGTGTGTTGGCTGAGGTTTGACTCGTAGTTCTTCAGACTGGCCAATGCTGCTGAGCAGTTTGTGATGTCCATCCAAGCGAGAAGTCCAACACTCAGCTCAGACGACAAAATGTCTGCAAAAAAGGTTGTGGTTGAGGAGGCCGGAAGGACAAGCGTGAAAGCTGCATGAGAAGTTGTGATGCGGTCAGATTTGGAAGGTACCGGTGAATCAAAACTGTGGTCTCTTCCTGGGGGGGGGGGGCACACCAAGTCGTTTCGTTCGCACCCTTCGGAACCTCGGCGCTCCCCAGAGAACGATTCAGAATGCACAGCAACAGTGTGTTCCGCACCATTGAGTCCAAAGCATGTTGAGTGCACCATCACGCTGGGGAGAACGACGTCGTTTCGTACCTCAGAACAATTCGGTGTGTCCGGCCACCGGCCCGAGGGGAAGGCCCTGGGGACTTGCCACTTGTTCTTTCTGACTGTCATTTCACGAACTCGCTTTACTCTCAGTGGAAAATCCAGACATGACCATGCAGCGGGGGGAATTGTTCTGTTGATCGCCAATCACCCCACCCCACGAAACGGATTTGGATTCTCTCAGGACACAGGTCGTCAGACGAAATTGGTCACCAACACTTCACTTCCGTGACCTCAGCTTCTTTCCAGACACCCGCAGTTCAATCTGTATTTACCTCCCAGGGGCTGGATCCAGGATCAGGTGGAAGGATCCTGATCTCCGGCGTGCCCGAACCCAAGTTTTTGCACGCCAAAGGCAGTGCTTCAGAGGTAGACTTGCCACTTTCTCTTTTGCAAAAGGTGCACCGTGAGACCTGGGGCTTTGTAAGGCTGAGCTTGTCGACCAGGGTTTAGGGTGGTCATCAGGTCCGTCAACAACTCGAGTTCACAGTCAGTATCCCATGAACCGAACGAAAATCACAAGAATTCATGGCGAGGAACAATCCACGCACCAGCAAAATTTTACACCCACTTGGAGAATTTAGCCGCAAGTACCTCGCAGGTCCGGTTGTCGGAACTTCTCTGTTGTGTTTGTACAGAAGTGCAACAACGTTTCCACGCCAGACGTTCCTCTGCTCTCTGTGAAAGCCAGCGAAGCAAGTATTTTCCTCCTTCCTTCGTCCAATTCATCCGGGGAGGACCTTTGGAATGCGCGCAGATTGCTGACACCTTCGTACGAACGCTTCGCAATCTTTTCCTTGGATTTCTGTGAGACAACACGAGAGGATGACCAGTGGAACAGGAGTCGTTCTTGACCTGTCAATTGCTGCTGTTTCTGGCTGAATTATTATTCGATACAGACAACATTAAGTTCACCGGGAACATTTCCAAGTTCTTGAAGAAGTCTGGGGCACTGATGGCTGTTTCCCAGAACTTTGGATCACCGGTGGCTTCGAAGTACATTTCGCGAAAGCTTTGAACGGCGACTGAAGTCAAGCTCAAAATCTCGGTGATCTCCTTGAGGTTCTCGGCAGCATAATCAGGATCATTTCGCTGGATGGTTTCCATTCCTGTGAAATATTTCTCCTGTGAACAGGAAAAGGTTGTGACACTGCAGATACTTTTCAGAAAATGGGACCTGGACCGCGAATTATTGATACCACACTGAACTGAACGTTGCTGTGGCATGCCTGCAGTTTTTGTCGCTCTGCTTCGCTGGTTACGACGTAAGGCTCGATGTTGATGTGTGAGAGCTCTGCATAAGACAGTCCGTGTTTGTACGAGATTCTACTGCACGGAATCGAGCACTTGCAGTCGCGTTGTTTGTCGAAGATGTCATCTGTTAGTTGACAAAAAAGAGACTGAGCTTCATCAAAGTTCGCCAATTGGAAAGGAATACACGATCAAACGATGAACTACGAGTTTTTACCTATGAACTGGTCAGCACAGGAGAGTGAAGTCTTCAAGTCACAAACTTCTGATGTTGCTGAAAGGAAACATTTTCCGTTGACAAGAATCTCACAGGCTCGACAAAGACAAATCCACTCCACAAAACCAGCGAGACACTTACAATTCTCACTGGTTTGCGGGCGCATGTAAAAATTGTGACATTTGCACTCCTGGACGACCAGCCGAGTTTGGCATCTCAGCTGACACTGGGACAGAGGTTCCACGTCTCCTTCAGTGCAATCTCCGTACGGCGGCGGCAGTTCTGTTGTCTGAAGAAACAGTCCGTGAGTCTACCGGTTACGTCTGACAAGCTGCTTTCATGATGGGTTCGACTATCGAGAAAACGGATCCACAGTCGTTTTCGTTGCTGAAGCACGATCTTGCTCCAATTCAAAATGCAAAACAAGAAAAGATGATGTGCCTCAATTCTGTCGATTTCTACAAGGGTGTGGGATCCTGGAGCGACTGCGAAGCCGTAGTCGAGCATCTGGGGAAAGTCCCGTTGATCGTGCAAGTAAATCTGGGGGAAACGAACAACACTTTGTACCAAAACAACACGCTCCTTTGTCAAAATTTGTGCGCGGCGAAATATTCACCAAAACTCTGATTTCAACAATCAAGAGTCTCTTCACCTTGACTCCAATATCAATCTGAGGTCCCCTCATGTACTCGTACTTTTCGATGTTCAGAAGCAGCCTGAGGGATTTGCCAGGCCCTGCAGCGAATGAAATAAACTTCAGTCGAGGCTGGGAAGTTTTTGACCTGAAAGACAGGTCGGTCGTGTGTGTTCGTTGCCCATGGACCACCATGTTTGGCTGTCTCTTTGTTTCATTTGTGTACAATCTGACAACACAAAGCATCAGTCACGTTCTGGAGCCAAACGAGGCTCTGCGGCAGATGTTCGTGAATGTGGTTGCGGACCGACCTGACTCTGTGACGCTGAGGGGAGGTGTTTTGTCGTTGAAGGTGTAGCAAACCCCAAACTCAGTGATGATAGTGCTGAAATAGGCGCTCACATCGCACACTTTTCCTTCCCAAGTACATCTGCGAAAGAAAGGAGAACAGACAAAATCAAATCGAGACCGTGCACAGGGGATCGGAATGATACTTCGAAGGTGCGGTTCCACACTGCAGTGCGACTCGTACAGCTGGTCCATTGCTAGATTGACAAGAGAAGAGGCTGTCGAAGAAGGTTAGAGTTCATTTTGTCAAGAAAAATGACTCTCGTTTCTTGAACGGACACACATACCGGTGAATGAGATCTTTCTTCTGATTGGCTGTTTTCAGATAAAATTCGGTGGTGTTGACTTTCTCGAGCTTCCACTTCTCCGCAAATAGGAAAGTGCCTGGGAACAAAGCAGCGCGATGCAACGTCAGCTACGACACAAAGGGACAGTTTGCAACGATTTGGACAAAGTATAAATGTAAGATTTTTGCTGAGGAACCGTCGACGTGCAGACGGGACAAGACAGCGCGTTGCAAGTGCAGGGGATGGGAACCTAAGTGTGGCGAAGCACGATGTCGCTTCAAAGGATTATGAAGGTTTTATTTTTTGTGGCGGGGGTTGGTTTCCTTTTTCTGTTTTCTGGAAACAAGAGCCATGTTCATTGTTCAGCACAAGTCACCAAATCATGCAAGAAATTTTGTTTGTGGAAGGAGGGAGGAGGCCCCCTGGGGAGTGCGACGTGTGTGTGTGTGTGTGTGTGTGTGTGTGTGTGTGTGTGTGTGTGTGTGTTTGTAGTTGTGCGAAATCCCTTCAGGGCGAAGCACCCAGTGGTAGTGCGGTATAGGCAGCCTGGGCCCCTGTTCCCCCCTGGGGGGAACATCTGTCCCCGGGGGACAATACAAATTACTTCTACTGAAGATAGAGCGAAGATCTTGGGCTCATGTGAAAGATCTTTGAAAGTACTTTTCAAAAATAGATTTTGGTTCCTATAGTAACCCTTTCCTGGCAACCATCAGTGTAAAAAGGTCACAAAATTAAGAAATTGCTGTTTTGAGCCTGTTATTCAAGTCAAAATAGGGGTTTCAGTTTCAGCATACCAAAGTGAACTGGTGCTCATGGCAAAAATTATGTCCAAAATTCTAAATTGGTTTCCATGGTAACTACCCTTGCAACCTGATAAAAATTGCTGAATCTCAGCTTTCAATTGAGATAGAGCTTTGATATTTGGTTCATATGAAAGGTCTTTGAAAACACTTTATGGATCTTGCAGTTTGGTTGCTGAGGTAGCTTTTCCACAACAACAAGTGCAAAGAGGTCAAAAAGCAAGAAATTGATATTTTTTGCAAGATTTTCAAATGACACTGGTATTTTTGGTGTCAGAACACTACACTGAAGCACAAAAAGTCAAAAATTCAAAATTTGATTCCATAGCAACTACCCTAGCAACCAGATACAAATGGCTCTTGATATTGCTTTGATATTTGGTTCATATTAAAGGTCTTTGAAAGCACTTGATGGATTATGTAGTTCAGTTGCTGGGGTAGCTTTTCCCTTGCAACCACAAGTACAAAGACATCAAAAAGTATAAAATTGATATTTTTTGCAAGAACACTACACTCAAGCACAATTAAAGGTTTAAAATTCAAAATTGAGTTCCCTAGCAACTACCTCAACAACCAGATGCAAACAGATAATTCTCAGCTTCTAATTAAGATGGAGGTTTGTGCATTGGAGGGACTTCGCACAACAGTTGCCTTGAGCACTACTTCTCTTGTTTCAGTTGGGTGTTGCGACAGACGGACAAATGTTCACCTTGCATGGATGAAGCGGAATAATAGTTGTAGATGAAGCTGTACAGATCCATTTTTGCCGTCGGAGTGATGCTGAAAACATCCACAACCACATGTACAGCTTGTCTTCATGCTGTGGAACTGCTCTTCCCCCTGCCCACGCCACTAAACAGATATGCAAATATGCCTGGTGTCACATTTGCGACATTTTTGCCACATTGAAAGGGAATTTCTCATTTCCAGTCTTGTCTTGTTTATCACAAACATTCGACCTATTTGTGTGCAGAAAGTCCCAAGAGGGGCCCAATGTGTTGTGTTCACCACAATTCAAATGCACAATTCATCACCACCACACGTGGCGTGTTTTTTCAGCAGAACAACCGTAATGGTCCGAAAAAGCGGCACGACAGTTTTTGTGATTAGTGGCACGCAGCTGACAACATTGTGGTCGCTGCCTCGCATTTGTATTCTGCAGATCTGAGCGTTGTGTTCTGGCAGACCACCATCTATGTCGTGTTGCCCATGACAAAAATGACAAAAAATGGAGTGAGGCGGGTTGCTGGTACCATCATGCAATTAGAGTCCACGTACATTTCGAATTCTTCACAGAATTTGACCCATTCGGTTTCGAAGAAGTCGTGGATATCCGAGGATTTTGGTGAGCCTGGTCCACAGTTTCAAACTGTTTTGTTCAGGTTTTGCTCGTGAACACGAGGTTCACTGGGCTGCTCTGAAAGGAGCTGAGCACTGTGGTCGAAAAGGATCAAGCCCAGAGACTGAAAATGGCTGCAACGAAAGCATCGAGAAACAGAATTTTTTTTTCAAACACAAAAGCACCAATGCCATGCAGCCACGCTTTCATGCAGCGGGACAGCAGCCCGAAAATATCACCCCCTCAGGCTCGACCAAAGACAGTTGGGGAGAGTTTCTTGACAAAGTCCTCAGTTTGGAGTTGGCCAAGTCCAGTCCAGGTGGAATTGCATAAATTTGCGCGAATGTTGGGGTGGGATGGGCGTGGGGACGGGGGAGAAGGTCCAACGTGAAAATGTTTTCGAGTGTTGGAGGAGCGTGCCGGACCCTTCCAATCCCAGTCATTTTTAGGGAGCATGAACCTGGCCCAAGATATTGCCCCCAAAACGTATGACGCACAAATCAACATAGCTCCTATCTCACAATTCGTATTTTTTCGTGCTCTGAAAGCAACTGTTGCACTGTTTGCTCCTCACGCCACAGAACTGGTTGTGGATGGGGAGGGCAAAATTCGCTTCCAACACCTCCGGGACCATGGTTCATCTCTGTATCGGGAAAAGAAACTGAAAACTCTCCTGACCTGAAACTGTTTTGGTTGCAAACAGTCACTGCTGGGAAGTCCACCTTCGTGACGTACTTCAGCTTGACGTCAACGCTGGTTTTGTGCTCGAAGAAGTCGCTGATCCTCATGCCCACTTGAAACAGGAACAATCCAATGGCCGCCCCCACAGCGAGGAACCAGAGACATCTGGACAGAACCAAAGGAACAAACCAAAAGATTGTACGAGTACGAGTCAAAGACTTGAGAAAAAACGTACGTTGTCATCGATTTGGCACAGGATTGAAACGTGCACGCCGAGCTGGGAGTGCAAACACCTTCTGATCCTTTTGCGGCTCTCGAAGATGTATCGAACTCCGTGAAACGTGGTGCTCTCCATGAAGTTGCGCCAGGACGGCGCGTCCTGCACATCTCCCGTCTCGCAGTCGTGCGGTCGAGAAACGTCGCTATTGAGCCTGTAACTCTCCTCACCAGCGTCGCCTTTTCGATCCATATCAGGTGATGTCAGCGCCAAATATACGCAAACACGACAAACACTGTTCTTTCATCATCAACAACACACATCCCTGCTGGCTCCTCGACAGTAAAGTGGCCCCAACACGTCCAGGCCCATCACCGAACTGCAGCTTCATCGGAACGTTCTGCGAAGCGAAAGGCGAGAATGAATAATGAATGGCAGCTGGGTTCTGTGATCAGTTTGTTGGTGCAGGTTTGTGAATCGTCGAGGACAAAAAGGAACCTTTGAAGCAGACGAGCACACAACCAGCAACACGAGCGTAAGTTTGCATCGCGCACTCTGCGCACACGTGCGGCGCCTCGGGGAGACGACTGTTGGTCAGTCAGTCAGCCGTCCTCTTGAGTTCTGTGGTAGCACCCAACATCATTTCTGAGAGGCGTGGCTTTTTACACGTCCATTATGATTCATCGCACAAGAGAGTTTCAGCAGGTTTGTGACAGACGTTTATTCAAATTCTCCACTGGACGAAAACAAAAACAACACCACATGTTGGTCTTCGAAAGGAAAAAGTGACAAGGGCAGGAAAACAAGAAAGAAACAAGGAAGCTGAGTTTTTGTGATCCAGGCGCTGGGTGGTAACATCAAATACACTTGAAAGTAAACTCTTTGTCATTTCCCGCAGGTTAACAACGCCAACAACGTCAAGACTCTCAAACTTAAAACAGTGAAATAAAAGTTTCATATTTTTCACAAAAGAGTCGATCTTGTCTGAATAAATAATGTACATCAACACTTACATCATCAACAATTAAAATTGAACAAATACCCATCACTCATGTTTGTTATAGCACAGTTTTGTTGCCGTGAATATAAAGATCGTGCCTTGGGGAGTAATGTGGATCTTTCCTGTTCAATGAACACAAAGGCCGAATCCTTCTGCACGTGAATGCGTTGCACCGACAAAACCACTCGTGGGGTGTGAGACATCACGCGCACGCCCAAGCTTGTCTCGCTCACTTGAGGACGATCTCAGCGACGCCAACCGCCACGGACGCCGCCTTGTCCAGCGCGTACTTGGCGGCGGAGTTGCTGACGAGGCCGAGGCCGACGCCGCAGACGAAGTCCCAGACGCGCTGCAGCAGCGTCTCCCGGATCCCGTCCTCCGCCGGCTCCAGCATCGACAGGAAGCTGCGCCGAACCTCGAGCGCCTGACGCAAACAGCAACTATGTGCGAACAGATTCCAAAGACAGGCGCAAAACAGTTTCAAGCACATTTTTGGGCTTTGGTCTCTGGATCTGGAACGCTTTTGGAACACTGATGGCGCACAGCTTATCCTCCGTTTTGCATTTCGCCAAAAACGAGGAGTCTCAACGTGTTGCTTTTTCTTTTGCGTGAGATCGCGAGCCACGGTAATTGGCTGGTGATAAAGACAAAAGACAAAACAAAACAGACCATGAGGCCAAGACCCTCGGTGTTGTTGTAATCACTGATCATCCGGTCTCGGTCCTCCGTGAACTTCTTCACTGCGGTCACGCCGGTGTAGTAGCCGGACTTGAGCTTGGCTCGAATCGGTGTGAGGAGCGCCTGCAGCCGCGCGCTGCACCGCTCGTTCGAGTCGCGCACGTAGGAGGCAAACTCCGCCTCCGTCGCAGTCTGCGTCGGGAAAAGAGTAAGCACGGTCAACTTTTTTGGTGTTCTGGTCCAGTTGCTTCATGGTTGGAAGCAACACAAAACGAGAACATTTTGTGGTCATATCCAAGCTGATGTTCTGAACTGGATTTGACACGCACAAAGGACCAAATTGAAATGCCAATGCAAAGAAGTGAAGCAAGACAGCAGAAGCCTTTCCGTCCACAAGGTTCGGAGCGCAGGTGCGAACCTGGAGATCAGCGAGGAACTCGGACGCCTTCACAGAAGTGCCCCTCCTGTGGAACTCGGCCGTCGCCGCCTCCGAACTCCGGTCGTGCAGCGCGCGCGGATCTGGCGCCTCCCCCGGAACCGGGCCGAGAAACACAGCCGTGTGCTGCTTCATCTCAGCCCTGCAACGAGCAGCCGACGCGTCTGTTGTGTGATGTTGCGCGCACTGTCAGGTGTGAACGTGCGAGCGGAGGTGCTGTCGGCTCACCTGTAGACCTGGAGCGCGGCTGCCTTCGCCTCTGTGTTCCTGGCTCGGGCAGCAGACACCAGACTATGAGGGATTTCAGGCACCTCTCTGTTCCTGATCGCCTTCACATACACGTTTAGCCGAAACTCAAACTCTGCAGAACACGAACAAACCCATTGCAGGTCATGCCAGCATTGGTGTCGTCTTTGGCGATTGACAAAAGTTCTTTGCTCCAAGACAGAATTCACAGAGCTTTGGTTGAGATACTCGTATCAGTGAGAGGAAACCCTCGATCTTCTTTCCATTTTAGTTCCTCAGAGAACGAGAAGACACTTCGTTCGTCTCGTACTTTAGAAAAGCGACCACAACCACGGAGCCAGCCCCTCTACCCGCGGCGGTGACGGTGGTGTCCGGGGTCAGCTCCCCGTACACGCGCTGCTTCAGCAGCTCCAGCGTCGCCGCCGTCTCGTCGCTGAGTTCGGGCTGGTCGAGCCGCTCCCAGAAGATGAGGCACTTCGCAGACCGGAAGGCGTTGTCGACTCTCTCACCTGACAACGAGACACGTGCAGAGAAATATCTTTTTTTTTCTGCTGACCTTTGTTTCATTTGCTTGTCATTGTGCAAAGATTCAGGGCAGAGTCAGGCAACGACATGTTCAAGGGGGAGCGTCAAAGTCATTTCAACCCTTATATCTTGCTCGCTAATGCACGCGCTCTCTTCAGTCAGTTCAGAGTGCGACCCCGGCGCGTGAGCGTCGCACCGTCGGCTCACCGAGTTTGAGTTTGTGTTGCATCAGCTGCTCGGGAGACACGACCTGGTGTCGGAGGCGCAGCGCGAGCTGACAGTCGCGGATCGCGAGCACGAGGTGCGGCGGCGGCGCGGGCAGCGCGGCGGCTCCGCGGTGGCGGCGCACCTCCTCCCCGTACACCGTCACGTACCTGCACACGGAGCGACTCGCACTGACTACAACTGCGCAGCGACAGCTGTTTGGATGTGGCCACACAAATTACCGACGACAAACAACTCGTTTGTGACGAAATGGGCTCTTTTCATCGAAACGTGGTAGGAAATAGTGATTTACGTAGTCGCTGCGCTGTGGTCGGGACAATTCAAACAAGTAGAATGTGCGCAGCAAAATAAGGTCGGTGTTGTGCTCGGCGGTTCTGCTGTGAAGCGTGAACGCCTCGCCTGAGCACGAGTCACGCTGATGCCCCAAAAAAGAAGACTGAGAGACGGAACTAACTCGATGCAGTCCCGGTCCTTCGTCTCGATCGTCCTCAGCACATTGTAGACGAGCACGTCTGACACCAGATAGGCGAGAATCCCAATCGCGGCGTCCTTCTGCCTGTCCGCCTGCGGAAAATACATCTACAGTTCGGCAACTTTGGTTGCTCATCAAATTTCCTGTTTTCAAATTGTCGACATTATCTCGGCTCAACCAACTGGCAGAGTTCAAACCCAGAAGCGGAACTTTGATCTCTCTTTTTTTTACCGTTCTAAGTTTGACTTGTCTGTTTGGAAATCTTTCACAATGTGGGTTGGGTATATTTGCGCAATCTTCAGTTTGAAACAGTTGAATTGAAAACAAAAAGTTTTTCGACTTGGAACTGAGAACAAAACAAGACGATTGCTTGTTTGTTTGTGTGGAATGCTTTGTTGTTCTCCCCCCCCCTCCGCGGGCAGCTGGCTGACCGACCTCGGTGGCATCCTCGGTGCCCTCGGTGTCGAGCAGCAGGACGTAGCTGTCGGTGCCCGCCGCCGGGTGCGCCACGCACCAGCACCACACCCCGCGCGTCACCGTCTCCATGTCGTCACTCACCTCGAACCCTGCGCGACGCAGACCCGGTGAAGCGGGGAGAGGCGGACAGGAACATCAGCTTGGGTAAAAAGATCACCCACCCACCCCTTTTTCTGTCGCAGACTTTGTGGAGAGAGTTGATACTTTCACCAGTTCTAAGTGGTGTTTTGCAACACTTCAACAAATCAAGTAAAGTTATGAGATGAGGAATGAAACTTTGTCTTCCGGTTCGCGACAACACTGACAAAAGTTCGTGTCGTAAAAACTTGTTCGTGTTAATCATCTGTTTCTTGTTACCCAGTAAGTTTGGCTGACAGTTCATCTGTTTTGGCATGACTTGCCGATTATTTCAAAGGAGCACAAAATGTTCTGGGGGCGACCTGTAGGCAAATTGAGCGCGTCACGCACCTGGCTCCCGCTCCTGCGCCACCAGGTTCCAGAGGTGCGACTTGCCCTTCCGCGCAGCGCCCAGGATCGCAGCTACCGACAGCTGCGCCTGCAACGCGAGACTCCGGATTGGGTGGGCAAAACACCACGTTCAAGTCATTGTGTGTCACTGGTGTCCTCCCAGACATCTTCAGTCAGCAAGAAACAGATCAATGCCGCAAACAATTGCAGAGATGTGGTCACAGTTCTGTTTTATCGCACGTGTGAACCCCACGTAAGAATGCGAATCTGACCAGACGGCAAAGAAGGCACCGAATGTTCACATCACAGCGTGTGCCCGCTTGTGTTTGACAGTGATTGACATTTGTTGAGAGTTTGTTTCTCTACTCCAGCTCTGTGTCCAAAAATTCCACAAGAGATTGCCCCGCAACAAAAGGAATGTGCACTGCATGAATCAGCAACACGACGCACGTGGTCCTGCGGGAGTCTGCGGATCGTGTCCCGGACGACGGTCGGTCCGTCGCGGGAGAACGAGACGAGCGGCAGTGGGCGCTCCCAGCCCTGCGTCGCCTGCACCGGGATCACGTGCGACATCTCCAACAAAGGGACACAACCAGCAAACTCTCAAAACATGCTGCCAATTGGCTCTCAGGTTCTTAAAAAAACAACGCACTGAGTTTTGAGATTCACGGTCCGTTTTGATTCTGAAGTTTATCAAGGAGCATTGTAAACAACGTACCTGTGTGAAATCTCAACAAGTCTGGGGTGTTGTGATCAAATGTTGTTGTCGTTGGTTGCGGATGCCTGTATACGAATTGTCCTCTGTTCACAATGCCTACCGCATAAAGAACAGCTGTGAGCATGGTGAGTCCACAAAAAATAAAAATAAACTTTTGGGGCAGGCACGACTTGGGGGATCCACGCTGACAAAACCACCGCATACATAATGACATCAGGCGACGTTGCCTGTCAGCTGATCGTTGTGCATGCGGAAAGTTTCTCATTCCGACAGTAGACAGCTCCACCTTTTCACTTGTTGCAGCCACAGCAGCGATCGTGCAACACATGAAGCGCGTCGCGGGCCGTGCAGGGCAATTTTCCCGTGACGTGGATCCAATGAACGTTCAGCAGAACACGGGCGATCTTTCCACGGTGCGTGGGTTTGGAATTGCGCCACAATGGTTGTATGTGAATTTTACAGACTGCGTCAACAATAAGCAAAGAGATGGGTCGATCGATCGGAAGAACCTTTGCGTCTCAGAGCGAGAGAGACATTTCAGACAAGAAAGTCTGAAAGTCGTCACCGAATCACAGACAAATGCATCACAGATCAGAGAGAGTGGCCATTCTTCAACAAAAACCAATCTCCAAGTTGACAGGACGCTGATAGACTGCGGCGTCGATTTGCTTCGCTGCTGTTTCTGAACATCACAACGTGAACCTCATCTTATTTTGAGGCGCAGATTCATTGTTTGTTTTGCCAGATGCACGGTGCACGTAGTGCTCATGTGGCCAGCGAGCTTTTCGCGACAGACTTCAAAATTCTTGAACTCCTTCAGTGGCATGGACAATGCACCGTGCACGATTTCAGGGAATTTGTTTTCTTTTGGCCTGAAGGTGACGTCTCAACCGCTGAACTGCGGCGTGGCGCAAAACTCAGTACCTGTCAGGCCGTTTGTGGTTTTGACTACACAAAATTGACTTGAATACGTATTCTCAAGCTTCACTGCAACCACAACCTACCACATGTCGGCCATCAATGAACCTGCCTTGAGGTACTCGCACGCAGAAGCAAAGCTCAAGCATGACAACGCTTGGTTCCTTGCCCAGGAAACAGGTGGCTTTTCTTCCACGAGAAGGCCAAGGAAATTGATGTGAATCGAACCCTGAAAGAACCTGCATCAGGACTGAGCACTGTTCTTGAGATGAATGACGGGTCTGCAAGAGGTGCGATCACACACCTCTTCGTCTCACCCCACAGGACCCAGGGGCCTCAGAGACGACGAGAAACAGAAAACAGTTTTTCACTTCAAATCTTCAGAAACAAACGGACCAGAGCTTTTGCGTTTCAGCTCTTCTTTCAAGATTGATCCTTCAGCCACACCCGGCTGGCTCCTGCTTTTGTGTGCACGCGCAATCATTTCACACTTGTAGGTTTGGGTATCAACTATTACAGACCATTTTTCCACTTTTTGACTTTGTGCAAACTTGTGTTGGTTTCTGGTTTAAATTTTGTCTGGTGCTGCTTTGTATGTAAGAAGTGCGTTTCTTGAAACGAAGATTATGTTGCTGTGTGAAATATGATTCACACTCACAAAATTGTTCTAATTGTTCTTGGATTGCAAAAGGAAAACCAACGTAACGAATAATGTTCTTTGTACTTTTCTGTGCCGTGCTCGGAATTATTTTGTTCTTCTTTGGTAGCGATGGCACGTCAGCTCGAGACAGAGCGAAGTCGCTGCAGCAGTGAAGCCCGCGCCGAGCACGACCAAAGCGCCCCACACGTCGACAACTCGAGAAGGCCTGGGGCTGACCGTCTGCTCAGCGGGCTCGCACTTGTCGTGCTGCGTCCAGTGCAGCTTCTCGAAGCGCTGCAGGAGTCCGGTCTCGACCATCACATTCATCCTGTGGAGCAACACTCAACATTACTTCACAACCAGCTGGTATCAGAAGGACGATGATTCAACGTGCGCTGTAAATTTGAACAAACAATGAGTCGTTTTCCTTTGTGCTGCGAGGACACAAATTTGTTTGCACTCACACTTGATTGAACATGTTGAGGTACGGAAATCCTTTGTAAGTGGGAAAAACGAGGCTGGATTTGAAGAACTCGTGCTTGGCGAGTCTGACATCGCAGATGCGCTCCCTCCGCAGGAAGCCGGACGTGAACGCTTTGCCCCCGATGCGGACGTAGCGCTCGCGCCGGATCCTCTCCACAGCGGACATCACAGAGCCGTAGCCCGCACTCTCCAGGTTCTTCTCGTTGACACTGATCTGGGCGTCCCAGATGCGCTTGTACAGCCCACGCTTCGCGTTCTGCGCGAGAAAGAAAATCTGCAACTGACAGTTCATTGTTTGGAAGCAATGACTCAGTCTCAGTTGCGCACTGTCATGAAAAAAACCATATGTTTTACCCAGAACTGAACCTTTCCCACTACCCTGCTTGAAGCTGTGGAACAGCTTCACCTGCGAGCATACCCTGATGTATTTGGGGTATAAGAAGCTGTACCCGAAGCAGTTTGGGGGTTATCGTGAGTACCATGGAGACATATGAACGTGTATAGAATAAATATGTTGGTACATTGGGTATTCTACCCAACAAGTTTGTTTGCTTGGCTAGCATGGGAGCCAGATAGCATTGAGTAGAGGGACGTGAAGACATGAGGTGGGCACCCGTGCCCGAGGGTGGCCATGGGTACCGCAGGACCCAGCCCACCGCCATGCAACAGTCGGGGGCACTTTGCGCTCTCCAGCAGCTGCGTCTGACAAAGCGATGCGAACCTTCAGTTGGAACTGGACAAGAGAAAAGATTTTGGAGCCCGACCACTCACCGCGAACAAACTGTGTTGGGCGGAACCAGCACTTATCCCGGCCTGGAACACGGGATGCTCCGCCAGATCCTGCAGACTGTTCAGCGCGGCGACCTTCTTCTGTACCGAGAGCAACGCCACGAGATTCCCGGAGAAAACGGCCCCCAGGGTCACAGTGGCGATCCACAAGTAAGACACAAAAACTCTCACTGAGGAACTGGTTGATGAACAAGGATCTCCTGAAGAGAAACACGAAGACAAACAATGGCAACAAGAAAAAGTCTGCATCGTGAATGGTTGAGTTCTTCTTCAAACGAATCAATACACAGGCTTTTGGTAACCTTGATAACAAAGTTCTTGTTATATATATTTACCATGACCACCCCCTAAGTACTGCCATGGCCTTCCATAGCCACAGCAACAGCCACAGCCAATCATATCATTACCCTAGATGGAGCCACTATCCTA
>JAAUXT010118215.1_pt1 | contig 22884 bp, 25 predicted proteins | sample 7278171 | NCBI WGS metagenome assembly JAAUXT01 (sample SAMN14350112, study PRJNA611818) | marine sediment metagenome | isolation source: surface marine sediment (1.8m) | place: French Polynesia: Moorea | collected 2018-08 | reverse complement strand
TTTTCCGTCATGTTCAGCACCTTGCTGCGATCAGGCATTGTGCTTCTCCGCCAAAGCATTGTTCTCTGTAGTCAAGAGTGGTTCGAGCACTGAACATGACGGTAAAGACTTAGTATTCCCCTCGTATAGGATTTGGGGGTGAGTGCGGGATGTCAAATGGAAGATTGAGGGAGGGGGGAAGCATAGGTGCACAAAGGTGAACAATCATCAGTCGTTGCATCAGAACAGGCATTTCATTGTTGGAGATACGTCCAAAATGTCACGCGAACGCGTTTGGCTCGGCCTTGGCAACAACAAACGAAGGACTCGCAAAAATATTTGCCTTGGAGCTACGCAAACATTGGCGTAGTGAGTGACGCAAGGGAAGCTCCGGCTGATGCAAGACCACAAGGACTCGCCTTATGTGGGCGAGGGATGGTCATGATGAAGCTGCGTGCATGTAAATGAGATGAGCTGCTCATGGAATATGCATGAGGCAGAGTCAGCTGATGCCTGTGTCACGACAGCCGCAGCTGAGGCTGTTTCAAGGCGAAGTTTCCATTTGCGTCACCATGTGAAGGTGAAAATCCCGCCACGTGTGTGGGAAGGACAGTTCAGTCGCACTGAAAAGGGACTGAGAACTGAGGAATCTTCAGAAAAAGATAAAGTTTCTTGCTGCTTGAGACAGCTTTGCCGACAGAATTGTTTTCTGTCTTGTGTCAGCGAAAACGCTATTGTTGGTAGAATTCACAAAGTTCTGCGGCAGAATCGCAATTCGAGAGTAAAGGGCAGACCTGTGGTTCTAGTCCCTTTCTACTTCCTCGCCATTACAAGTCCCACAGAAACCATTTCTGGCGGAGACTGATATCGACAGATCAAGGCTCAAGGCCCAAAGGAAAACATGTTGTTGTGTCCTCAAAAGCAGGGATCCAAAAATAGAACGAGACTGTTTTGGTCTTCATGCCTGAAAGGCTTCAAAGTGGAACGTGACTTGGTACACGTACGAGTACAAAGTGCGCCGCGTCTTGTCAACGCTCTGAAGCTTTTGTGGAGTTTCCCCGTCTGCTCTGAGCGATAACAAACGAATCTCACAGGTTTTTAGGAGAGCAATAAACTGGTCTTTTTCTATTCAGACAACTAGTATGTTGTGTAGACTTCCAAATTCTGAAGCTCGTGGTCGTGTTTTTAGAAAGTCAGAAAAAAATAGAGCAAAAAGTTGGGGGGGGGGGAGACCAAAGTGAATGCATGCCGTTTAGCTTTTGCAAGAATAGGTCTCAACCCAAGTCTGGCCCTTTCAAAACAGCAAACGAATGAAAACAACACGCAATGCAGTGTTTACTTCAGGTTGGGGTCAAAAGGTATTCGGACACAACAAATTGAGATGAGATTTTGCAGCAATGTCAATGTGAATGTTGAAAGACAATCTGCCCTGAAGGCAACACGCTTGGAGTTACCGGAGTTCTACCATAAAAGCCGTCAAGCCGTATGGTAGCGCTTGTGTACAATGTCTATTTTCATCCATTTTCATTGAATACGTGTGTGTATGCATTTCCAAGTACGTTGCTTTTAGTGCAGAGTATTCAAAACAAGTATCTTCTGGCAACATCACAAATTTTGTCGCAGCTTGCCAAAGAGCTCCCCACGTGTGTGTGCTGGCATAGATATTTTGCGCCACAATCGAGAGGATCAGAGTAAAAAAGGTAAATTTATTACCTTCGTGTCCCCTGTATGGTGAAAACAGGAGCATGCCCTTCGTGAACCCAGCTTTTTACATTTTTCGAACCAACTTGATGTATTTTATGTGACACTTCTAAATGCTGAATCCAAGCATGCTTCTGCTACAGCGACGAACAAATACGCGAAACAACTGGGAATAAATCTGCAAACCCAGCTGCGTGCACGCAGCCATGCGGTTCGAGATTCTAGTTTCGTGGTTCGGTGAGGAGAGGCCTTTATCAAACAACAGCGCAGCATTGGTTCTCTGTGGTTAATTTTTCTTCCGCACGCCCAACTTGCAGCTAACTCCAGTCATTTTCAGTGCCCGGATGTTTTTGCGCATTGTTTACTTGTTTATTTGTTTACTTACAAACCATGGAGAACGAATGCGGCGCATTTAGTGGGTTTGCAGTTCTACTCAATGGAGACAAAAACTTGTCAGCCAAAATTTGAGGGCAATGGTTTCCATGGGAACAGTTGCTATCCTTGTGAACGCAGTTTCTATCATGTACGAAATGCCAGTACACGCACACACGTCGCACTAACAATTGTAACTGTGTCGTCATACGAAGACACAATTCGCTCAAAAAACTCCAACCTGACCATCCATCTTTGAACAACTTGTCGAGGTACCCGCGCAGTTCAGAATGTGCCTAGCTACCAAAGGGGGCGTTGTCATGGTCACGTTGCCATGGCGTTGCTATGGTTTTGTTCACGGAACCACAGTTTTGCACGGGTCAGCTGGTCCTGATGCTCGAGATGTAGGGTAAGATGCAGAGTGTCCAGGGGCCAGCTCACCTGGTGCAGGGGCTCATTGGGCAGTCGGAATCAGTTGCAGGTACGAGAACAGCAGAGTAGGCGTCCACAGTAAAGCAAGAGACCTATTCTTGGGTAGGGTAGCGTTTGCAGAGCGATTATTCACCGATTCTCTATCGATTCTTCCCGTTACAGAGTCTAGATGGTCCACGCACACAGAAATGCGCTTTCACGCAACGTCCGGTAGCAGCGACGTGACGTCATCGAGTTAGTTGCTTTGGCAACATTGGCACCTGCGTTTCCCCCGGGAACCACACAGAAGAAGAAACACAGATGAAGACTTTTTAGGTTCATTTGGGGTGTGCCATCTTTCAGTTCTTTAACGTTTCTCTTTTTTGGGAGGGCGCTTCTTTTGCAGGATCAGTTGGGAGGGTTTTACAGATTTTTTTTCTTGTGTGTGCGATAATGTGTGTATTTGCAGTGACGGAACCACTCCCAGTCCGCCATTGCTCCTCGCTTCATCCCCTTCACAGTTTCAGGGCACTCGTTTGCACTGAAGCGCCATCTTTCATTCATCATCACATTCATTCGCTCGATTGCTTGAAATTGCCTCAATTTCCAGGACGGTGTTGTCGCAACCTTTCCTCAAGGACCCCAAAATTCACAGAACGCCGTCGAATCATTGTAGATACAAGGAGAGGCGTTAGGGATGCAAGGCGCTGCCGGCGTTGCCTACGCGACCAACGCCGCCGCGCATGCGCGTGCCGGCGGCGTCCACGCCGTCGCGTTCCACACGGCGTCATCGCGCAGTGCTGCCACCTCGAGAGCGGCGGCGGCGTCGCGGTACCGCGGCGTCCTCGGGACGATGGTGACGATCAGCCGCGTCGAGGGACCGCGCGCCCTCTACAACGGCCTGGTGCCCGGGCTGCAGCGCCAGATGGCGTTCGCGTCGATCCGCATCGGGCTCTACGACTCGGTGAAGCAGCAGTACGCCCTCGCGCTCGGCTGTGAGTACACACACACACACACACACACACACACACACACACACACACACACACACACACACACACCGCTGTCATGTCAGGGCGAATTTAGTTTTGGTCGCGGAGGTAAGATCTCGCTTCAAAAATTTTCCTTTTGATTCAGAGAAATTGCCTGACAGTTGCAAGCAGCCATCAGCTGTGATCACGCAAAAACTCACGTGTGTGCGCGCGCACGCACTCACACACACACACGCACACACACATCCGGACTCCCTCGCTGACCCCTACCTCCATCTCTCTCCCTGCAGCGGGTGGCGTGGCGGTGCGCATTGCGGCAGGCGTCACGACAGGGGGCGTGGCGGTGCTGGCGGCGCAGCCGACGGACGTGGTGAAGGTGCGGCTGCAGGCGGCGCGGCCCGGCGCGGGGGAGGCGCGCTACCCGGGGACGCTGGCGGCGTATCGCGCCATCGCGCGTCACGAGGGCGTCGCCGGACTCTGGAAAGGTGCGTCACGGAACCGGCTCTGTGAATCGCGAGTTTCAGCAAACGGCCCGCAAACTTGGAAACGCAAACTTATCATTTGACTATCACAACGTGCCGAAAGTTCGTTAGCGTTTGCAGGGTTTTGGGCTGTTTGCTAAACTCCCGAATAGATTGGGGTCAGGCGTGTTTTACTTTGGCGTGTGCAGAATGTGGTGTGTGAATAGTTTGTAACAACGCAATGCGACCCATTTGCACAGGTTATCACTCCCACCACCAAAACAGCAGAGGCACGAACCAAGGTCTGTTGTGTGAAAAGAGAGGGTCTGGGCCCCTTTGGTATTTGGCGTACCAAAGTATTCAGCACCAGCTGTGAGCAGACCAGAGTTCAGTCGCGCTTCTTCATGAAGGTCGATCTGCACAGCTGTGCAAATGAGGAAAAAACATGTTTTCAATGTTTGAAGTACACTCAAAGTGACGGGCACAAAGGTCAATGACCCGTCCGCAATCTGCCACAGTTCCATGAACCGACACAGAAAACGTGAACCTTGCCAAAATTTACACACCAGTTCTATTGAAGTGCCAAGGTCCACGACTGTTGGGGACGCTCTCTGTCCTCCGTCCTTCCTCACTGAACGAGGAGCCAGTTGTTTATCGAATGGTGATGAGTCTACAACGGGCCGCCGGTCGCACCACAGTTTTCTCTTTGTTTTGGAGGGGGATGCCAATGTTCGGTTCACAAACGTCCGCACTGAAGGACGACTGAGTCAGGTGTCAGTGTTTTGTGGACCTGGGTCCTCCGAGGCCGGGCTGCCCTTCGGCACCGGTGTCTCAGGACCAACCGACCAGCAGAATTCCTGACATTGTGGGACTTGTTGCGGATGCTGGAAACAGGTCCTGAAATGTGCCCACCTGGGTGGTCGACAGGCAGCTTGTCTGAAATTCTAGGTTCGGTTGTTGACCTGACCTGAGGTCGGCAACAGGTCCTGCTGCACCGGTTGTCAGAGTTATGTCCTTAGCTGTGGGTGCAAACAATTCGTGACCCTGAGTATTGATGTTGGCTTGTCCCGACGTCAGTGCAGCACGAGTGAGGCAAGGCGTTGGTTTTCCCGGAACTGGTGTCACATTCATCATCTGATTAGCACAGTTAGTGTTGTGGACACTTGTTTATCTCTGGTTCTGGACTTGGGACTACGAACTCTGCTGTGTCATTATGACGAGGGGAAAACATCGCACTTTGACTGCGGTTCCAGCCATCGTCTTGAGATTCCTGTGCAAATGAAGACACGATCGACCTTGATAAGAATTCAGGCCGCGTCGCACTGGGTGCGTCACGCGTTGCGTGCTTGTGACAAGTTGACGGGCGTTGCCTCGCAACCGACGTCGCAGCGCCCACGGACTTGAACAAGGACGCAACGCGTGACGCACCAGTGTGAAACCGCCCAGCCGGCGATTTAGTGATAAAAGTTGCAGATTCAGGGAAACAAATTCATCAAAAGTGAAATTTGAACGCGGAATGTTATGAGATAAGATAAGGTACGGCAGATGATTTCGCGGTGCACAAAGCTCGACTTGTAGGACGCAACACAGGACGCAACCCATGACATGACAGAAGTTGGTCACATCCTGTTGAACCTAAATTTAGACTCCTTCTGCTGTTGGAGATGTGGTTTTCTCCGCATTCTGTCCTGTTCTAGCTGAAACTGGTTCCAAAGCTATGAATCTCTGTGTGTACGCAGTTCGTTTCTGTTGACTCGCGCTGGGAACTGTGCGACCTTGGGGGCGAGATCAAAGTGCCGACTGACAGAACGATGCGCAGAAATGAAACGTCGTCGTGCGAATGGCGTTTTCGTCACATTTTTTTCCTGCTCTGGCTGAAACTGGTTCAAAAAACAACAAAGAATCTGTCTGTGCGCAGTTCGATTCGTTGGTAACTGGGTGCGTGTCCTTGGGGAACGATGCGCACATACGGCCGTTGTGTGAATGGCGTCCTTTCGCCACTTCATTGTTGCTTTCGTTGCTTCGCAAAACAATTCGAGCCGTCAGCGCTGAGTGACGAAGTTCGTTTTGGCGTTGCGTGCGTTGATAGCGTGACCAGTTCTTCCTTTCTTTCCAAGCGGACTCTTTCAAAAAGTTTCATTGCGCTTTTCCAGGAACGAGCCCGAATATCGCCCGCACCACCATCGTCAACGCGTGCGAACTCGTAACGTATGACGTCATCAAGGAGCGTCTGCTGGCGCTGCGTCTGCTGCGCGACGCCATGCCGTGTCACGTGGTGTCGGCGTTCGGCGCCGGCTTCGTGACGACGGTGGTGGCGTCCCCTGTTGACGTCATCAAGACCCGATATATGAACTCGCCGCCCGGAGCGTACGCTGGAATCTTCGATTGCGCCGCCAAGATGTTCTCGCAGGAAGGGTTCTCCGCCTTCTACAAAGGGTGCGTGCAATTCTTTGCTTTGATGGGCTTTTGGTGCGTAATGTGTTGCGTTCCTCACACTGTATCACTGGAGATGTAGCTTTGGCCTGTGAGATTTCAGACCAGGTTCACCCAGGATGACTTGCTTGTTGCGTGCGACCACGTGATGCGCAGAGGCGCAGAGGGACGCAACGTCTTGAGTAGACTGAACAATCCTCGAATGACAGCTTTGGAAATTGACGCTTCGTGCTTGGTTGTTCTACAGCATTGGAAAAGGCACAAAAAATTGCACGTCGTCTTATGGACAACAGGCACGGTTCTGAAGCATTGGGAAATACATTGACACTTTACGCATCTTGTTTTGCAGGTTCATGCCGTCGTTCCTGCGTCTCGCGTCGTGGAACGTCGTCATGTTCGTATGTTACGAGCAACTGAAGCTTGCGATGGCGAAGCGACGCGACGAGGAGGGAGGGGACGCCGCCGAGGGGCCGGGGCGCCGCCGCGTCCTCTCCGCCGCGTGAGGTGGGCCTCTGCCCCGGGAAGAGCGTGGCCTTGCCCCGGAGCCCTGCGGCGTCCGTTGACCACTTCCGCAGGGACTTGGCGGCCTGATCCTCGGGCGCCGGACGGCCGGTCTCCCGGGGGCAGACGGGACCGGGGCGAAGCACCGGAGACCCCGGGGGTCCTCGCTACCGGCGCGCCACCACCCAAGCTGAACCGGAAGTGGATCTGAAGACGAGGCTCCTGCAGCTGAGAACCCGAACAAACTGAAGCGAAGACTTGAGCCACACACCTGCTCCAGAATCTGGGGTGTGAAAGTTTTCTCCACCGCTCACAGTGTGGGGTTTCAAAGGTTCATAATCGCTTGTCCAATAGAATAACATTCCTGGGTCACGCATGCGCAGCGTCTGTTGTATTTTGTTTTCCCTCCTCAGATTCAACGCGTTCAGTTTGTGCATTGTAGATACTTGAGTTGGATACTGTTGTCCTTCGTTTGTTTTGTTCAGTATTCGGATTGAATTGTTTGGTGCGGTAGTTGGAAGGGTTTGTTCAGAGGGGGGGATGCAGTGGGTTTAATGTATGGATGTTAGAGAAAACATTCCCAAACGATACATGACCAAACTGTGTGCAGGGTAACCAAGTGGACTCAGGGGACCTGTGTGTGTGTGTGTGTGTATCAGCTGCGTTTGAGACGTTGTTTTCACATGATCAGACAAGCGTGACGTCACTGCGCGTCCGTAGACGCTTGCGACGCCGCCATCGCAATTGACCTCATTTCGGAGACGCAGGCGCGTGGCGTATTTCGTGTGAACGTGGCTACATCTGCTGGAGGAGAGTGGAGAGTTGGTTTGAGTGAGTGAGTTGACTTCCAGTATCTGCGCGTGTTTGAGATGAATATTCTTGGTGATTCCTACACCACGCACAGGTGTGCGTTTCTTCGATCAAGTGTGGGTTTTGGAAGATTCTTTTGACTGCTAGTTTGCACGGTCTGACACCCAACACAGCAGTTTGTTGGTCGGACGCAATTACATTGTGGTTGGGATTTTGTGGGGTAAAACCGCAGCCAAACACAGACGTTGCTCATATCAAATGTTTTCTCGGGTTGTGACCTGTTCTCTCCAGTGAGGAGAAGACCCGTTTCACACTGTTTGGGTTCACGGACACTGTGTCTTAACACGTGGCGCATCCAGTGTGAAACAGGCCTCAGATCTGTGTACTTAGATTTGAAGTTGTACTGTTTTGCAGCTGAATGACCATGTAGATCTAACCATAGCCCAGTTCTCGTTCACTTGTAGCGAGAGTTGTACGAGAACTGATTGACCAATGCAGTGACAATGTTCCAAGATGCATAGCACGCATGTGTGAGTTTCCTGGTATCCAGGGTGACGCAGGTGATATTTGTGTTGTCATGGTATTGAAGCGCACCTGTGTGAACTGACCAATCACAGGGAACGTCACTGGATGCGTCATGCACTGCGTCTCTGTGCAATTCAGTTGGCTGGGCGACTGTTGACCAAAGTCGCAACGCGCACGGACCGATGCGGACATGAACGCAACGCACGACGCATCCCGTGTGAAAAAAGTCGCACACGGTGTAGAAACTTGATATTTTTGCAATAAATGAACTTGCCAAAAGGAACTCTCGAGGTGTTCTCGAATTTTATTGCAAGACTGCAATCACGAAAGTTCGTGATTGAAATTTTCTTGTGTTCGGACTAGTTGAACCGACTAAGTAGAATCAGGGTGTGAAGTTACAGTTTGACCTGATCAAAATCAACAGTTCCTAGTGTTTGTGTGTTCGATCTTCATCGCGAGTCCAGACTTGGTTCTTATACTGTACAGAAAATGGTTCCTGTGAACTCACACAATGACTTTTCAAGACTTCTGGTCAAGAAAGGAGTTCTGTGATTAAACAGGAGCCATTTTGTCGGGTCAGGACCCATTTCTGCCACGATGTGAACACAATGACAAGTTTTGTGATCGCGGAGTTGTAAAACTTTCGACGCGAAAGCAAATCGAACAGCATTTCCACGGCCATGGTTCCGTTCGATTTGGAGCTTCACCCAAGACACACAGACTGCAAGTTGTGTGTAGATTTCTCCATGATTTTATTTGGCAACAAGACGATTAGTAGAATTCATTTCATATATCGTAACAAAAAAGAATCATGTTCAAGACATAGACACCGTCAGACTCAACAGTTCAGTTCCATAGACGAAGCTGTTTTCACACGGGGGGGGGGAAGCATGGGCCTTGAAACTGAATTTTGGTCACCCCCCCCCCACTGTTTAGAATTCTGTCCTGACGCGTTGGGGTTCACAGAAATAACCGGGTACAAAAGGGACTTTATGCACGGCATTTGGGGCGCACGTCGCGCCAACGTCAAAAAGAGCACACAAATTGATGATGTTGTGCACAGTTTCTACGGCACTGGCCAATCACCACACACCACACGATATTGGCGATGACGCGACGTTTGACGGAAATGTGGTGCATAAAGTCCCCATTGACATCCACGACCCCAACGTGAAAACGACTTCTTTTCAACAATTTAGTTTTCACCAGGCAACTGCAGGGTGGGTGGGTGTGCGACCGTTACATCAAGCCTGTATCGCACTGGATGCGTCACGGGTTTCGTGCGTACAGCTCAAGTCAACCTGACGACGCTGCGTATTTTGTGGTAAAACACGTGACGCACCCCGTGTGAACAAGGCCCGTCAGCTTACGGGGTTGAGGCCAAGTCCAAGTACGTTTTCGCGTGAGAACGCTTGCATCGCAACCGGTGTTGCTTGGCAACAAGGGCCCCTTTCTGCAAGATTTGACCGACATCGAACGTGCCCAACGCAACGGCATCCAAACCAAGCTTCTGGCGGGGAAACGCCGCACCTGACAACACCCGTCGTCAACCGCAGCTGCGCATGCGCGTGGGCAAAGCGTGACATACACGTCACAGTACATGCGCGAAACAAGAATTCAATGGCCGTGTTCGATTTACACGTGCGTCAAACCGAGTGAGCCGAAGTGGCTCACTTTGTCCTGTCTCCAACCCAAGGACAAAGTCGCGCGACTTCACCGACGGCGAGCCACACGCGTAAATCGAACACCCGCATTCAAAATTAATAATTTTATGTTTTCACAATACAAAGACGGAGCACCACTTCACTTTGATTCCTGTAACACAAACATGTCTGAAATGACTTGGTGCCGCAGAAGACCGTTGCGCACCGCACGTGCCACACAGTCCCTTGTACGTACACCAAAGCACACACACGCACACGTGCGTAGCACATGAAAGTCCTGAACAACAATAAAATTTGCAGGAGTAAAATTAACTTCGTGCGGTGTGCAACGAACTTCACTGATTTTATCACATTCGGATCACACATTGTCCAACACACGCACACTTCCAGCTCTCACACGCACACACAGCAAACACACACACTCACCCACCATGCATGCACACACAACACATGCACACACATCCAACAAACGCACGCACACACGTCTCCAACACACACGCAAACCACGCCCACGTTCAACAAACCAACACGCTCTTTCCCCGCGGTGAATAAAATGCAAAATGTGATTGTTTCTGCCAGTTTTGTCCTTCCTGTCTTTGTCCTTCGTTCGCGTCCATTCATTTTTGGACCCCGGTCCACGTGTGGTCCGGTTGTTCTTTGTGAGAACGACACAAGAACGGACACGCAACACGTGCGAACCCAACCAAAATAACGCGTTTGATTTCGTTCTCTCAGTTTCGACTCAATCACAAAAGGTGCAGGAAAAGATTGAAAATGTTCACTCTGTCAGCTTTGACCAAAGAAATTTGTCCACAAGTGCGGAAAAATATTCAACATTTGAAAGTGCACCCGGTGCACATCGCCACAAGCTGGCTGCGTCATGCGTCTCGTCCCTGTGAACGCAGCGTCACCTTTTGTACAGGGACGCGACGCATGACGCACCCGGCAGACGCAACAACAACGTTCAGCCGACGCTCTTCATTCAGCAACTTCGCAAAAACGAACAATGATCACAAGACGAGAAAACGTACAAAACCTCCATGTTGAAATGCAACAAACCTCATCTGGGCATCGATCTGGGCGTTCGATTGGCCACGTTCGATTTGGTGTGTCTCGCCTCTCTGAACGCATCGACTGGCGAGCTCAGAATCCAACGCAGAATCGAACGTGCCCCACAGATGTCTCGGTCTGCGCGCCGAAACGAACACATCCACTCTGACCTTTCTCCACAGAGACGTAACAATCTAAACTACGTTTCAAGATCACGATGTTCGAACAAGGCACCAAACAACTTTCACACCAAAACGTCTGCCTGTTTCACGCTGAAAACTTGTGCAACGCATTGCGTCCCTGAACAAGTCAATGGGCACTGCTCCTATGCAGTGACGCAGCGCCCACTGATACACCGAGACGCAATGCGTGACGCACCCAGTGTGAAACAGGCCTTAACAAAAACGCAAAGAACACTTTGCGTCAACCTGGAAACGAATCAGGTCGTCTGCAGCCTCACACACAGTTCGTCACCATGGAAACGACGGCGCAACATACGGGAAAATAGATGACTTCGTTTCTCGTTTTGTTTCCATAGTAACACACTTGGTAATAGAACCTTCCATATTTACAGCAAGTTGTTGTCTCTGTACAAAAGGTACAAAAAAGGCAAAATTTACACCGTGCGGCTCTTTTGGCTTTAGTTTTCCCCAAAACGCATTTCGGTTGGACCTCATTGGTCAGCGAATCCAGCTGCACCACACGACGCTCTCTCATTGGCTGGACGCTCAGCCTATGAGAGCGTGTCGCCCAATCCCTAATTTGACGGCTTCACATTGTGACGTCACATCACTTGCATTTCGAACTCAGGTAATTGATTGTTGCAATCAAACCCGCACAAGACTCCACCTTGACCTCCAGGAAAAACCTGCACCTACGTCTTTGGGATGTACCTCCCAGAAACGCGGAGTACCCATGGTCATCCTCTCGGCGCCAGTGCCAGAGCCGTGTCAGCTGCCCTGCCCAGACACGCAATGCGTGGCGCATCTGGTGTGAGGCAGGACCACATGATCTGGCTTCACCAGCTTTTGGTGCATCTCTCAGACTCACGCCTTACGTCCCTGAACAAGTCAGTGGGGAGGTTTAGTTGCAACACGTGCGAGGGGACACGTCACTGGGAGGGCATACGTGTGACGTGCGACATGGCATTACAGGCTGGAAATCAGTTTCACTTGTTTTCTAATTTTGAAAAATATGTTTAATTTAAATGGATACCAATTTCTTTTCACATATGGCTGGTCCTTAGTGTCAATACAAAAATACTTTAGAGCCAAATACAGGTCACCAAAAGAATGGAAAGAAACTTTATCACAGATTTTTTCAGGGTGAAATGTCACGTTGCACGTGGCACGGGGACGTCATACGCATTGCAACTAAACTTCCCTGAGTCTCACAACCGGGCTGGGGAGTGCGACGGGGTTTCCTCGATCCCTCAGTGCATCTCATACTGGATCCATAAGCGTTGCGCCCGAGCTTCAGTCAAGACGCGCTACGTCACAAGCGACGACGCAGCGTCCATTCAGGAACTCCAGCAAACTTGTGAGCCCCAGCCGCAAACATCCAAATCTTGCCAATCGTCACCACGTGATGTTGGTGCTCGCCTATGGCGTCTTACAGGACGCTTGTCCTATTTGATCCAACAGTGGTGCAGCGCCTGACGCATCCTGTGTGAAAAAGGCGTTGTTATAGCAGATACGGCCCCTGGAGAGTGTGAGGTCAAGGCCAAAGTTCTGCAGTCCAGGTTCCTGCAGGGGGAGTGCCCCTTTCAACAGAGACTCGGGAACGGCCTGCGAACAAAACTTGCTGAAACTGCCTGTTCCTTGCTGATGACGTCATATCACGTGTTCGGCGGCCTGTCCCTTCCTGATGACGTCACGTCACGTGTACGGCGGCTTCCCTGAGACGCCAAAACGTCGTCACGTGGGTTTGCTCACACAGCACCACAGAGCTGCACTCAACTCGTCACCTCCCCACGCGCAATCTCCTTCTCCATCAGCAGCTGCCCAAATGTTCTCTCCTTGCAAAAATGCGGCGAAACTTGTCCAGCACCTTCACCTCCTCATTTCACTCACAGAGTGAATCTGCCTTACACACGCGTATTCGCGAGGCGATCATACTACGGGCACCAGAGGGCACAACCGGAAGTTTCTCAACGGGTGCCCGGTGGTGCGCATGCGCAGTCAGCTTCAAGTCATCCATGCAGTGTCCCTCCTGAGGACGTTTCAAAAATGCCGTCACTGAAATTAGCTGAGCTGTTCTCTGAGCTGGTCACTTCTTCTGTTGTTGCTGCTGCTGCTGCGCGGCCTGTTGTTGCTGTTGTTGCAGCGCATGCGCAGTTTTCTGCGCGGAAATTCTGTTGAATTGTGACGCCGCCGGCGGCGTTGATTCAGACGCCGACGCTGACGTTGACGCCGCCACGGGACTCAATTTGTACACCTCGCCCTGTTCCGGCTGAGTCAACTTCTCCTTGTGGTCAGCGTCATGTTTCGTCGCCATGGCAACGTTCTGGCCTTCCCCTCCGCCGCGACTTGAGCTGGCTTGAGGTCTCCCTGGATGACTTTCAGTGCTTTTTGCTGACGCAGCACTTTTGCTAGTGGCGGAGGTTTGAGGGGTTCTCAGCGGGCGCGCCTCGCTCCTTGTTGGCGGCATGAGTTGGGTGGGCGGCGGCGAGGCGGCGTGGCCCTCGGCCCGGGGTGGGATGGGCGGGGCAGTGCGGGGCGGGGTGGCGCGGGGTGGAGCCGGCGGGGCAACACGGGGAGGGGCGGGCGGGGCGGCCCGGGGCGGCGTGGGCGGGGTAGACGGGGCGGCTCCTCGGGGCGGGCTGAGCGGGGTGCCCCGGGGCGGGGTCGGGGGCGTCCCCCGCGGGGGAGTCGGCGGCGTCCCCGCGGCGAGCCGGGCGAAGTGCGAGCCGCCGGCGCCGCCACGGCCCCCGGCGCCGTCCCCCTTGAGGCTGGACGCGCTGGACGGAGGCGTCTCCTCCTCCTTGATCGGCTCCATCTCCTTCTCGCCTTTACTCGGGCACCGCACCTGAAAAAATAGCACAAAAATTTGAGATGCCTTGTTGCTCTAGGTGCGTCGCGCATTGTTGCACTACGTGGCGTGGTACGCAAATGGAGAGAAACAGCCGTTGTTCACGCATCGAAGGAATGACGGCAGCAGTTGAAATGCGACCCGCTCAACAATGGACACACACACACGCACACACACGCACACACACACACACACACACACACACACACACACACACACACACACACACACACAGAGTCCTTTAACCCATGAGATTCAAGCAATGCAACGGTCATGTTCACACTAGGTGCATCGCATGCCGTGTCACGCATGAGCGCGCGCACGCGCACTGCGTCATACCGGTGGCTCCAGGGCAACGACGCCGCCGCCGCCGCCGGCGTCCCCTCCGTGCGCATGCGCTGCGGCATCCTGCGCCGCCTCTTGCAGCGCCGCCGCCGCTGCCGCCTCCTCCCGCAGCACCTCCACCCACATGTCGTAGTTGTCCTTGAGGTTCTTGGTGAGCTCGCAGTTGATTTTGCGCACGTTCTTGTTGCGCCAGTTCTTCTCGGTGCGACTCGAACCTGAAAGTCACGTGACATGGCGTCAGTCACGTGATATGGCGTCATTGGAGTGGTGTGAAGCGCAGGACAACACCGGGTGGCACCACTGTGAGCGTGGCCGCTACGTCGCAAGCGACGACGTGTCACAGTGTCCGAGGCGTAGAGTTTTTGTCTTGCAGCTTGAAACTTGACAAATGGAAAGACTGCCGTCGCACGGAGGATCTGGCAGGAATTTCTATGCAAATTTTGGTCCACTGGAAACTGCCCTTGGACAACACTTCACACACACCTTGGTCCGCCCCACTCGGTTCACAGTCACCAAAACACCCGTTGGAGGGACCACGTGTTTAGTTCACAAAACACCCACCGGAGGGCGCCTCTACGTCAGACGCCTCGTCCTCCGTGTCGCGACACGCCGAGCTGCTGTCGCCTGTGTCACCGTCCCCGCTGCCGCCGGCGCCTAGCAACGCCGCCACGTCCTCCTCCACCCACGTGCCCGGCAGTAGCCCTGCGTTGGCGAGGGCGTTGGCCAGTGGCGCCACCAGGTGATTGATGAAGGACTCCTGGAGCTTAGCGAGCTGCGGGTTGCGACGGTCCATGAAGGCGGAGATCGGGATGCCGATCGACGCCTCCTCGTCTCCCTGGAAACGGAAGGGGAAAACCACGTGATAAAACACGTGATGCGCAGAAACACGTGATTCGAAAAGAAGCTCAATACGCTGTTTCTGTGGTTTGATAGGTGGGTAGTTCTCCCTGTGGGTCCAACATCGCAATCTGACACCGAATCAGGACCCTGCCCCCCCCCCGCGAAATGACCCGTAAAAAACAAATGTTTTCGCTTGTTCTTGAGCCTGGTTCAGCACACAAAACACGGTTTGTTGAGTTCTGTTCTCACCTGTTCATAGAACTCCTCTGTGATGCGGTAGGTCCAGGCGACGTGAAGGTCCTTGACCTTGGAAGGTCCGTTGATGTCGGCGAGTTTGATGATCATGTTGCTGGCCATGAGTCTGTCTGCTTCGCTGTTCCAGTCAATCCCCACCGCGTCGACCTCATTCACCTGCAAACAGGGAGTGTGCGTGTGTGTGAGTTAGGTATGCGTGCAGATCTTGTTGCTGGCCATGAGTCTGTCGGCTTCGCTGTTCCAGTGAATCCCTGTCGCACTCACCTTCAGAGTGTGTGTGTGTGTGTGTGTGTGTGTGTGTGTGTGTGTGTGTGTGTGTTTGTAAGGTTTCCGTGCCAAGGCTTGCATCACAACAGGGGCTTTCCAGTAGGACCCCTTCTCCCGATTTTCTCCAGGGGGTCCAACCCTAGATGCCCCCTCTACACCCATCCACAATGAACGTGACCCCCAACAAAATACAACACACAAAATACATTTTTGTCCAAAAAGACCTTTTCAACACAAATAACTCAATCTTGTCTCCGGCTACAGTCACGTGGTCCCCTCACGTCTAATTTGAACGTCACCCTGACAACTCCGCGCAGGCGCCATGACAGCCGCAGTCTACATTTCATAATTATCTCCCGCTTTTTGATGAAAAAATAATCCGCACACATTTTCGGTGTCATGAAAAGAAACGTGACACAAAAAGCGCGGGCGTTGGAGGCCTTGAGGCTTTAATCTTGAAATGGCGCGAAAAAAATAGCGCGAAAAAAGACAAGGTTTGTCCTACCCACCTCAACACACCAACGTCTCAAAGAAATGAAAACAGAGACAGGAAGAAAGTGACACCAACAAAGACATGTAGGTGAGATAGTTGTTTCATGTCAGAGCCATTTCTGTAACGCTTTTCACTGTTGGCGTGGCGTTGGGAACTTTACGTTGGCGCAGACGCAAACGTAAACGGGCGTGAACAAGAATCATTACGTTCAGAAAATCGCCTCGAGCTCAGTTCATCGAAAAAGGAAGAGACCCAGTGCAGTAAAGCACGAACGACGGGACCCTTGCCCAGGATGATCCACCTCTCAAGCCAAGGGTTGTCCCCGGAGCGTGGACACAGGCTGACCCTTGGGGTTGGACCCCCGTCAGGACAGGGTTGACCCTACACTCTGATTCTGGTTCTGGTAGAACCTTCCCAGGTTTGGACACTACGTGTGGTCAAGATCAGGACACCTCTCCAATCAATCGTGGACCCACCAACCCACTACCCGCCTTCCCGATTCAACCACTTGAAACAGGTCTACAGGACTACAAGTTTCCACCTCAATCCTGGATCCGTTGGAGCCCAACCCCACGGTAGGGTTCTGGTCAGGACAGGGTTGACCCACCTCTTCTCCTGGGTCCACTGAAACCCACCAGCCAGGGTTCTCCTGACCCTGGATCCATCAGAGCCCTCCCCAGGATTCGACCCTGGTCAGGAGGCCCACTCCTTGGTCCAGCCCCTCCCCACCAAACCATGGGTTGGAGTCAGGGTTGAGTGATCTCCTGCCCCAACTGTGGATCCACTGGAAACCCCCAGGATCCGACTCCACCCAAGACCCGAAATCTGGGTCTACGAGGTTCCTGAGCCTCAGGCAAGGCCTCAACCTGTGTTCTTAATTTGAGCCCAGTCAGAAACCCACCTGAATTCATGGACACACCCAGCTGTGGCACCGTGAACATGGGGAAAGCTCACGGTTCTTCAGTGTTCACAACAATCAACGCTTCCTGCGGCTCTCTCTCTCTGTCTCTCTGTCTGTCTGTCTCTCTCTCTCTCATTCTCTGTCTCTCTCTGTCTCTCTGTCTGTCTCTCTCTCTCTGTCTCTCTCTCTCTGTCTGTCTGTCTGTCTGTCTGTCTCTCTCTGTCTCTCTCTCTGTCTCTCTCTCTGTCTCTCTCTGTCTCTCTCCCCCTCTCTCTGTCTCTCTGTCTCTGTTCGTTGGAGTCTCCCTGACCCGCCAAGGTTGGACCCAGTCAGGACCTGGTCGCCCCCGCCCCCGCAAACATGAATCCTGAGCCCACCCTGATCTGTTGCACCGTGAACATAGCCCACGAATCTTCACACACCACGCTTTCTGCAAAGCCTCTTCACTGTGTGTTCACAGCAACGATCAGCCGTTTTCAGTCTCACCGCGCGTGAGATTATGAAATGAGTGACGTCAATGCGCGTTGCGACGCTGCGCTCAGGACGGGGACAACGCGTTGCCATGGTGACGCCCTGAAGATGATATCCGGTGCTAACGTCTCCAGTTTCAGTCAGGTAAACCGGACACGGCTTTGTCGGTTCACAAAGGTGCGGCAGATGCACCGTTCTTGTGGCGTCGTTGCCATGACAACAAACACGTGTGTGCATTTCAATGAGTGTTGCATACACACGCTTTCCCCAAGGTCAAGAACTTTGTTGCCTCTGCCTCTGTGTTGCCCACTGAGCAAAACCCGTCCGAATTCTGAATGTCCCAACAAAAACAATGGAGTGGACGTGGCATACCAAAAACTTGAGGTTTATTTTTTGACGTCGGCGAAAAAAATAAAATTGCACACAACGACCGAAATTTTTACGGCGAACCCCCCCCCCCCCCCCCCCCCAAAAAAAAAAAAACACAGACCGCCCGTCATCCAATGCAAAAGCCCCATTTTTCGTTGCATTTGCAGCTCGGCTTCACAGGTCTTTTTTCCCTCTGTGTAGCAGCGACACGCCATATTTTCCGAAATCACAAACTGCGCATGCGCCACGCGCACAGGTCACGAATTTTCCCGTCACTTCCGCAGAACACAGTTATTTTTGGACAGAAAACTGTGAGGCTGTTCCTTGATAGCAAAGAAACCAACGCGTCACCACACGACCGAAGTCATGGTCACTCAATAGTGTGAGCCTGTGATCGTGAAATTTGGGGAACTCGCTCACAAAGCTGAAGCCAGAGCATCACTTGAGGCCTTGTGCAGTGAAAGATCATCCAGATGCAAGGTCTGTTCTCTCACTGGATGCGACACACTTTACACAGTGACACGTGCACATGCAAGGGCCCACTAAGGTGCAGACAGACATACAGACAGACAGACAGGCAGACACACAGACACACAGACAGACACACAGACAGACACACAGACAGACACACAGACAGACAGGCTCACTGAGGTGGAGAGTGACGAATAACGAGCGAGCCAATGTATGCAGGGTATGTGCAGTGACACAGCGCCCAATGATGTGCAGAGTCAGAGAGGGCCCAGCACACACACACACACACACACACACACACACACACACACACACACACACACACACACCACAGTCCAAAGCAGGCACATCAAAGAAGCGCCCACTGAGGAGAACAGTAACCCAAGGTCTCAAAGTGAGCCCCGCCACAAGATGAAAGCGACGCTTCCACCGCGCATAATTCACGCGTAATTTACGCGTGCTCCGCGCAGGACATCCTCTCTCGTGTCCTGCCACAAGAGTCGAGTTCCTTCCCCGACTTGAAGCTGACGACACCGAACCGGAGGCGCATTGTGCGTTTTAGGCCTGATTCACACAGAACGCGGCACTTGAGTCCAGCAGCCCTGCACAAGTCAATAGGAGCTGCATCCCTGTACAAGTCAATAGGAGCTGCATCCCTGTACAAGTCAATAGGAGCTGCATCCCTGTACAAGTCAATAGGAGCTGCATCCCTGTACAAGTCAATGGGTGCTGCATCCCTGCACAAGTCAATGGGCACTGCATCCCTGCACACGTCAATGGGCGCTGCATGTCTACATGTCAAGGGGCAGTGTTTCGAACAACTCAACAAGGTCACGAATCACTGTACAAGTCCATGGGCTCAGTTCCTTTTGAAGTCAATGAGTCGTCGCTCCACAGGTGAACGAACGAACGGGCACTGAGACATCAATCGGACTGCCTCAAAAACAATGGGTGTTGTGCCTCTCAACTCAAGAAATGTTGGAGTCCCTTTCAAGTCAACGTTGTGAGTTTCCGACCTCAGTCAGCGGCCACCCAATCACAGTGCAAAGCCTGTGGGCGCTGCGTCCCCGGACGCTGCGTCGAGACTCACGATGACGCATCTCGCGTTGAAACCTGTGACGCATTCAGCGTGCAGAGGCCAACAGAAAGGTAGGTCTCTGAGGCCCTGGAGAGACGCACCTCCTTGTCACCGGAGAAGACGACGCAATTGCCTCTAATCACGTGGCGGGAGACGCGAGGAAAGGTCACCGCGAGGCTGAGATCAACACCGTCACCCGTTGCCTTGGTTTCACCAGCGTCGCGCTGCACCTTGGTTTTTCGCTTGGGTTCAGGGTCACAGTGACCTGAGTGTCTCTCTGACTTCCGTGTCACACTGATCTCAGCGTGTCTCTCTGACTTCCGTGTCTCTCTGACCTCAGTGTGTCTCTGACCTCAGCGTCTCTCTGACTTCCGTGTCTCTCTGACCTCAGTGTCTCTCTTACGTCAGCGTCTCTCTGATCTCAGTGTCTCTCTGACCTCAGTGTCTCTCTGATCTCAGTGTCTCTCTGACCTCAGTGTCTCTCTGGCGTCAGCGTCTATCTGACCTCAGCAACTCTCTCACCCTGGTGTCGTGTCTGACTGACCTGAACTTCGTGTGTCACTCTTTTCCTGTCTCGCTCCCTTTCATCTCTATCCCTACCTATTTCTCTTTCTCTCTCACTCGCACCCACACACACACACACACACGCTCTCTCTCTTTCTCAGTGCCTCTCATCACTATCCCCCTTCATGCTCTCTGTCTCTGTCTCTGTCTCTCGTTTTCTCTCTCTCTCTCTCTCTCTCTCTCTCTCTCTCTCTCTTTCTCTTCCCTCTCTCCCTCACTCCACACCCACCCTCTGTCCCCCTTTGGCCCCACATCTCCCCAGCCTCGCACACAGCTCCCCCACGTCTCTCACCTTGGAGTCGAACTCTGCGAGGATCTCGAAGTGTCGCTTCAGATCCGTCGCCAGGATCGCCTCGATCACCAGGAAGCGGAACCGGTTCAGCTCCCCCTGCGAGAAAAGAACCGGGAGTCAGTCCCTGTGTGGCAGAGTGGGGGCAGAGTGGGGGTGTGGGCCCCCTGCGAGAAAAGAACCGGAAGTCAGTCCCTGCGTGAGCACACATTGAGGGCACCCCCTCCCCTGCACGAAACGAGACAGGAGCCAAACCCAGGTGCGTAAGACGCGTTGCTGAGAAACACACCGTCACCTTCTTGACGTTGTCAAGCTACAAGCGTTGCCTGGCAACGCACACTGCACCGGTGTGAACCCGCCCTGCCCCATGGTGGCGTTACCTTCTCGAGGTTGACGAGCCAGTTGTATCTGGGGTCGGACAGCATCAGTCTCCAGGCGGACGCCGCGTGGTGGCACTCGAGCACCGACCGGTCATTGTACAGGATCGCCTGTAACCATAGCAACACGTCAAGGACGGAACACACGTGTGGGCATCACACACACGCACGCACACACGCACGCACTCCAGAATTGACCGGTACAGGATCGCCTGTGGCCATAGCAACACGGTGAAGGGCAGGACACACGTGTGGGTACCGACACACACACACGCGTACCACACACACGCACACACACACACACACACACACACACACACACACACACACGGAAGCACGACTGGTCATTGTGAAGAATTGCACCCTCACGCAAGGGGATGCACTCGCTGGTAGCGCTTACGCCAACGATTTGGTGTGCACTCCCATGGTACGCACCAGCAGGGAGTGGGGTATGCACTTTCGGGGAGTGGGTATGCACTGTCATGGCTGGGTATGCACTCCCAGGGTACGCACCAGCGGGGAGTGCGTGGCCACGAGGAAGGCGTTGGTCCTGCCCGGGTGGTCGTAGTCGTGCATGGCGGCGGCGGTGTAGAGCGCCATCAGCTCGAGCGCCGGCAGGTTCCCGCCCAGGATGCCGTACGTGTCGTCCTCTGCCGTGAAGGACGCCGTGTGCGTCGTGCCGCTGCGTCCAGCGTCGCTGCCCTCCGAGTCTGCGCGGGGGAGAGATGAGAACGAGGTTAGGCCGTGGGTAGGGGGTTGGGTACAGATGGGCATGCAGTCTCAATGAGTGGGTAGCGACGCCACGCCCAGTCTCGCTCCCCTCAGAGTCTGCGGGGGGCGGGGAGATGAGAACGAGTTGAGCCCAGAGGACAAGCGCGCCGTGCTCTCCTTTGTGCCTGTCCACCAACCCTACATCCCGCTCCACTTCATCCCTCCTCGCTCCCCCTCCCTCTTCACATTGTACCCCTCCCCTGTCCTTCCACACCATCCAGTCTTCCGCCCAAGGAAGAATGCAACCTTTGGCTGCGCTATCCCCTCACCCACCCATCCTTACCACACTACACACTTCCCCACGCTCTCTCCCCTCCCTCCCACCTGGCTCCTCTCTCTCTCTCTCTCTCTGTCTGTCTGTCTGTCTGTCTGTCTGTCTGTCTCTTGCTATTTGCCCCTCATTCCCCTCCCCACCCCACCTCACTTGAATCAAGTCTCTCCCTCCCTCGCCCCTCACTCTTGCGCTTTCCCCCTCCTTCCCCACCCTCACCCCTTCACACTTTGGGCCACCTCGCCCTCCCCCACTCACCCACCCCCTGCCCCTTCTTACCTGAATCACTCGAGGACAGATTCTTAGCGAACCCATCCCCCGGCTGCGCCTGCGTGAATCCCGGAATCGGCTGCGTCGTCATGTAATACACGCCCTGCAGCACGTCCGTCGCGTGCACCCGGTTATGGTCTGAAACACGCGACCGGAAACACGTGACACTCACTTCCGGTCAGCACTACGGGGGCCAATGTCGGCCCCAACCGAAAGGACACCCGGTGTTGCATCGCAGAGACAGTCTTGAGGAGCAGGGCACTTGTGCACAAGAAATGTTGAGCAAAAACCTTTCGCAATATTTTCAGTACTGGTACCGAAATCCTCGCCAGTGTTTGTGAGTGATGAGTACTTTTCAGTGTTTACTGACAGTTTTTGCATGTGTGTACACTGGTTCACAACTCAACTGAAGATGCACACTCGTTTCAAGTACTCGTTTGGTACTCACAGGGTTTGTCCTGGTAGCCAAGCTCGAGGTTGTGAAAGAAGAGAAGGAACTCGGTGATCGGGATGCGGAACGTATCGAACAGACCCACCTCCGTGAAGAGTCGGTACGCCACCTGCGACGACACATCGAACACACCCAACGTCAGCAAAACGCGAGCGGCAAAATAGAACGAAAATGGACGAGTTCGCTTTGCATGGAAGACTCGAAAATTAGTTTGCTTTGGTTTGACCGGGACCGACTTGATTCGCACTCTCGCAGACGCAGCCCACTCTCTGACCAACGAAGTAGCAGAGCCCAGAGACTTGACATAAAAGCTGTACGAGGCACGCTTTTTATATAACCGTTCCACTCAAATTTTTCACCCACACTGAAATTTTTCATCACCAATCTCCTTGCATTCTCAATGTACAATATATGATCTACAAAAACTGTAAATAGTGAGTTAAAATTATAAAGCAAACTAATTAAACAAGAG
>JAAUXT010131594.1_pt1 | contig 22889 bp, 21 predicted proteins | sample 7278171 | NCBI WGS metagenome assembly JAAUXT01 (sample SAMN14350112, study PRJNA611818) | marine sediment metagenome | isolation source: surface marine sediment (1.8m) | place: French Polynesia: Moorea | collected 2018-08 | reverse complement strand
AGACAGACAGACAGACAGACAGACAGACAGACAGACAGACAGACAGACAGACAGACAGACAGACAGACAGACAGACAGACAGACAGACAGACAGACAGACAGACAGAGACTTGTTTCGAATTCGATCACTGGTATTTTCTTCTCAAAAATTTGCTCAACAAACAGGCTGTGTTTCGGCTGAAAAGCATTTGTGCGCGGTTCAGAAAGAGTTTTGTTTGTGTTGCACAGAACCAACCCCTGGAGCGAAAAAATACAGCAAGGATACGCATCCATCCTCTCTCTGACAGAAAATGCAAATGCACTCCGACGGACACAGCAACTGACTGACTTGTTCGAAAGCACGATTGCAACACGAGCCCATGGCAAGACAGCAGATTGAGAAAGTTAACACACGACTTCGCGACTGATATGGGCTGAACGGATTCAGGAGGCGAAGCCATGAAAGTGCCACGCTCATAGTTGGCTTCAACATCCACCGCTGATTTACCCAAAGAGTCCACAAGGAATCGGTTTCAGACCCCATTCTCTGCGACACCAAGTCACTTGCTTGTTCTCTTTCCCGACGTTGACCTGAAAATCTTTACAGTGATTGTGTCTTGACGCTGTAGACGTCGGCTGGATGCAGTCGGAGTTTGTGCAGGAAATAACGTATCAATCCCCAGGGGCGCCTCCCGCCAGGGCCGCCCGCCCAGCGGATCCCGCGCCACTGCCGCGGAGAAAAGCAGACGAGAGGGTTGAGTACACGCACTGGAACCCCGTCCTTTCTTCTGGGAGGATGTTTCGGAGTGTGTGTGTGTGTGTGTGTGTGTGTGTGTGTGTGTGTGTGTGTGTGCGTGCGTGCGTGCGTGTGTGTGTGCGTGTGCGTTTGGGGGGATCTTTTGCGTTTCCTGAGTGCTGAAGTTTCAACTGAAATTCTTGCATTCGTGCAGTTCGAGCGAGCAAAGTCGCAGGCTTGTCGCCCTGCTTGGTTCAACACAGCCCTGCGACATTTCTCCCAAGCCATGCTGGTTTCCAGTTGAATTTCGATGTTTTTGAAGGTATAGGTCGTTACAGTGTGGCAGAGGTGAGAGCAGTCCATGTTCGGGGTCCTCAATATGTCCTCAGTGTTCTGACCTGTTTCCACCACAGCCGATCCCAGCAGCAAAGAGGTTTGGAGGCCTGGACTCGAGGCCCCTGTTGTCTGCTGGATAAGTTTCACAGACAACAATTTCAAGGGACTTCGACTGACTTGAAATTGCAAATTTTATTGGATAAGGAATGCAAATTGATTGAGATCCAAATTCAGATTCTCTCTCCGCGCGACAAAAAAGATTGCTTTCAAGTTAGACTCCACATTGAGCAAGATGGCTTCTTTGATTTGAAACTTTTTTGCACGAATGGATCACGCGAAGTGGCTTTTTTGCGCGAAATGAGCTGATGGTCTTCATTAAGCATGCAAGCAGCCAGTGAAAACCTTTGTAACAGTGTTGGTACATGTACGAATCAGAGAGATTGGAACAGAGATTCAATTTCCGCGCGCTGCATGCCAAGCAGAAGGCCTCGATCAGAAAAAATGCGCGGCCGAGAGATTTCATGATGGATCAGCGTGTGACGGAACAAGGCAAAACCCAGCAAAATCACCTGAATGTTGCAAAATTTTGTTCTTTCTTTTTTGTGTATGGAAACAACAGACCTTGATTTTGTGTGAATCAAAAAATCAAACACGCATAGGCATCCGAAACATCACGAACGTCAATTTTTTGATTTGCGCACAAATCGAAACTGCTGTGGCAAGTATCTTCCAATTACCGGTAAAACCATCCCACAAATATTCCATCTGCCAAAGTAATTTATCAACTTGCAATTCTTGACGTAAACTTACTTTGTGGATGACAGTTTGGACGTTTTTAATTTTTTCCCTCATGGGATTCCGTCAGCCACCTGGGGATCTGCTTCGTTGCATTGGGTCTTTTATCTTTCCTTGCGCAAATACATGTATCCACCGTTTTATGCTTTGATAAGCGGCGGAGGCAGAAGCAATCAATCATTGCAAATACACTGTACTCCCATTCATCATTCAGAGGCCAAAAAACACGCGACAGGCCATGAAAACCACAAAAAAGCTGTCTGAGTGTTTTTGGTTTATCTAGTTCGTACCGATTCTCTTTGTTTCCTCGTTTCTCTCTCCAGTTCTTTCTCTTATTTTCACCCACTCTCTCCCAAACATCTCTGCTGCTAAAAGTGTACGTGGGCGGAAAAGTCCGAAAAATTCGAATGTGCTCAAAAGAAATTTACGCAAACAGACAAGACTCCGGTGGATCGAGGGGTCCAAGCCCTCCTCCTGTCAGTCCCAAGAAAACGGCTCCTTGTTCAGCGACTGATGATGAAAACAGTTCGTGAAACTTCAAACACGTTGATTGGGTTCCACACGAACCAACGCTGGCCGGTGGGAAGTTCTCATTCTCTGCGGGCAGATCTACATGTGTCCACAGGAGACCTTTTTTGGGGTGCAGCAACTTGACTCACACCAGGTAAGTCAAAGAAATTTTCGTTGCCTTGTACAGGGTCACGACGTAGATCCACTCAGGATACCCAAACTCCACTCGACCGTGTGGGGCCAATTCCTGAAGACTCATTTCACAAAGTTGGACAAACGAAGATAACAGACACAAGCAGTTGGACGAGATGGGTTGAACGAGAGAAGGAAAATAGCTGCACCCATACTGTGAGCCGACAAACCCGGCGTGGCAGCGCCCCTGCACGGGGCTCGACGGCGGCGCGCTCTCTGTCGCTCTCGCTTTGTGCTGAACGCCACACGTTGATGGATGGAGCAGAAAATCCGCACAATTATGAGCGGGAAAGTGAAGGTGGCGGGAGACGGGGGCGCCCCGCGGACACCGAGCTTTTGATCTGCATTCTTCACTTCGGTAAAAGGATCATCCATAATGGTCTTTTTCTGTGTTTTGTCAGCTTGTTTTCTGCTGTTTTCTTTTTCACGGGGGATACTTTTTCATCCAGGTCGTGTTCTATGCTGAGAGGTGTGAAATGTGTACACCTGCCAGTTGAATGATCTCAGACTAAAGTGCGTGCAGCAACTGAAGCTGTTCCTGATCCTTTGCACGAATGCGACGCCACCAGGTCCCGATTCAAGCTACTCGAAATGCTGTGAAAATGCACCACCAACACCTGCAGGAAGCGCAAATAGGGCTGGAACTGTGCGAATGTACGACGGTACGTCTGCCCTGCATATCTTGTCCTTGATGAGACTTTGGAAACAACCCAATCTCAGCGCCATCATGATAACAAAGATACTGTCAAATTCAGCGGCGAGATCCGTTTCAGAGAATGACAGGTTCTGTGCATCAAGCGTAGGTCTTTGGCTTCAGCTTAGAAGATCAGGAGACCGCACAATATCTCCTGGTCTTTTTTTTTTGCTGCGCTGTGCGAGTCAGGTGGGGGTGAAGTGCGGAAATCTGAAAATCCCTCGGGTAATACTCGCGAGATGGGCATTGGTGGCAAACAGCGCATCCGGCCTGTTTCACACTGGATGCTTCGCGGTACAAGTCAACGGCGCCGTGTCGCTGCGATATCGCGCCCAACGAATGACTGATGCAAGGTCGAACAGCACGAAGCTTCCAGTGCTCAGCCTACTTTTTGTTAATCGTGCACTGTGTGTTCATTGACTTGAATAAAATTTCAAGGACCCGAGCCCCCCGGCCGACCGGCCACGCGCTGATTTAGTTGTGCGCATAAAGCAGTAGCGGCAGCTGGCCTCGCCGCTGAAAGCCCTCATTTCCTTTTACATCTTCGCAGTCGCCTCGTAGATCGTCATAAACCTGTCGCTCCCGCCGCTCTAAGTGCAACGATTGTCGCGCATTCCCCGGCACTGTCTGCGGATCCAGATTCACATCTCTACAGCTTCAGTTCAGCCAGCGCCATCGATGCCATGAAGGCAAGAAACGCAGCGCGCATGCACTTTGAGCCGTGTCGAAAAGTTAAACTGACATAGACTCCTGCAGAAGTGAACAAACACAAACACACACACACGCAGAGGTGCACGCATGCTTGCATGGGTGCACACGCAGATTCTTACCCGATCCAGCCAACGCACAACAACTTTTGACCAGACAAAGTAAATTTTTTACACACCCCTGGAAAAAGACACCTTCCAACTTTGGCTTGAGTGTCAGAGCAAACAAAAACTTCAAGGGACAATTTTAAACTCCTTTCAGTGAGTTTTTCATCTGTTGCCGAGTTTAAACAACCAGGTCAGTCTTCCTGTTGTCCTGTTTCTGGGTCTGTTTCCTCCAACCAAAGTTTTTTTTTGTCCTCAGTTCCGTCAATTTTGTGAAGATGCCAATCTTCACGAAGCTCTCCACTACCATCTCTGTGGAATTTCGTCCCAAACTGCTTCACCTGTGTTCAACCCTGTTCGCACGTACACACACAATCTCGGGGACCAAAGTCATGTGACACTTGAGTGCGATCGACATCCCTGAATCCGCCAGAGACTGAAAACCTCAGGATGGAGACGTCTGGGCGTTGAGTACATTTCCCCATAAATGCATGCTGATTCCTGGAAAATTATTTTGTGAACAAACAGCATGGAGAGTGGTGTAATTTTGGATTGAAGTGCCACGCAGCGCTTCTGTCAAGTCCCGACTTGCCTCCCACAACGAGAAAACCGTCTAATGAGTTTCATTTATGAAATTGCTGAACCGCAATCTTGATGAAAAAGTCTGCAAAAATTACTCCTCCGATTTCTCTTTCTTCTGTGTTATGAGAAAAATTCAAAAACTGATGATAAAGCCTGCATCCACTTTGTGCAATCAACTTGTCAGAGCTTTTTGCCACTTGTCTCCACACCCGGCTGTCTGATTTTCCGACTTCACTGAGCGAACCGTGGCAGACCCCGTGGCGCTGCGCAGACTGCGCTGCAACCCAGACGTCATTCAAGCAACGCCAATTTTTCCCGTTGACGTCAACCTTGATGCACTTCCGCACTCAAACCGCTGTGGCAAACAGCAAACAGCAAACAGAATCAAAGTCAATTCATCACAGCAACTAAACAACGGCACCGCTGGCGCGAAACCATCAAAACATCTCAGAGGAGAGGGAACTTTTTCTTCCAAAAATTTTCTCTGAGTTAAAGTTTTGGATCTGATGACTGTCATGGGACAGAAACTCCATTTCAGCCGGAAACTCCCCGTCGTGCCTCCGGGGTCTATTCACACCGCGGCAAACGCCCGGCCTCGGCGGTCCAATTACGTCGGAGAACGAATCTCACATCCATCATGCGAATACAGGCAGAGTCCAGTTGGCAAATTGCGAAAGGCAAATGTGTCGCTCAAAAACATTACGCACAATAAATTGAGGAAGTTTTTTCGCGCACGCAGTTTATCGTGTAGACTGGAAGATCTGGGGCTTCAAAATCAGGTGTTCCGCAGCAAGTGCCCCGGAAAATCGAAGCCGTCTTTTCGGTGTGCTTTGCAGGATCTGAATTCTCTTCGCTTCTCCTGAATCCACAGCGGCTAAATAATCCTTATCTTCCATTATCCCGAGCAGAACCTGCATCCCACGAACAATGCTGGATTTATTATCTAATTCAGCTTATTTCCCCGATGGGCCATTGTGCTCTCAACATCTATTATCTCCCATCTTTATTCGCCATCAAATTCTCGAACGTCCGCCCCTTTTTTCACCTGTCTTGCTTTTTAGAAAACTTCGTCTTTTAGAATTTCAGTTGTTTTTGGTGGTGAAATACAAACGTGTTTGCGGTGATTCGCACGCATACGGAGGACAGAGGGGATCTGCCCAAGAAAAGTCCAAAAGCCAAAAAAACAGAGAATTGAATTCAACACAACTCTCATCCTTCCCACATCGACCGGGCTTTGCACATTGATCTGCTTCTGCAAGGCTCCCCCGCCCAACATGAACGGCTCTGACCTCAGACTGACTGCAGAATCAGAAGCAGGTGGGTGTGGTTTCTCAGACTGAGTCAAACCAAGGGTCTGTCGCAAAACATGAGCGCGAAGACAAGCCACAACAGGAACTGCCGTTCAAGCCTCAAACTGAGAAGTTGCACCACGTCGCCCAACTCTCAAAGTCAAGTTGGGGAACGAAAGTTGGCCGCTCACTCGGGTGCTGACTCACTGACGCAATACGGGTCGATAATGACGGCTTTCTCCGGGGCCCATTCATCACTGTCAACGAGCCCAGGACAGAAAAAAGTTTCAGAAAAATCCCTGCACCACGGAGTAGATTACACTTCCAATTACACCAGCGCGGGGATGAGGGATCGATTCTATTGATCACGCATTGCTAAAGATTCTCTTTGTGTCAATGAGGCTATGTACGTGTATACCAAGCAACTCTTATCAACCCGCGTATTCAGGTGCAGTCTTCTTTCCAATCGGCTTTCACCGTTCGTCCCGTTTTCTGTGCCAGGCCTTCTGCAGAAAGTCGTCTGGCCTTTGAAACCTGATAAAGAAACTTTGGAGAAAATGAGACGCCTCACGACGCACGCACGTGGCACAAGCAAGATTCGTCTATCGAAGCCTCCAAACTGCTACAAGTACTACTGATCCTGCAAACTGTGATCTGGATTTTTGAGGGATACTGCCTGCGTTATGCAATCAGAAGAAGAGAAAGGCATGCGACGTGACAACCAGTCAGAGAAGAATTTGCTCTCATCCAAACTTGCGCGCAACCGATGCAAATCTGCGAAAAAAAAATTGTACTACATCTGTAACTGCATGGCTTCCGTTGATGCCAGTGACACTCCCCAGCACTGGGGAGATTCGAGTTCACCAAAAAAGGCGTTGGGAGTACACTCCTTGCCACCTGCGTGCATGTCACTGTTCCAACTCGTTTACGTCTTCGTACAACGCTGCCCTGGATTCCAGACCCTGGATCCTCACCCACCCAGACACGATTGTCTCCTGTCTCTGTGAGAGAAAAGTCGCTCATTTCCCGGGCGCATCTTGAGCGTCGCTCGTACATCGCCATAAAGCTGTCGCTTCTGTCTGTGTCATTGCGCCGCCACTTTCCTGCGTTGCCCGTCTCTGTCGAAGCCACGTTCACGTCAAGGCTGCAGCGCCATCCTGACAGCCGCAGTGGTGTTCCTGCAGTCTCAGTTCGTGTTGAGTCAATGGTGGTTTACCTGAGTTGTGTTCTTTGCCCCAATGCTGCTGCAAGGACGCTGCTTACGCCTCAACCCCAAAGAGACCTTCTGTGTGAAGTTGCTCTCGTCTGCGGTTTCTGGGCAACAACAGATTTTGCCTTCAGCTCAACCATTTTTCTTCGGTCCAAGGTCTAATTGTGAGCGTCAGGGATCCGGGTTGTGGGACGAAAAGAAGAGTTGCAAGACTTGGAAACATTCAAGTGTTGCACTCATTTGAAGGCTAAATCAAAAGTACCATAGCGATGTGCTGAGAACAAGAATATGGACAACGCTTTGGTTCGTCAATGCAAACTTCCCAGAAAAGCTTGGTCAGAATGAACACGTTTCGGGATAATTCGTGCAATCCTTGTCAACAAAACAAAAGCACGTTGTTCCATCTTCATTTTAAAATTATCTTTCGGACAGCAACATCTTCACAAGCCGCACTGAGAAAGTTGGAAGCAGCTTCGCTGCAAATGTGCAATTCGGGGCTGAAAGTCGTTTTCCTGGCCAACTGCGCACACTGATGAATGTGGGATGACCAAAAAACAGGCCTCTTTCAATTACAAGTGCGTATTGGGCGAGAATTGTTTGCATTAGACACTGGGACTCTCTCAAAGCTCAAATCTTTTTCCACTGGATGTTTCGAGGTGTGCTGCCCTTCTGGCGTCCACGAGGCCTGGTTGCGGAGAACCGTGTTTGTCAGTGTGGACAGCGTTAACGATTTGGCCGCGGTTTTCTGACGGCAAACATTTTTCAACCTCGGTAGAATTGTCCATTCTCGAGGAATGGTGCCGATGTCTCCCTGAAAAAAAAATCGAAAAACTCTCAACAATTGAAACCTGATGTCAAAAACTTGAACACAGCCAAGTTGACTTTCCCATTGTCTGACTTTGAACAACAAACCAAATCCCCGGTAGTTTTCGTCGCAGACGACGTGTTTGTTTTTTGGACAGCCACAAAGTGAGCTCAAGACTTGCCAGAAAAGAAACAGTGAACAAAAGTGACGCTCATTTCATCAATTGTCCTCCCAGCATTTTGAATGGGACATCTCGGAGACAGCAGACAGAGACAGCTATTCCGAGGTTTTGATAGGAAATAAAGATGGAGGAAATAGATGTTGAGAGCGCAATGGCCCATCGGGGAAATAAGCTGAATTAGATAATAAATCCAGCATTGTCCACATTGTCCACACGCAGGAGATCACAACGCGAAGTCAGTTTGCTTTCAGACCTGTCGTTTTGTTTGTTGGTTTGTCTGTTGAATTTTTTTAAATCTTAGATCTTGCCCTGCTGTGTGACATGATTTGTGAAAAACTCAACAAAGCTGACAAAACCACGTCAAACAGAATTTTGCACGTCCTGCGGAAGAAAATCATTCAAGTGTGTGGAAACAGCTTCCAATTTGTTCCTCGTCCTGCTGCTCGTCATCTGAGGCTGACGGTTTGACGAAAATACTGGATTTTTCTGTTTGTGAAAAGGAAGCTTTCAGCTCCAGGTAAACATCACACTCAACAAATTGTGGGCTAACATCGCGATGAATAATGCAAAATATTCGTGGCAATTTGTGGTTGTTTTCAAATGAAGCTACAGCAGTAATGTTCCTCCATAATTGCTGAGGAATGTGTTCTGTCAAAAAGCGAGCCTTTTACCGGAGCAGAAGGCTCAAGAATTCCTGCTGAGCTTCTCTGAGACAAACGAGAGCAGAGCAAAGGACGTAATTACCCGTCTGCACCCAGGAAAAACAGTTTTCAGACATTTTCAAGAACTTTCACAACGAATGCAAATCACGACGCCTGGAATGTTTTTGCGTTGAACTGCGTGTCCTGGATTAGTTGCCGCAACCAAAAACACATTTGGTCATCTTCGTCCTTGATTGGTGACCTCCAGATGAAGCCGAGGTCAAAACAGAAATCGCAAGGAAATTTACCTTTTCAGAGTTTGCTGCATTTACTTTGAACCAAGTCAGTCAGTTCTGAGTGCATTATCAGTTGCAAGATGAAAGTGTTTGGCTGCGAAGCGAAGAGTGCCGCTGTTTTCTTTCCTGAGTCTTTCTTTGCAAGACTGTATCTCCAAGTTGCCGGACCCAGGACACAGATGGCTCTCGGCGCACACCTCTGGCCCTCGTGGATCCACCAGGGCTTTTAATACATTTTCAGCCGCACATAAGGCAGCGAGCTTCTGTTGTGGATGGTAATTGGGCCATTACCACGTCAGGCTGAGTCATGTTTATGGGTTGTTTAGTGCCCCCGATTCTCACGGCGGACTAACCCGACTCCCACCCTCCCCGCCCATCTCGACGCCCCCCGTGGAAGAGCAGCAGACCCGCGGAGAGGAGTGTGATCGAGTGCGCTTGTATCGATCAGCGTCAAGCACGCGTCACGAACACAGTCCAGACGGGCGACATCAAAAGAAATGCGATGAATTGCACGAGGATGCTCCTCTTCGTGCTGGAAAAACAGGGGTGATTCCAAATCGAGACGCTGTGTCAGGAACCTCTCACACACTCTTTGGGATGTTCCTTCACGAAAAAGACTGAAAATTATTGACGTCAGTTCATCACAGCAATCTCTGTGTGTGTGTGTGTGTGTGTGTGTGTGAGAGAGAGAGAGAGAGAGAGAGAGAGAGAGAGAGAGGAGTGAGCGCGAGAGTGAGTGAGTGTGAGAGAGAGAGAGAGAGAGAGAGAGAGAGAGAGTGCAGTGCGTATGTTTCCAGCAGTCTATGCGGTCCAGACACACACAGAAAGTCAACTGAGAACCACCAGAGGTGAACTGTGTCCAAAGCTTGGACCACACAATTCTGTGTCTTTTAGTCGTCGAAACCTGCATCAATATGGCAGAAAACGAAAAGCATCTTTCTTCTTCTTTCTTGATGTAAAGTGTGGAATTCAGTCTTGACATGGACATGAAGGCGAACGTCTCTGCCCAAATCCTATTACTCTCTGGGCAGTGTGCTTTTTCTGCAAATTAGAAAGCGAGTCTGCACTTGTTGTGGTCCTAAACCTGGTTGAGACTCTTCTTTCAGCAGATTGGCAAAAACACAGCGCACAAAGGATATTAACCTCGGGCGGTCCGATCAGACTGTGCAGACTGCGCAGACGCTCAAATCCCCTAAGCCTCATCTCAGTTCCAAACACAGAGTGTCTCCGGGAATCAAAGGGCAATGCAAAGCTTTCTGTCTGAGCCTGGCTTTTCCAAGCAGTAGAGATATTTTCTCGTAATGTGCCGCATATGACACATCCAAATTTTCAGCTCAAACGATGTTCCTTCTGGACCCCGGGTGCAGGGCTGGACAGCGCACAATGGCCATACACATGCAAGTAGTGGACCATACTGACTGGGTCTTTTGCCATCCCACACCATTTCAAGCTGTCTTTGTTTGAGTGTATTGCTGGATCCACATGTGGTCGGGTGTTGAGCCCAGACACAACGCACAACCGGACGCAGGCCTGGATTCCAGTGACCACAGCCCCATGAACAGCAGCTGTCCACCAGCAACACTTTACTTGCTGAAAATTATTTAGACAGACATGAACATCGAAACGTACCGTTCAAAGTGATTGCCCCACTCAAACATCCGAAAACTCATTTCGAAAACGGAATAGATTTGAACGAAAAGCAGGGCTGCTTCGCTCCCTTATCGGAATCCTGGTTCCTCGGATGATCATTTCTCGTTGTCGGGGCGGTAATTGCATTTTAAAGCCTCGATCTGTCTGTGTATCAGTGTTTCTTCCCAACCAGATGCCCGCATCAACTGCGATAGATATCTCGGGCCGAACTGCCCAGCAGACGGCGAAGACCTCTCAGGGCAGGAAGCTTGAAATGGCCGACAACAGAAATTGGTGGCGCATATGTTCTCGAAACAACTTCTGACACAAGATTGGGCTCAGTGAGCCTGGACTCTGTTGCAGTCCCAAAAGAAACGCTTTTAGGAGCGATTCTCTGCACCCGGGAGGTTCTGCAGGCCCAAGGCCTGGGCTGCCGCCTACAAATATTATTTTGACCTTCACAACAAAGTTGAAGTCAGCCGCTTAGGTTTCAAGCCCGATTTGGTTCCGAACCTCCATCATTGATCCGCTGGAGAGTTTGCAAACTTTTTGGGTCACTTCACTCTTTTCAGCACTGAAGCCCTGTCTGCCCTCGGCAGGAGCCTGTTCGCCAGCGTGACACGATTATTCTCTGTCCCTTCACCGCATCCATCACTGTCAGCCGCCGTCTCACTTCTAATGCTCCCGAATTCGGTTCAGTCTCAAAATATCTCCAGTCCATGCTGCAACAGAGAATTCCTGTACTCGTTTCAGAAAGAAGAGTAAAGCTCGGACGTATGTTTCAGAAGAATGGAGTCCACAGACCTCGTTTGTTCAACTGCGTGCGTACGTTTGCCGACACAGTCTCCAAGGCACGAAGGAATGAATAGAGCGTGAAGTGTTGGTTGTTTGAGTCAAAAGATCGAAGAAACAGAAGAGAGAAGGAAACATAAGAGAGACAAACAGGCAGAGGAGAGGACAGGCAGATAGAGAGAGAGAGAGAGAGAGAGAGACAGAGAGAGACAGAGAGAGACAGAGAGAGACAGAGAGAGAGGGGGAACGAGAAACGAGAAACAAGACGGTTCAAAGGAGAAAGGAGAAAAGAGAAAAAAAGAGACAGAAAGAAATCGAATTTGGGCCCAAGATCTCACATCAGATCCGGGTTTACACGCCTTCTTTGCGAATTGGAATTGGAAACAACATCACGGTGTTCGCCTTTCACACCTGAAGGAAACACACTGCTGCCAAACACTTTTCGTACCAAACTTTCCAACAGAAACAAAGGTTATCTTCTTCTCTGTCCGGTTTGCGCTGGGCCGAGAATCGGTTGATGCGCATCATCAGATTGGGTCTGAGTGATGGATGCGTCGGTCGCAGCCCGGACAGACAGACAGATGTGCTGGCCACTGTCAAACAGACCGCTGCCCCCCAACATGGCGCCTGACCTTTCTCAACTGCATTCCTTCAATGCACATGGAGTTTGATGTTGTCACAGACCACAAAGGCCTTGAATGTGATGGTCGGGACAAAATACGTCGTATGTACGAGGTATGCTTTCTATTTGACCGATCCAACGTGATTTCTTCGACATGGAAATTTTTTTTCTCTGCAGGCAACTGGTTTATTACCTCCACAACTAAAAGGAGGTGTTCAACTGTAAAATGCTTCAAAAATATGCAAACAAACATTGTTTTTGGACATGCAAAAAACATGCAAAATCAGCTCAGCACGGAGTTTGGCTTCGCAACAGATCACAGCACTCAATCACTGTTTGACTCATCATCACTTTGGGCATTTTCAAGCACAAAAAGAGGGTCGATCTGCACGTTGTCTCCTTCAAAGTAACTGCCCTCAGCAGCTGAACATTTCTGCCAGCGACACACAAGATCATGGAAGATGTCGTTGAACACTCTGGGCTCCCAACTGAAGAGGATCCGACAGACTTCCTTTTGGAGATCTTTCACTGTGTTGAATCTGCAGCCTCTCAGTTCAGATTTGAGCTTAGGGAAAAAACCAAAATCGCAAGGAGCTAGATCCAGAGAGTTTGGGGGATGATCCAGGAGGTTGAGCTTCCACTTGTTGATGTATTTGGTCATGTGGAATGAGGTGTGGGGTGAGGCGTTGTCATGATGAACCATGAATGATCTCTCTTTCCACAGTTGAGGCCTCTTCTGGCAAAGTGCTTCCTTCAGTTTTGAGAGTGTCTGGACATATCTTTTGGAGTCAATGGTTTCCTTTGGTTGGAGCCAGTCGATCAAGATCATGCCCTTCGCATCACAAAAGAGGGTCAACATTGTTTTTTTGTTTCCAGGGATGCGCAGTGCTTTCTTTGGGCGTGGTGATTTCGGAGGCAGCCACACAGAAGATTGTTGTTTTGATTCTTGTTCACAAGTATTGATCCAAGTCTCATCTCCAGAAATTATGGAATGCAAAAACTGCTCAGGATCAGGGGAGTCACATAGTTTCTCAATGTTGGCATCACAAACCTCCTTCCTTGTCTCTTTTTGCTTGTCGGTCAACTCTGTTGGCATGAACTTGGGTGCCCTTCGCTTCATCTTCAGCTCCTTCTTCACTATCTGCACAACCACACCCATTTTGAGTCCAGTCCTCTGACAGATCGCCCTCAAACTGAGTTTTCCCTTGGCCTGCAACAGTTCACTGACCTTTTGAATATTGTCCGCAGTGGTCTTGGTCCTTGGCTGACCCGGTCTCTTCTTGTCAGAAGTTTCAGCTTGACCATTCAAAAACTGCTTGTGCCACACCCAAATTTGAGTCTTTCCAAGTGTCTTGTCAGCCCACACATTTTTCAACTGCCTCCAGCACTCTATGGGTGAAAACCCTGATTTGGATAAAAACTTGAGTGTTGCACGCTGCTCTTTCCGCTCAGAAATGGTCACAATTTGAGCCAGAACAATCAAAAGAAAGACAACAAACCCAAACATTTTGATTGCTGCTGCATGCACTGTTGTCTATGTGTTCACCGTGAGCGACGCAAAAATGGTGACCTTCAAAGGTCAAGAGATCAGGGTCAAAACCTTGGTACAAGATCAGTGACTGTCTCATGGTGAGGACAAGGCATCTGTCTCCCAGGATCCCAAAAATGATCATCCTACAACTAACCGATCGAAAATGGTAGCCTTGGATCGGTCAAATAGAAAGCATACCTCGTACAGCTGGGTTGTATTCACCCACTGCAGTCCAATGAAGTGTTCATGAGGATGTGGTGTCTGGAGCCGTGGCGTCGCCCCAAAACAGTAGATGTGACTCTTTTGTGTCCGCAGATGCAAAAGTCGTGCTTTTCGCGACAAGAATTGTGGCGTTCGAATGATCACTCGATGTTCTGATTGTGTTCCGCGACAGCAAAGCGGAGGAAATTCGCACAACAGCAGGATGCAGTTGTGTTTTTGCACAAGAAATTCAAGCTTGGCAGAGTCCACTTTGAAGGATGGTCCGGAAGTTTTCAGATTTGTTTGTCTGTTGTTTTCTTTCCTGCCTGCAGACAACAGCCACAACCACAGCCTCATCAACTCTTGTGTCGTCTGAAGTTTGTGTGACAAAAGAACTGCATTGTTTCCAGAACTTCACCTGGACAGATCAATCGCACAGACCGTCTTCCCTCTCTTCTGGCCAATGTCCAGATGCGGTGACCAAGATGAACCTTCCCCTCGCTGGCGCTGCAGATTTCATTGTTATCACTGCAGCGAGGGCCAAGTCATTGATAGATCGCCAATTCCTGCAGCTGATAATGATAAACATTTATATTTCCTCCACAAAAAGCTGATCCATCATTTAGCAGTGAAAGCCGTTTGCTTATGCAACCTGGAGGATTAGAGAACCCGGGATCCGAGGGACCCAGACAGCGGGGCCAGGTCCGGGACAAGCCACGGCTCCTTTTTATGCTGATGGATTTGCGCTGCCCGGAATAGACTCTCTCTCTCTCTTCTTGTGGATGCGCCTGTGAAGGATGGAAATTTTCATCTCACTTTTTTTTCTTCAACAGGAAACCGTGAAGACGTGGACGCATCCACTGGGTCGTGTTCCACACCTGTAGGAGCCTCGGGGGAACCGGTTGTTGTGTCTGTCGCTGTGACAGTAAGTCAAGAAGCCCCCAACTGTGACTGCACCCTCCATTTTCAGTATTGTTTTCGCTTGCGGTGCCTGGGAAGGTGGTTTTTGGCAACAATATTTTCTTCTCGGGCTGGTTCCTGAAGTTCTTGAGTGCTTTCCACTTGGCCTTTTTGTGTGTTCTGCTACAGTTCTTGCACCGTCAAGTGATGACGAAACGACATTCAACATTGATACAAGTTTGACTGCCTTGTTTTCCAGTCAATACTCGTAAGTTTGGAAAGTACGGTTTCAGACAAAAACATTTTCGTCCGAAACTCGATTGGTATTCTCTCGACTTCTTTCAGAAAGGCAGAAAGTAAAGAGATTTTGGTTGGTTGCCATTTCAGTCTTCTTGCCTCAGAAATAATATCCCTCTGTCAGCGCCGTAGATTTCGGGCACGGAGCGACCGTGGTCTCCTTCAAAAGTACAGTAGAATCTGGCGCCTGACGGTACAAAATTGGCACGGGGAATCATTTTGTTTCTGTCTGTTCACGGATGGTGTTTCTTGCACAGTTTGGGGGACTTTTCTGATCTGAATTTGAGAGCAAATGTGCGTGGACCTTGGAGCCCTTGGCACTTGTGAGACGAGAGCACAAAGAGAGAAGGTTGTTCTTTTCTGGGTTCATAATCCTGTGTTTCACCACCATACGTACACACGTCGCTCTCTCCGTAGCTTTGGACTCTGGATCTGAGGAAACGACCAAGAGGGTCGTCCGTTTCTTTCTTCAGTGCCAAATCTTATTCACCATGCCTTGGATGGACACAAACGTTGACTTGTCCAGAGAAAACCAAACAGGCAACAAAGGAGGAATGCAGAACAAGACAGAACAGAGACCGACAGGCGGATCTGCAATGCACCAAAATGACAGGAATCGGCAGAGATGGCGTGAGATGTGTGGTCATAAACGCTGCTGAGTTCGCATCATTACATCTGTTTGTCTACAACAGGACACGCAAACTTCTCGTCGGCAGAATGCGGGCAGCTTCACATACTTTGGCAGATCGTCAATGACTTCATTCACCTTCTCTTTCTGTCAGTTTTCTCCGCGATTGCTGAAAGCTTTGACAGACGGTAACAAAGTGCTTCCCTATTTACACACGCCACACCCATCGATTGTGAAACCAAAGGAGTCAAGAAACGGCGATCATAGAGCGCCGCGCACACACACGCACTCACGCACACAGCGATTACATTCTGAGCGAAAATCGAATCACACAAGCACATTCCAATGATCATCTCTCGGCCCTCATGAAAGTGGACTTTGTCCTGCTGGTCGCCAAGATTGTTGGTGAACACTGTGTGGATCCGCTTCAAGACAGGCGACCTTGATGAAAAGCTGCCAACCTGACTCACGTAACGAAGCCAAGTCGCCGTGTTCAGATCCCGGCGCTGATCACACCGCCGCACGACAAAGTTCAATCGAAGCGGAGTCTTGGCTCGCACAGCGCCTCGTCCGACTGAGGCGGAGTTCATACCACACGCGTCTCTGAATGGTCACCACGTCGCCAAGTGGGCGCAATACGTACCCAAAGACAACTCACGATGCATCCAGTGTGAAAAAAGCCTCCACCCAACACCAGAGTTTCTCCGTGGAGCTATTTTTATCTGACATCGTCAGAGTGTCTGGACACGTCGTGTGGATAACCTTGAAGAGGAGAGGGAACGGGCCAAGGGACAGAGACGCAGGCGTGTCTGAACTCAGCTCATTTGAGCGGACTCCTTCTCAGAAGAAAGATGACCAAGAAACATCAAGTGGCAGAAGACAACCCAACACCTTTTGAGAAAACAGAGTGATGAGAGGTCAGATGCAAAAAGAAGCCCAACAGACAAAGCGACCGTCGAGGGGGTCAAACTGGACATGTCGTGTTCTCCTCGGCTTTCCACATCGTTCAGCCTTTTGTGTGTGTGTGTGTGTGTGTGTGTGTGTGTGTCTGTCTGTCTGTCTGTCTGTCTGTCTGTCTGTCTGCCTGTCTGTCTGCCTGTCTGTCTGTCTGTCTGTCTGTCTGTCTGTCTGTCTGTCTGTCTGTCTGTCTGTCTGTCTCTCCGTCTCTGTCCCCTTCGTCGCCCGCCTCCGTCCCGTCTGGCGCGCGTCTCGGCTGTCGTGCTGCCGCCCATAAGTCAGGCTGATTGCGCCGCTCTGTGCAGATGAATCAAAGGGCGGCGTAATGAAGATGGATTCCTGCAATGCGTTGTTTAAACGTGAGCCAAACTGCACTGTTAGAAAGTCCACCCTGTCTCTGGTTCTGTGTCTTCGTCGCAGTACAGGTAAACCTTCTCAATGGTCCCCTGATCCTGTTTGTTTTTGCCAAAATGGCCCCAACGACTGCACGCTGTGCACGGTTGTCCCACATTCATCCGAGTTCAACATCTATACCATTGCACACACAGAGGATCTATCTTGATGCCAGGCAATGTTAAACATGGCCTTCTTTTTCTCCTGCAGAGGATTTTTGAGGCACGATTGCACGTTATTCACTCAATGGACTTCAAAGTGTGACGACTCGTTTGTCAATTCAACCTTGGATCAGGGACTTGGTTCAGAAGTCTGAACGTCTGGTCAGCAAAAGATCGTGAGTTGTCCAACACGAATTTCGCAAGCTAATGTTTTCGTTGCCTTTATAGATGTCCACAATCTTATAATACAACTCGGCATGGCATGTTTCATGCTCGTTGAGGTCAGGAGAGTGAGTGTATGAAGGCCTGTAGATGTGGGCGAACCTGGGAATTGGTACGGACTGGAGTGGGATCAAGAGTTGAGGCATTTATTGGGCAGGGCCAAGGGTACCTGCACAAGAACAGAGGCAACGTCAGTTGAGATTTTGTGGAGGGAAAGGGGACTGGGTCTTGAAACGAATGGGTTCGGACACCCTGGTTGACAGCAGCTGTTTATGACTTCAGAGGCAAGCGAAATTTACCGTCCGTCTCTCACAGTGTTCAGACGCATTGTGGCAAAAACCACATTGTGCACTGCAATAATGCGCATTATATACAAGGTAATCTCACTTTCCACTAATTACACAGCATTTATTATCATTATCCAACAACAAACATTGTCCACAGACGCAGCTTACTCTGCAGCCTAATGTATCGCATCACGCAAAATTTGTTCCTTTTCAGTTGAACTTCACAAGCGTAAAGGAGAATCAAAAAGTCCCACGTCTTGATGAAGCCATGCTTGGTGGACAACTGCAGTTCGACGAACACAAGAAGTCGCTGTCAGTTCAGAAAAGAAAACACCGCAGGTGGGCTGGACAAGGGCACTGGCGGGTGGCGGTCTTCTGATGTCCAAATTTTGATCTTGCAAGAGGTATCAAAGGCCTGGAAACCCAGTCGGGTCTCCCACTACTACGTCCAGTGCACTATTTTGTGGCTCCTGATGCAGAGCGTAGCCCAGTGCAGGGTTCAAGCGCACGAAGACACGACCTAAAGAACGACACGTCTGGCGCAGGTTCTGTGGCAGCGCCAGAGCCCGCAGCGCAGGAAACGAATGTCCTCATCACAGCGCTTTCCAGCCCATCGCACTCGCGTAATGGACAACACGAACGCAATCATGCAAATTGGACTTTATTAATTTGTTCTTCAACCAGCGTCACTGCATCAACTTAGACTTGCTGGGTCTCCAGCGTACAACGTGTCGAGAAAGTTGGTGGAGTCCATTTGTACGTATTACACAGTTCTCACCAGGCAAGGGTGTTTGAAAAGCGATTCTTTTTGCGGAAATCCTGGCGACCCAAGGCTCCGTTCAGCTTCAATTTCAAATGTCTGTTCACGTATCCCGGGCCTCGGAAAGTCTCGAATCGATTCACGTTCGTTTTGGAAGTGACGCAGTGACGTTGTCGTGCATCTCGGAAGAGTTTGGTCCCTTCTTGCTGGCACAGCGAGTCACACTGAAACAGGCAGGCAGCATCCGACACCAATGGGGTCACACAAACACAGCTGCGACTCAAGCGCAGCAAGAAACGCTTCGCATCAAAAGAACAACGCGACGATCCACCCCACGTTGTGGGGACCTACCTCACTGCACCCCATCGAGTTGCAGGGACGGCGCTGCAGCTCCGAGGTGAAAACTGGTTGACGCGTTAATTCGCGCGGTCCCTGCAGGCCTGGCGGCGCAGACGACGTAATCACTCACTCGGGCCCATTACACTGTATTAGCTGCGTGCGACACAAAGACAGGGATTTACATTTAAGCCTCGCAGTCCCCGACCAATGCTATGATCCGCTACGCTGCAAATAGAGTTGTTCACGCACCTTCGGAAACCTCAGGTTATTTTGAATGGAGACTCGTGAGGTATCGTCGTTATATTTTGCACAAAAAAATGTTCAAAGATTCCACCTTCGTTCGTGATTCATTTGTGATTGCACAACGCCGTTTCTTTGGTGGTGCAAACACTGAAAATACAATTTCTGTTGTGCAGTAACACCTAAAAAGTGTCCAAATGTCAATGCCAACAAATATTTCATGTGGAGCTCAGGTTGAAATGCTCCGGAAGAACAACATTCGAAATCCTTCCATTGAATGAACAAAATACACAATTTGCTGGTGTCATTGGTTGTTGTCTTTCTTGTGCTCGCTTAGTTTTGCCCTTTTTCTGACAAGGTGCTAACAACAGCTGCATGGACGGTACGAGCTGGAATCCCACTCCATGCATAAAATTTCACAGAATCTCTGGACCCACGTCGATGACACTCGTACTTTTGTGGAATCCAATCGCATTTTGCCTGGTTCAGAAAGTTTTCGACTCGAAGGTATTGTGCTGCAAATAAACCACCGAAAAGAATACCAAATTTCAGATATCGCAGGACATTCATTCACTTCCACTCTGAAGAAATGCCTTCCACATACACCTGAGTCCCGCAATCTGCTGTTTCAACAGAACGTTCAAGGTACTGTGTTTTTCAATTCATGACTGACGGGGAGAGGGACAGAAAAATTGTGTGGACGAGTGAAAAGGTCCAAGACGTTGGCCTTGTCGTCGTGTTGTTGGTGCCTCAAGTCGCTTGTGAAAAGACTCATGGGGCGAATCCTCACTTGGTTCAGTCTGAATTTTCTGCTGCTCAGTCTGCAACGACTCTGGCCCATTCAGTCATGAACTGACTTCTCCCAATCCAGAAAGTCGCCTCAAAATCAAAGATCAGTGTTGTTTCCTTTTTTTCTCAGCACTTGTCACAGTTCAGGTCAAATTTCACGTTTGCTTCCTTGACAGGACACTGGTCAAGAGCAAATTTATTGCTGCTGAAAGCTTGTACCACGAGAGTTGTGTTCATTTCAGTCCACTTTGAAGACATGCACAGTGAAATGTTTGACTGTTTGACTGTGTAAGATGGATCACAGGGAGACACCGCCAGGCAAATCGTATTACGAATTTGTTTGCGACAAAGCACCAATTTATCACAGACGACTCTAATTAAATTCATGCGTACTGTGTGCGCTCTTCAACACACAGCTTCTTTGCCAATTCACTTTCGACGTTCTTCCCGCTTCTCTGTTTTCATTTGACTCCGTAAAGGGCATTTCGCGCGTGTGTTTCGCACAGTTTGGTGGAGTTGTTCTTTGATCAATTTTGATACGTGAAGGTTTTGGGAGGATTCTCCCACAAAATCAATCGGTGTTTGCAGTCCATGGTGACGTGCAGACTGGAGGGAAATGAGAATAGAGAAAAGCCCTTTCTTCTCAGCGTTTGATGGAAAATTACTGTGGAGCCAGGGCAAATTTCAGCGGTTTGCCTCTGCTGTGTCACGGCATGACAAATGTCAAGCGTGTGCCGTCCTCCCAAACAGAGCTGCACGCGAACCGACTCTGCTCTTTGTCGTCATCTGGAAGTTCGTGATTTCGTGCATTCTCCAGCTCCTCCCGAGAATGTACCGAAGTCTGAGAAAATTGAACCTGCATGTTCTCAAAAGAACATGAACGCCCGTTTGTTCCGAAGGCGGGCACCGGAATGAACTGGGCGCTGGCAACGAACAACAGCTCAGATAATCGACACAGACACGTATTCCTCCCCCACGTTGTGACAAGGAGGAATCATCGTGCGTTTGTTTGCTTGCCTGAGAGAACAACCACAAATTGGAATGGGTGATGTCCTCCTCCCTCTCTTGAAGAATTAACAGGTACCGGGAAGGCGCACGGACAACAACGTGGACTGGATGAAAAAGGAGGACCTATGTGACCAGTCCCACCAAAAGTGCTCGTGCAGTTGTTTTGTCCTGCACTCGTTTTTCATGGCCATCAACGTGAGGACATGGATTGGCTTTTCTGGATAATCTTCATGTCTTCCGCGTGACCTGTTTTGCGCCACCAATTTCCGCATTTTCCCAAAACCGTTGTCGTGACCTAGATTGGAATGACCTGATTGCTCGAGGTCGCTCGGTACAGACACATTGCTCACCCTCGAACAGCTGTCACTCGAAATGGCCCCGTAAATCTGCACTTCGCTGTTCGCGCATAAACCCTGTGAGGCAAGGAGATAGCTCATCCGTTGCAAAAAGTTCAGCTCCATTCGCAGATTGTCCGATTATTGGGCGCGCGCGGGTGCAGCCAGGCATCCTTCAGGCCGACGTGACAAGTCGCGTCGAAAGTGATGACATGCATGCCTTTGTCCCCACAGCGGAAGAAGTGACGATATTGACCACACTCCGTGGAGTAGTATGTTTCTCTGTGGGCAGTGACCACATGGGTGCAAATGGCCATTGATCAGCACGACAACGTCCACAATCCATTCGCGAGACAATCCGTGTAGCTGATTTATGCCGGAATTAACTGCAGGCTTTCAGACAGGGGGCACATCGTTGCACAAAGACAGTTTACCCTCAAACGTGTGCATCTGTCTGCTTTTGTTCAGTGCATGCACCCTCGAACCTGCAACTGAAGCTCGCACAGCCTGAAGTGGGTGACTGGAGGTACGCTTGAAGATTGGAGTCGCCAACAGTGCAGTCAAAGCGACGTGTTCTTTGGCCATTGGGTTTTTTCAACAGATACCTTGAAATCCCGCATTTAAGACCCTTCGCGGAAAAGACCAGCCCCTTTTTTTCAGCTGTGAAATCAGTACAAAACCATTTTTACATTTTTCAAGAAGATGACTCACATACAGAAATTTCAGAGAAAGACAAAAATAAAACATATAAAAAATTATATTCATAATTACTTTCTCCAAATATTATTTCCTGTTCTTTACTCTCTAAAAGCTACAAATACAAACTCTTTAGATAAACCTGTGAATAATTTCCTCATTTCAGTTCAATATTAATTCTCCTCAACTTATCCTAATCTCTTTTGATACTTTGCTTCTGAATTTTCACTTTTGACTTTCAATATACTTGTTAAAAGTTAAATCCTCACAGAAAAGACTACCCCCTCTTTCTGGCATCAATTTTGGAGCATCAAAAGGGGGTCTGATACGCGGGATTTTACGGGTACTCGTACGTGTCATTTCAGAGGTGTCACCGTTTGTTCACCTGTACGAGAGATGAGGGGCCCCGTTGCCGTGGGTGCACGCTGTCCTGGACAAGGGCAACATTGGGTTGCCTTCAGAAGTCGAAATACCAAATACTGGGGGCTATTCTTTTTTCTCCTTTCAGTACTGAGTTTTGTGTTCCTCTGAGTTTCGTTGCGTCTGTCTGCGTCGCTGAAAAAAGAACACGTTTCTGCGTTTCTCAGCATTTCATACGAAAGTCACGTGACACAAATGGCGCGCACAGGACATGCAAATTTTCATCGAAATTCGCTGTTTTCAATAATTTTGACTCTGAATCAAGTGTTGGAGGAAGAGAGTGAGTGTCAGGGCAAAGGACTCAGTATGCAGCGGACGAAGACAGTGGTTGTGGCGATGAATTTGTGAGTAAATTAAGGTTTCGGTGTTCAAAAACTCGAGTTGAGTAGATCTAGTGTGTACAACCACAATGGTATGCTTTTTCGTGCAGGTGTAGGGATGACATTCCGAAACAGGAAGGTTTTGTTGACAGTTTGATCTATTATACCTCTGCTCAGTGGATGGAGTTCTTCTGTATGACCCCTGGTACAGCACAATGCTTGGTGGAAACAATTGGTCCAATTTTCAAAGAAACATCGGGTGTGTACTCTTGTGTGTACAACAGTGATGGAACAAAAGTGAGTT
>JAAUXT010015733.1_pt1 | contig 22893 bp, 25 predicted proteins | sample 7278171 | NCBI WGS metagenome assembly JAAUXT01 (sample SAMN14350112, study PRJNA611818) | marine sediment metagenome | isolation source: surface marine sediment (1.8m) | place: French Polynesia: Moorea | collected 2018-08 | reverse complement strand
ACTGCTGTTGGTCTGCAGTCAAAGTGGTGTTGTGAAACTTGAGAAGACTTTCATCTTTGCATGTGTAAAAAGTTGCTGAAGAGTGACAAATTGTTTGCACTGAAATTCGCTTCGGAAAGTTTCTTTTGGAGGTCCCCCCGTACGTGGCCGACAACTGAAGGAGATGGACGCGTTTCATGTGTTTGAGGCACAAATGTGATTTGCTCTTCCTGTGCCTTCTCGACTTTTGTTCCAATTGGAAATCATTTATCGGGTCAAAGAGCTCCAAATCTCGCACGAGGCAGAGGCCGATCCCGGGACGACTGGGGATCCTCGGGGGAGGCCAGCCCCAGCTTTGTGTTCAATTTCTGCGGGGACTCGTGCGATTAGGCACCGGTTGTTTCGGAATTGTGAAAATAATGAGAAATTTCAGAAAGAACTGGGGAAACCTTTCGTTTGCTGCTTGCAAAGAATTCATGAAGCTTGGCTGAGACTTGTTGTGTTCCTTTTTGGGTGGGGCTGTGTGTACATTCTCAGAAAGGGAGAAAAAAGCCACTCTTTCTTGATGAAAAGACAATGCTTGTGAGCATAGCTTCGTTCTTTCTCAATATTCAGAGAAACAACCACACGTTGTGAGCTTCCCAGCTCACGCAAATCTCTCTTGCTGAGAAATGACAAATGAACAGAGACGTGTTTTCCTCTCTTGTAAGAAGAAAGAGCACGCTTCATAAAGAACTGGCAGACTCAATACACGAGATTGAGCGAAGTCCAAGAAATGAAGCCAGATTGGTCATTGGGTCAGCAGAACCCGCAAACCGTCTCGGTCGTACTGGTTATGTTCATCGTCGCCGAAGCGGGCACTTTTTCGTTTGAAAATAATTGTCTCGGTTTTGTGAGATTTGGTAACGCAGCTCCAAGAAGTATGAGCTTGCAAGACCTGATTTTGGAACGCAAACTCTTGTGCCCCTCGTTTAGTCCGGGAGAGACTGCAACCAGGTGCCACAGTCAGTGTGCAAGCCCAAGCGGTGGTCAGCTAAGCTTTTCTCGACGAAATCACGGACCATATTAGATCCCACTTGGGGGCGAGATCACCATTGCCGAACTCTTTTGTTGTAAAATGCATCTTCACTTCATATTGGGTTCATTTTGACTTCTTGAAAACAGCACGCAGGAATGAAAAAAGAAAGAGGTGACTGGGGAGTTGACGAGTCCTTTGTGATGAGAGTCTTGCGACTGTTGAGAAGCAGCTTTCCGTTCCGTTGATTCAGTGTGATGGCTACTCACGGTGTTGTGCACAATGATCGACAGTTGATTCATACCCTTCAACCACCAAAGCTCTCCAGTTGATTTTGAAACCTTGTCAGAGCACGCACGCACAACTCAGAATGAACACCATGCCACGCTTTCAGCCTCAGTTGTCAGCAAGTCGTTATTTTCTGTGTCTCTTTTCATTTCAGATTAGTGTATAAATGGTTTCTCCTCATCTACAAGATCAGCTATGCAATAGGCATCATCGGATACTTCGTCATTATGTTCACACTCTTCGGACTTAACGTTTTGTTACTCATCAAGCCTCAGGTACGATATCTCCAGCAGATCTGGGATTGGGCCCGGGGAGCCTGACTGAGGTTTGACTCTGAGGACAAGCGAAAGAATATCAGTTGTCAGTCAAGTCGGACCCCTAAGTCCCCCTGGACCCGCTGGACCTGGACTCGGTTTCATTTCGTTCCTTGAGAACTTGCAGTCAGCAAGACGGGCAAAACCACTCTTGAACGGACAAGACAACTCAAATGCTGGCGAATGCGTGGTTTCATTTCGTGGCACGACGAAGACTGCAAAGACTGTACGAGTTGCAAGAGCAATGACACAAAGAGCTCTGACCTTTCGTAAATCACGGTCCGTGTGGAACATTGTGCTGTCCAACAACAAGACACAACTTTGACTGAAGTCTAAACGGAAACCTCATTGAATGTTTGCTTCACTGCAAATGAAGCCGATCTCGTTCATGTGAGCCTGCACTGCATTTGGAGGGGCGAAACCGTCGTGGACATCTCAGACTTTTCTTGGGCACTCTTCAACCGATATTTTTTTTCACAAAGATGAATGTCGTCTGGTTCTTTTCTGGTTCTTGAACTGCGCTGTGAAGATGTCGTTTCTTGAATTTCAAAATTCTCTTTCGGTGCCAGTGAAGTTGTCCAAAGGAGTGCTCCAGTGAGATCTACTATTTGTGGCCAAATGCAGCCGACAGAATCAAACGCTGTTGTCCAGTACAGAAAGAATCCGCAGGGTCAAGCACCGAAAGGCGTGGGTTCGACTCACAGACAAAACTCGTTCTCGGTCTGTTGCGCAAACAGCTTTATTTTCGTGAATTTTCATTTCAGGTTGCCATGGACTTCGGCCTGTTGCTTTTATTCTACGGTCTGTATTACGGGGTGGTCGGCAGGGACTTTGCAGAAGTTTGCACAGACAAAATGGCAACGCACATTGGGGTAAGGACGTTTTTTCGTGACATTTTGGAGGGGGCAAGGGCAGGATGTGGGTCGTGAAAATGTGATCCACCATGGTGCAAATAGCTAGAGACAAAGTTGCACCCGAAATCCAGTGTCGCACGCCCCAGCGGAACACCTTTCTCGACCACACCTTCCGTTGCGGACGAACTCGCTTTCATGCTTTTGGGAACAAGCAAGTTTGACAAAGACACCTGCCAAGGTTCTGTCGAGATCTGGCGTGGTGAACGAATTTTGCACAATGGCCATTTCTCCACAAAGTGCAGTTGGTGCAAGTCAAGTGCTGCGCGTGATCCTGTGACAGTGGAGGTGGTTTTGGGTTTGTGTGACCAAGACCACCTAATGGACCTGTGCAATCGTCTGCGTGTTCGTGCATCTCTGTCGCTGATATGAGGCATTAATATTTGATAGGTTAGCCTTGTGTGATACCACAAAGCCAAACTGCATAGGAAAGAAACCAAATTCTTCAAAAGAGACCTTTGTGTGGTGCTGAGGAATCCAACGTGATACAGGTGTGAAAAAGGGAGCGCGGGGCCGCTTTCTGCAGTTTGCAGCTTGCCTTGACACAAAAAATGAGATCGGAACAATTCAAACCCAACAACAACAACAACACATTGGCGTGTTTGAGCCCCTCTTCCTCGGGCTGCAAAATTTCGTGCCTTGGGCCCACCCCGCAAAGCAAGCTCCAGCATAGAAATCAGAGAATCGGGACAAGGCCCCATCTACTTGCTTCCTTCGGAACCCTCACCCATGTACATGTACAACTTCTTCGCCGCAAACAATTGATTCGTAACTTGACGCGGGTGGACATGCAGTGAGTGTGAGTCTCAATAAAAAGAACAGATTTTGAGTTTTCCAAAGGAGTGGGTGTTTGCTGTGTCCACACGGGCCCCTGCCTCCCCCCCCCCCCGAAAAAAAAGAATTATTCTCCCCTCTCTGGACCGAAATCCCCTGGCCTCCCCATCTCGAAAGGTTCAGTGTTGTTTTGACCAAGTTCGCCGTTGTCTCGCAGTTGTGTGGCAGTTGTGTGCATGATCATATCGGAGTCTCTGTATCCAGCTGCAAATTGTGTTTCCTTTCTGGGGCGATATTGCTGGGCCATGAAAAGGTGTACAGTTTCGGAGGAACGTGGACGGCGCCGCGTGATGTGAAGAGTGAATGAAGACTGTGGACCAGATGTGCTTTGTTGCCATCGAACAACTTGTGTTTCCATCCGCTGCCGCACTCAGCTGTCAATTGTTCCGCGCCAGTCAAAAGCAGCATCTGAAGAGCTATTCTTGTTCGTACACGGGAGCTGTGGCCCGTAATTGCGTGTTTGTCTGAAAGCACCACTTTGAGGAGGACGTTTTGACAACAAAGGAAGCCGTGCCAGATCACAAGAAGGGAAATCCGGTGATGTGTACGGAGGCATGTGCGCCCCCCCCCCCCCCCCACACACACACATGCACTCGCTCACGTTCCGAAACACCTTTGAATAGTCAGCGTGATTGGCGATCATTGTTTTCACCTCCAGTACTACACACCGACGGGGTTGCCCGGACGCCAGCTAGAGCCGAACACTTGCGCTGTGTGTGGCAACCAAATCATAATCCATGACAACGACGAGGCCATCGTCGAGCGGACGTACAAACTCGGCTGCGGACACACGTATCCTTGATGTACAGGCAGAACAAACGTTTTATTGACTGTTCACAGGAAGGACAAAATTCGCATCTCACTGCAGTATCAACTGAATCCCTCCACATATGGTGCAGAAGTTACTCTGCATGCATGCAGGTAGATCTATTGTACATCAACGACTCTGGTGCGACCCATAGCGAGCACCAGTTTCAAACATGGAAATTTGTTCCTGCCAGAAACCAGATCTGTTGACCCACAGGTAGTGAACGCAGTGCGCGTGTCGCCTGCTCCGTGTCGCTGACTCCTCCTTGACTGCAGCGCAGGTTCCACGAGTTCTGCATCCGCGGCTGGTGCATCGTCGGCAAGAAGCAGACGTGTCCGTATTGCAAGGAGAAGGTCGACATCCGCCGCATGTTCACCAACCCGTATCCTTTTCATGCGCGAACGTACGTCATACTTGTGTAGTCCACAGATGTTGGTCGCTTCACGATTTCGTGTTGTTATCCGAGTGTGTTCTCAGTGAACAACAGGCTACATTTTGAGAATGTCGACCATCATCTGTGAGCTACGATGATCAACTCACTCGTGAACCTTCTGTTATTCTGTCAGAACAACTCTCGGGGCTCGCCGCCCTTCGAGTCATTCTGACAGAATAACAGGTCACTCGTGTGTAAACCAATCGTGAAACATCCAGTAAGTATGCGTCAAGCGCTGAATGCAGAACTTTGACACCCGCGGCGGAGCGATGATTTCGGTCTCATGAACTTGGCAAGACGTCGCAGACAAGCAGCGAGTTGTAATGTCCCAAAAAGCTCCGAACGACCTCTGTGTGTGTGTGTGTGTGTGTGTGTGTGTGTGTGAGTGTGTGTGTGTGCAGAACCATGCTGCCACAGCTTGAGGTGCTTCAAGAACGTCAGTTCGTTGTGGCCTTGACCTCACGAAGTTGGGAGCGGCCGCACGTGTTGTACGGGAACCTGCTCGACTGGATCCGCTACCTGGTCGCGTGGCAGCCCGTCATCATCATGGTTGTGCAGGGCATCAACTACATCCTCGGGCTCGAGTAGTGGGGGCGCCCATTCCAACCCGCATCGAGAGGTCCCAGCGTCGGTACTGGCAGACACCTGACTTGTCGGCTGCCCGGTGCAGAACGTCCGGTGTGAACACATAGCAAATTGTTTGATAGGAGTATGTTTTGTTGTTGTTTCAACCCAGTATTTTCCAAATGTAAGGTTCTTGTTGTTCGATTCTGGGAAGAGGTTTGACCCCACTCAGAACGTTGTTGCCCTGCTGGACCAAGCGGGTTTTCATTTGAATCACCGACCAACGTGACAAATGCTGGGAACACGAGGACCAACACTCTTCTTCAAAACTTGTTTCAGTGACATTTTTCTAACTTTTCCATTGCGAAATCTGAGCTTGGTTGGTCGTGAGGTCTGCCATGTTCGCTCGTGTAGAGTCTCACCTTTTTTGCCCAATATTGAGCGTCAAAAGAAAGGGTGCGTGAAAATAAAAGGGCATTCACTTTGTAATTGTTTCAGTGGGACTTTGGCACAAGACGCTTGGGTGCGACGCACTCGCGCGAATGCATTCTGGTTTCAACCTTCCCAAGCCCTTTTTCCTTCTTTGGCCTCAAAGAATCACGGTTCAGCCGAAGTTGACACACTCACTTGCTCAAATCGCCTCTGCGCGTCGTTCACAAATTCATCTCATACATCGTGTTTCATGTTGACGCGTTTCCATGTATTTTTTCTGAGTTGAATGAATTCCTTGTTGACCAACGCATTTCGTTCTCTCCTCGCGCTTGTCTGGCCCGAAAGCAGAAGGGTGGGCAGTCACTTGACTTGTTCATCGACGACACTGTTCCCATGTCGCGAATTTTGTTATCAGCCTTCATGAACTGGCAGATATCTGTTCATTTATGAAGCGCAGTCAAGTTTCATGTGAAATTGGCGAAGTGAATGAACTTTTAAAACTCTCGTTTGCGTGGGTATTTAATTTACGAGAATGAGGCAAGAATGAAGGTGGATGTACGAATTTGTAAATACGAATGATGTAAGAATTTGTACGAATAAATTGCAAAATAATGAATTGCGTGTCTTCTTTTTTTCGAGCGGGTTCATTTTGAACGTTCTTCCAACACGCTGACAATCAGATTTACCTGCCAAGAATGCTGTCCCCTTTCGACCCTTGCTGTTTCCACTGTTGTGTATAGGCAGCAGGAATGGAGGGGAAGGGGCCCGAGGCTGGGTGGTCCAAAGCACCTGCCCTTGGACTCCCCTCGAGGTTTTCAACTTCGGCAGGCAGTGTGTGTGCGTGTATCGGGGGTCAGACACCTGCAGGTGTAGACTGTAACACACATGCCGACGCTGTCTTGTGCAGTCGATGTGTGCGTAAAACCTGGACTTTTGAGAACATCAGCGCAAGCAGCGTTGATCACCTGCGCGCCGAATCCAAAAACTGACAATTTCCAGGTGATAGGATGACCACGAGATTTCTTGATTTACAGGTGGGGGGTGATCTAGAAATTTCCCAATCACCAAGTTTTCCGCAGCGCAAGAACGACGGCACGACATTGGTTTGAGTTTTATTGCTGACACGACCTACCAGGAAGCGTTTCTGTCCAACTCATTCGTGGCCCGAACATGCACGTGGAAACTCAAAGTGCAACAAAACTCAGAATGTTGCGGTGTTTACTGCACGATTTCAAGCGAGAAAAGTTGTCATTCGCGTTTGAAGGAAAATACGACAGACACTCCGCAGTCCGAACACACGAGACTTGTAGCCACACTCACCCATCACATTCGCACACAAGCATTGCAGAACGAACGGCACAAAGTGACAACTTACGTAAAGAACAGGAAACATCGACAGGTCTGATGAATAAATAACGAAATTCGCAGAAAATCCAACGCCATCGACAGAGCAAATCGACAATTCTCCTTCACCAAAAATCTTTGTCCTTCCGGCCTCAGATACGTGATGAACAAGAAAACGAAAATCTTAGAAATACCGAATTCCAGCACCCCAAATATGTAGATCTACCCAACAGGAACATTTTCTTGCAAGACGACTGGTTGTTGTTTTGAGAGACACGAAAACACAATGCTTAAATGTCGCCAGCGGGTCAACCATTTGCAGCCACGCGGCGCAAGAATCACATTTCTGCACACGATTGCTCTGAACAGAATCAAAACAACAAACGCATTTGTTTACGCTCGGTTGAAAGCCGTTTTGACTCCCAGGCGCTGGTTGTGGTCTCCCAGGGGCTTCTTTTTCACCTGAAACAAAACAGAAGTGACGGTTACTGTGCGCCAACGAGATCAGACTTTCAAGGAAAGACACTTGTTAGATGTTCTGCACAGCGGATACGAACACACCAGGGAAAGCAAACAAATCTGCAAGCGGCAACACCTCCGTGCTATTTACGTGCTCAAACTTTGAACGCTCTGCATTCTGCACAATTTTGAAGCTATTCACCACAGTGCAAAACCAGTGCGAACTGTCACTTTGACGTCCAACGGTCTCGAGATCAACTTGTTCGTGAGCACCAGATCTGCCGGTGAATTCGAAAGATAACAACTGGTGCATCATTTTACCTGCTCAATTGTTATCACCTGGTTTGTCGCCAAACTTCTACAAATGGTGCAAACTTCCAAACAATTTACAATCCTGAGAAGGCGCCAACGCACCGAAGATTCGAATTCCCTTTGTTTCCTCCGACATGTTTTGCGCAAGTCTGCCACGAGTTCTGCACAAGGGCAGCTTCCGCCAAACTGGCGACCCTCACAATGTGGGCCTTCGCCATCAATAGAGGCTTTCGTGCAGACTGCCATCAAACCACCAGACTGCGTCTCCCAAATAGTGTTTCCACGTGCTTTGATCCATCATGCGCGCGGGAACTGTCATTTCCTGGAGAAAACAAACTCTGCAAGGACCCTCCACTCGACAAAATCTGATTCAGGTTTCTCTTGGGGAGGGAAGAGTGGGATTCGCTGTGGCAGGATGTTCAAAGGTCGACGGACCACGACACGTCATCATCGTTGCTCAGTTTGATTTTCGGGCTGAACATCGTAATTGTAAAGAGATCCGGACAAGATCCTGATGTCAAAGACACAGCGTCGGGTCCTGCTGCAAGCTGCTGCATGGGCGGCGAGGCGAAAATCACTTGCTCTTGTCTGCGAGCTTTTCTTCTGAACAAGAAAGCTGGAGTAAAGGGACGCTTCCTGACGAGCTTTCGCGGTGTTGGGACCAAGATCGTCTCGGCTCGTTCTGACGCGACCGACTGTGATGCCGCGTTCAGCACGGCATGTTTGTGCAGTGTGAACGACTTCGAACGTTGCCTGACCGCTGTCCTTGCACCACCGGAACCACGGCTGTCGTCCTTCCCTCCCCACCCCGGGGACACGTGACCCACACCTTTCAGCAACGTGAAGCCGTCACAGCTTTTGCTGCGATGGCGGCTGAGCTCGGGCGATGGCGTGACCTTGTTGTCAAAGAGACGGATAAGGCGACGCACCTTGCTGCTGTCGCGAGGGGTCGCTTCCTCCGTCGACTTCTTACTGCTGATGATGCGCGTCAGGCGACGCAGACTTTTCTTGGGCGTGATGCCGATGCTGAAGGCCACGTTCTCTTTGGGCGGAGGCGGCTGCTTCCCCTGAAGATGAGCAGAAGGAATGAACCACGGCATCTCACTGTCAGCAGGATCAACCGCTAGGAAAGGCGCGTGCCCAGGAAGAGTGCAGCAGTGCCTTCAGGAACTTATCTCTTGTTCAGTTGGCAGTGGTCAACAAGTCATGCTTTGTAAAAACATGCGTGGAAGGATGAATTAGTGAAATTAAGATGCAAGGTACAAGTGTTTTGCCAGTATTCACCATGTCAGAGACTTTCAAACACCTGTCCTTGGCCCGGACAGCTGTTTTCAGTGTTCAAAAGCAACGCACCTGAGCATCAGAGTTTTCTACATTTCTCGACAGGGAGAAGGGCTGCGGCTCCATCGTCCGAATCCCGACCTGCGGCTGTTGCCGGCCCTTCCTGCCGCTCGCCGGCGTGTTTCTGCGGCCGCGCTGTCGCGGCGTCGGGCCTTCGGGGATCGCGTTCATCGGGGAAGCATCCAGGAGCTCGGCTGGACTGTAGTGTTTGTACAGCTTCACCCCCGGTGTTGACAAACCCTGCGCGTCGTTCTGTTAACAGCCAGCAGCAAGCCCCATGTTAGTCAGTGGTTTCAGAAAGCAAGCGGGATCGGTTGCAACGTTTCCTACACATTCCAGTCTGTTTGCACAATGTAAATCCATGTTCTGTGTGTTCAGCTACTGCGCTACCCTAAGACTAAACCGTTCACACAGCATCCAGAAGCAAAATGACCATCATGCGAGAACAGCTTTGTCGTCGCACAGGAAACGGCTTCATGAAATTGAAACGAAAGTTCAACGGACACACAACCGCAAACATGGCGCACCTGTCTTCGTTTGCTCCGCTTGTCAGCGGATCCCTGGATGCTGAGTCTGTCGAGACTGTCGTCCAGCATTTCCATGGATCGTCTCTTGCGCGACAGGCGGCGCTGCTGCTTCTCCTTCACCTTCTCCTCGCTCTGAACACCTTCCTCTTCAGGAGGCCCCTGCAAAAATCATTCTGTGTGCGTCACAACTAAAATTGTAGGGAGGGGTGTACCTGTGTGAAAGCATGAGGAAATTATGTGTGCAAGAGTGTGTGTGTGTGTGTGACACACACACACACACACACACACACACACACACACACACACACACACACACACACAGAGACAGACGCACCTTCTGCAGCTTGTTTTCGCTGATGTCCTTCAGCGGGCGCGTCTGCATCTCGACGGGGTAGCTGGTTTTCTGGTGCGGCAAACACAACGTGTTGCGCCGTTGCAGCTCGCTTAGCCGGTTCCACTCGAAGTCTTCAGGCTCATCGTCCATTGCGAAGAGTGCCCCCGTGCCGCCTGCAAACAACCCGTTCGCCCATTGCCAGGTTCAAGTCGTCTGATAGTGCGTTCTTCCTACACACAACACAAGATCATACTTTTCATGGTTTCAGCGTTTCAAACGGTTTGACAACTCACGCGGAACACGATCAGAGCGCGTCGGCTCGAATCCGGCCGAGGCGGTGGAGCTCAAGCTGAGGCGCGACATTTTGGTGACTCGCTGCTTTGGCGGCGGCATGGCGTTGTCCTCCGGGCGGGTCACGTGCTGCTTCGTTCCGAGAGGAGTCCAGTCCTCACTGCAACAAGAGCAAGAAACGTTCACGTCGATCCGCGCTGTATGAAGTCGGACACAGGATACAAGTTCTTTGTCACGCACCGTGCACAAGGGAAACATGGACAATGTTTACCTCGAGACAAAACGCACCTGGATTTGGACACTTTGCTGGACAGACTGGAATCGAGGTCTTGCAGGCTGAGCGGACTGCCCTCGCCGTCTCCTTCTGATCCCGTTGACCGCAAGTTGTACTTTTTCCCTCCAGAACCCTCCTCGAGAGAGTCGTTCAATTCTGCAAATCACAAAGACGTAAACTTGTATTCCGGCCTCTTCAAAATCAATACCGAAGCAAGATCTTTGATCACTGCTCAATCGCACTTACTGGAGGCACTCCTGGTCACGATACTGTTTCGACTGCTCCGTAACTCGCGCGGCGACGCGGACGGAGGAGCCTGGCTCGCCGGCCCGGCCGCCACCGGAACCGCCGCGGGCAGCACGCCGCCACACGTGCACTTGTTCTTCAGCTGTCTGTTGGCGTGCTCAACCTGCGCCTCCAGCGAGCGCACCTGGCTGCCTGTGAAACAAATCCCCCTTCGTTGTGTTGGTCGGTTTTATTCTCACCCTTCAGTTGAGGATTTACGACAGAGAAAGACTGAAGCAATGTTCAATGGTTGGTGCGTTCCTGCCCCCTCCCAAATCAGCCCGTGGTTCCTACCGAGTCTCTTCACGATAAGATCGTGCTCCGCCTTCTGCCCCGTGAGGCGGGTCACGTCTCGGTCGAGGCGCCGCGTCTCGTCCTGATAGTGCGCCACCTGCTCCTTGGCGGAGTCGAGCTGCGCCTTGAGGTCCACGGTGCGGCCGGACTCGGCGTCGCCGCGGTCGCGCAGCCGATCCAACTCCTCCTCCAGCTTCTTGATGCGCATCTTCTCCTGAAGCCAAACAATCACTCGTGCCAACATTTCGAACCAAAAATACAGAATACGGACGTGTGTCAGACGGAAATACTTCGAAATTTGGTACCCTGTTGATTTCTTTGGTGTGTTTGTCCTTGGCGTCGGAGAGGAGGCGGCGGTGGCTCAGCTTCGCCTCGTCCGCCTTGGCGGCGCTCTCCTCCAGCTGCTTCGCGTAGCGCCGCTCAACCTGCAACGCGAACTCCACGTCACTTCCACAAACAAGGTTCTCTGCGCGGTAGATGATGTGCTTCAGACACAGCACTGTCGGACTGGACACAAAATGTGAGCAAAAAATACAGGTCGGCGCAGTGTTCACGTTCAAGAATAGAAACTGGCACACTCAAAACACCAGATCTCGCTGTGACTGCACCAGAAGACTGAAAGGATCGCCTCCAGAGCATTCAAGATTTCTGTCGATCCAAACCACACTGGACAGGAAGTGCAAAGCGAGCTGAGCTGACCTGCTCGAGATGGTGTCTGTGCTTCTTGGCCGCTTCCTCCTTCTCGCTGAGGAATTCCCGTTTCAGAGTCGCAACGTTCCTCGTGTGATCGGATGCTGCGTCGCTCAACTGCGTCTGCGCCTTCTCGAGCTGAAACAAGCGCCGCGTCTAACAAAATGCTGGGTATCTTCAAGCACACGTCCCCAAATAACTTTGAAGGATGTTTCTTTCGTACTGAACAGTGGCTTTCAAAATCGACACCAGGGGCAAAAACAACCGGGCCAATTGAAAATTCCTACCTCTCTCTGCAACTTATTTTTCGCCTGCTTGAGCTCCTTGACTTCGGCCTCTTTCTGCTTGGCAGTTTCGCGTGTCTTTTTGTTCAGCTCTGCAGCCTTCTCCAGCTCGACCTGATGTGCGTCGAGCAGCTGTTTCTCGCGCACCAGTCGCGCCTGGACGTCATGCGCGTGGTCCTGCTGCTCCTCCTCCAGCGCCTGCAGCCGGTCCGTCAGACTCATCACCTGCGCGGCATAGAGAGGGCAATCAAATACCTCCAACAGATTCAACAAGCGCGACGTGAACAAACCTTCCGTCAACAAATTTCTCAATGTTCAGCTCAACACCAAAGTTGTCACTTTTGGGCACCCTACACTCACAACCAATGGCTCTTCTAGTGACAATGCTGTGCTGTCTTTCGGAACCAATCAGTTGTTGTACGCACCTCCTCCTGACTGGACTCGAGTGCTTCCAGCGTCTCCTGGAGCTCGCGCTCCAGACTCTGCTTGCTGTCCTCCAAGGTCGCGACTCGCTCGCGCGCTTGCTGCAGGCTGTTGGACGCGTTGGTATACAGGTCCTTGAACTCGTCCATGTCGCGACGCGCCGAAGCAATCATTTCCTCGGCGTCGCGTCGCAGCGCATTCTCCTTGTCGCGCTTCTCTTTGTTGATCTCGTCAAAGCGCGCGGCCAGCGTCTCCAGCTTCTGCTGTCGTCCGTCCAGCTCCTGCTGCAGCACGACTGACGTGTTGGTCGTCTGGTCGAGCGTGTCCTGCAGCAGGTTGCGCTCGTTTGTCACCGTGCGGACCTCAGTGTCCAGCTCCTTGACCCGCTCGTCACGCTCGCGCACGACGCCCTCGAGCCGCGACACCTCCGTCTCCATGTCGATCATGTTGGCGCGCGCCGAGATCTCCCAACACGATTTGTCCTGCAACTTTTTCTGCACGTCCAGCAACTCGCCCTTTGTCTGCTGTAGGAGCTGCTCCACCTCGCTCAGTTTGACCGTGTACTTCCCCTTCTCGTGCTCAGTTGCCTCGTGCTTGGACTTGAGCTCATCGAATGCCGTCACCTGCTCGTTCCACGTGCGCTGAGCCTCCACAAACTGTCCCTTCAGCTCCTCCAGCGCCGCTTCCAGCTCCTTGCTCTGCTCCTCCGCCTGAGAACACAGCTTTTTCTGCTCCTCCAACTCAGAGTCCAGCTTCATCTGCTCGTTCTGTGACGTGGCGAGGCTGGCCATCAGTTCGCAACACTGATCCTCGTTGCTTTGCAACTGCTCAACCAGCTTTTTCATTTCCTGCTCTTTTTGCTGAACAGTGGCGTTCTGAGTTCTCAACTGCAGTTCGCATTCTGTGCTTACTTTGTGCAACTTTTCCTCGAGATTCCTCACCTCGTCACTGTGACTCCGTTTTTCGCTTGTACAAGTGGATTTCAATTCCTCGACTTGAAGCTCAAGTTCCTTGATTTTCTCTTTGAATTTCCCTTCAGCGGTTTTCTTGAGGATTTCCAACTCAGTCAATTTCATTTTCAAATCCTTTCTTTCAGTGTCACTGGAACATTGCACTTGCTCTCTCTCATTTGTGACCGACCGCAGATCAACAGTGAGTTCTTGACATTTCAGTTCGAGAGACTGCACTTTGTGTTCCAGACTAGATATGTGCTGCGCGTCACGCTGTTTCTGTTCGTTGCGACAAGTCAGTTCTTGATGCAGGGCGTCCAGCTCACCGTCCTTCTCCCCGGTCAACATTTCCAACTGGGTTTTCAGAGACTCCACCTGCGGTGGGAAAGCGAAGTGTCTCAAAAGAAAAGTGCAACAAAGCTTTCGCTTTTCAGTCGAGCACCAACAGGACAATCGCGTCTCCTCAAAACGTTCTCTGGCGACAACCTGACACGGCCGGTACGATGAGCGAAAACTGCAGTTTACATCGAGCGTACCTCTGCCTGCTTTCTCATGACTTGGTTGTGATACTCGTCAGTCGCCACCTCGGCCTCGCGCTGCAGAGTCTCCATCGCCTCCTCCTTCTCAGCGACTCGCCGCGCCGCCTCCAGCTGCGGAAAACAGTGCCACACAACGTCTCAAGTCTCGCCGCCGCCGCCAGGGTAATCTCTTGGCCGACAAAATTTGAGAAGTGACGAAAACATGCGTGAGCAAGAGGCCTTTTGGACATTTCCCTCCACAAGAAACAAATGGAACAGCACCTGTTGGTTCTCCAGCTCGTCTCTTGTCTGTTTCAGCTGAGTCTCCAGGGAGTCCACTTGGTGCTCCTTGACGGTCCGCTGTTCCTGCGACTGCTTCGCCTGCTCCTCGGCCAGTTCCAGCTCCCTCTTCAGCAAGTCCACCTGAATCGGTATTGATTGCGGCTAACAGAAGCAACAAAAAATTTCTCAGCAAAATCTCACGCGCACTGAGACACACAATCACCTTGTCTTGCATGGCGACCAGGTGTTCCTGTTTGTGATCGAGCTGGCGCTGCAGGTCGACGCGTCCCGACTCGGCGCTGTCGAGGCGCTGCTGCAGAATCAGCTCGGCGCTCGATGCCGCCTCGAGCTGCGCCGCCAGCCCGTCGTGGTCCACCAGCTTCTGCTGCAACTCTTCATTCTTCGCCTTCTCCTGCAGCAGCTCCTGCTGGAACTTGGAGATCTGCGTGATCGCCTGAGCGACCGTCTCCTTCCGCTGCTCCTGGACCTCCTGAGAATTCTTCAGAAGATTGGCTAATTCGGATTCCTTCTCTGTGGAGGCTTGAAGCAGCGCGCTCAGCTCCGTCTCTTTGTCCCGAGCGTGCTGGATCTCTTCCTTCATGCGGTCCACCACTTGTTCATATGTGTCCAGCGCCCCCTGCTGCTTGCTCACTTTGTCCTTGTGGAACTGAAGTTGCTGCAGCATGTCGCTGTGTACCGTCTCGATCCTCGCCAGCTCCTCCTTGTAATGCTCGATGTTGGCCGCCTGATTCTGCTCGCGGTCGACGCTCGCCTCCAGCTCCAGCTCGACGGCGCTGCAGCGGGTCTGCGTCTGCTCCAGCTGCGTCCTCGCTTCGTCCAGGTCCTCTCGCACGTTCTCCAGGTCCCGCGTCGCTGAGTCGGCGTGGTCCTGAGCCTCTTCGAGCTGGTGCTCTAGCTCCACTTTGTCTGCAATGACGGCGTTCAGTTCCTCATTGAGACGCTCCTTCTCTCCCTCTAGCTCCACGAGGTGTTCATCCTGCGCTCGCTCCATGTCGTCGTGCCGGGCTTTTGCGAGTTTCAACTTTTCCACCGTCTGCCTGCTCTCCATGAGTTCCTTGTTCTGGGTTTCCAAGTCCAGTTTGAGTTGCTCAACAGTGGCTCGGTGACTTTCCTTCAACCTCTGCTCTGCTTCTTCGAATTTCTCATGAGTGTTTCTCAGTTCTCCGTTCAGCATTTGTCCCAGGTCAGTGCACTTCGACTCCATCGCTGCTATGTCTTCGTTATACTTGCTCTGCTGCTCCATCAGCTTCTTGTTCACCTCTTCCATCGTCTTCTTGAACTTCTCTTCCAGGTTTCCGTTGCACTGGGTCAGTTCGCTGATCTGGGTGTTGAGATCGAACACGATATTCCGGTGGTTGTTGTTCGCATCGTTCAGTTCAGCCTGCAGCTCACTCAGTTTTTCCGTCTTTTCTTGTACAATCTTCTCTGTCGCCTGACATTTTCGCTCCCACTCCTGACAGCACGACATCAGCTCACTGGTCGCCTGTTCGTGCTTTGATTCGGCGTTGGCAATCTGAGTCTTCAGGTTTTGTTCCATGTTGTTGTATCGCTCCACCTGATCCAAGTGCGCGACTCTGATTTGTTCTGTCAGCTTCTCCTCCATCTCCTTGTACTTTTGTTCCGCTTTCTGTAGCTCCTCCTCCAACGACTGCTCGAGCTCACTGTGCTTTTGATACGCCTCCTCGATTTTTGTCTTCAGCTCCATCTCCTGTTTGCGCATCATCTCCAGCTCTGCCGTCAGATTGCGCTCCTTCTCCGCGGACGTTTGCTGAGTGACGAAGAGGTCGTTCATGTTCTGTTCAGCCTCGACGAGTCGGCGCTGCGTCTCCTGCACATCGGCGCGGAGCTTCGTCTCCACGTCGAGCCGCTGCGCCTCCAGTTCGCGCACGCGCGTCTCCGCCTCCTGCCGCTGCGAGTTCAGGGAACATTCGGCCTCGACGAGCCGCTTCTGCGCCTCAGCCAGTTGCGCTGCGTGCGCCTCGCGCAGCTCCTTCATGTCGTACTCAGCCTTCAAGAGCTTCTCTTCCAGACACTGCTGCGTATCACGAGACCTGCAGCCAGACAGAAATTTTGTTGGAGACGTGTTGAACAAGAACTCTCCCTTTTCTGTTCAAATAATTGTGTGTGCTTTCTGTTGACTTGCCTGAGTTGCTCCTCGGAGAGTTTGGCGGTCAGCTCGCGGCCTGTCTCGGCGTGTCTCTGCTCAGCGTCGTGCAGCTTCACGTTGAAGCTCTGCTCGAGTTGGACCCACGTGACGCGTCCTTCCTCGAGCTCGCGGCTCATCGTCTCGACACGAAGCGTCGCCTCCTCCACCTCACCTCGCAGCCGCGCCTCCGCTGCCACCCACTCCTGCTGCGAGCACTCAAGCGTCCTGGAGAAAGTGAAGAGGCCGTGAAACTCTTCATCCAAACCTCAAAAATCTTTTCAGTCTTTCAGTCCACACAAAAGACTATATAAAACAGTGTTTTTATCAACCACGGCAAGCAGCCCTCTCACCTGCGCAGCTGTTCGAGTTGCCCGCCGGCCTGAGCGAGCTGGTTCATATCCTGCTGGTGCTGAATCTGCAGCTGCTGCAGTTCGCCCGTCACCTGAGCGTGCGCCTCGCGACTCGCCTGCACCTCCTGCTGACTCGCGTGCAGCGTCGCCTCGACCTGCTGAACCTGTGGGAACAAACAACGTGAGCCATCTCCACACAAACTTGTTCGTGCTCATGTCTTTTTGAATTGTACAATACCTGCTGTTTGAGCTGGTTGATGGTGGCCTGCAAAGTGGAGGACGTCAGCTGAAGCTGCGAGTCGAGTTCTGCGCGCTGTGCCTCGGCCTGCTGCGTGCGCCTCTCCCACTCCCCGCAGCGCGTCTGCAGTTCGGCCACCTCCTGAACGAGACGCACAATCCGCTTCAATGGTCTCAGTTGGTAAACAGTGCACAATGCACAAGCCAAATCAAATTTTAACTTCTTTTGCGATGGTCCAGTGAAGGCTTTGCACGTGGCGTCGAGTCTTCGCTCTGTTGAGCGTGTTCTCAGACTTGCCTGTTTGGTGTGTTGAAAGACCTCCTGTAGCTGCGCCTTCTCTTGCACCAGCGCCGCCTTCTCGGCGTCCAGCGCGTCGCGCTGCTCCTGCACCTGGTTCAGAGTCTCCTGCGCGCTGAGCAGCTGATCGCGCAGGATTCGCTCCTCGACGTCCGCCAGCGTCTCCCGACGGTCCGTTGGCTCCGGAAACAGCGTGGCCACCATGCCTGCAAACACCATCCATATCGTTTGCTCACATTGAGGTTCAAGAACAAAGTACAGTCGGACTGACAGTCGGGCCACTGAGCTCATGTTGGACTCACTGGTGCTGAGCGACGTGTTGGTGAGCGCCTTCATGCGTGCAGAGTCGGTGCTGCTCGTCGAGCTGACCTCCAACTCGCGGGTCAATCGCTTCACTTCTTCCCGTGAATGCTCCAGCTCCTCGACCAGTATCGCTGTCTCGCTGGTGGTCCGCTGCAGAGCGCTGTTCAACTCGCGCATCTCCGCGTGCGTCTGCGCCACCGACGCCTCCAGCTCGGCGCACTTCTTCTCCATGTGATTCACCTGTGTAAAAGGAACACCATCACAATCACCAAAGCAAAACACAGCCTTTCTCCTTGGGCAACAATTGCCAATTGGGTTTGACTCGGCTGATTCAGAAGGGTACAAAACAAGTGTTCCTCTTGCCCTCATTCCGAATATTGACCACACAACCCAGCACCATTAATTACCTTTCGGGTAGACTCATGCAGTTTCGTGTACACGTCAGCGTTGTCCTTTTCCAACACCTCGTTCGTCTGTTTCAACTCCTTGTTCTTGGCCACGAGCTCACGAATCCTGCATGGACAGAAAAAAATTGAACGTACAACGTTCCCGGAAACGTGATTTGCTCTGCAGACAGACTTCAGCTGAACTCACCGAACGGTTTGTGCGTCGGGTGAGGCGACTACCGGCTGCGCTCGAGTCGCTTCTTCCACTTCGTTGCACAGACGTCGACAGCGCTTCTCCGACGTCACCAAACGAGTCTCGAGCTCTCGCAACTCTGCGTCTGCAACGAATTCGTCGCAACTAATGTTTGGGTTTGCTGAAGACAACAGTCTTCGGAGTGGGGAAAAAACTATCATTTGTTTTGGTAACATGGTGCGTCAACTGCAAAGTCACTCAAAATTCTGCACGCACCTTTGCGATCGCAGGCATCCTCGCGTATCTTCAGTTCGTCCTCTAACAGTCGTTTCTGTTTCTTCTCGAAGTCCAGGTCTTTGATCAAGGTCTTGAGCTTTTGATCCTGTTGATCTAGCAATATCTGAGGAAAAGATATTGTCTGTCAAAACTTCGTGCTTGAAGACTGACCACATTTTTGTTCAGACTGGCTCAGCAGAAACGAGGCGCACCCTGTTCTTGACGGTCGGACTCTGCATCAGCTCCTGTACAGGAGACATGATCATGGAGCCGCCGCCCACGGGAGAGATGAAGTCCAGCAGACTGTCGACCCGACCCATTCTACGCCTGGACGGCGCTGCACCGTCCATCGAACACACGGGCGTCAGGGTGTCTGCAAATACAACAACCAGTGAACACCAAAATTGCTCCGACGCCTGCAACTCCGCAACGCACCGGCTTTTCGGCGGACACGCAACGGCAGGAGAGATCATCGTGGAGGTGTAACCGGATAAATACGCCGACAATGTGCCATCTCGATGCCTTACTTCCAGCGACACAGCATCACTTTTCGTGCGCGATGTCAGAGACACCCACGATTAGTTTGTTAGACACAACGAACCGTTGCGATAAACTGTAACAGAGGAAAAGAGGCGCACAGACCTGAGTTGGATGCAGGGCGTGCGAGAGTAAGCGGAGTGCTGACAGTGCGGGCATGCTTAGTTGGCGCGGACGGCGTTGATGTGCCTCGCCTGGTGACGACCGACGCCAACGCGCTCTGCTGCGCACCTGAGGCATGAACGGTCGTGTTAGCCCAAATGCCATTAGTTGAAACAGAAAAGTCCGTACAAATCGTGACTTTTCTGTGCCTTTGTTCCTGCCCAGTTGAGTAATCAGCAAGAAACACGATTCTTCAAGAAAAGTTGAAGCACTGTTGCAAGCAAAACAACTTGTTCATTGTTAAAAAGGTGGTTTCGCAGCCCCAATTCGTTTGGTTTTTTGTTTGTTTTCTTCAATATTTGTGCTTTTCTGGTCGTCGGTCTCAACAGAAGACAGCGTCCTCGAACCAACAAAACAGTAAACTGACATGCTGTGACACAAAGGGTGGACACGTAAACAGAAGAACTGTGTGTTTTCTTTGGAGAAAAATAATCGCCTCACACAACAAGCAGAAGCCAAGAGAAGATGTCTTCTGTGTGTTGACGTGCAAAGTGGAACAAACTCACCACAGGACTCGAACAGCACTTGGGCGTAGTTAGGGTCGATGTGGTTGGGCTGTTTGCCCGGGATGACGAGGCTGGAGACGAGATCCTTCACCTCGAACTGCAAACTGTCGTCCAGACGCAGCGCCTTCTCCGTTATCACGTGGTTTCTGATGACGCCGGCCGAGAGCAGCAGCAAACAAATCTGCAACAAGAATTTTGAGTTGGCGAATGTTATAACACAGGGCATGGTCATCCAGTGCGCAACACCAAAACGACAGTATTCAAACTTGCCTTTGCTATCTCCAGCGAGTCGCCACTGAATATGCTGCACACATCCACAAAGTCAGAAGCCCGAGTCTTGTAAAACTCTGAAGCAAATCACAAATGTAAACGATGAAAAATGAATGAAAAAACAACCACAAAAAAAAAACATCGACAAAGGCATCGAAGAGGAACAAGAATAAAAGAATATTTTGTTCTGAAGAAAAATAAAAAATTTAAAATTGCTTGGCAAGTGAATCCCGAGTGTTCGGCGTTCATCTACTTTTCTCACGCTGAACCCACCCGTGAGAACACCGAGAATCCAATCCAGCAACTGCGCCGGTGAACTGTCGCAGGCGCACACTTCAGCATCAGCATCACTGAAAAATACACAAGAAAATCAAGTGTTGTCACGTCCTATATGCGGTTCATCTTCCACTTGCACCTCTGAACATTTGTACTCACACGAGCTTGGCGATGTCAGAAAGCAACTTTCCATCCCGTAGATCTGACAGCGATTCGATGTGCCCAAATCCTAACTCATTTATCTGCAAAGATCAATTTTTATCGGTGAGAATGTTGTGTTCGTGCAACTCTCGAATCAAAATAAAATAAAGTCTCCAGTATCCCAGAAACAGAAGTCTCGAGGAGCAAAGTGCGTGAACTCACCCAGCAAATCAGTGCTTTCTCTTTGGACGCATTCATTTTTACTGACGAAGTTTGCAATTTGAACCAATCTGAAAGAAACACACAGACGAACACTTGACTTGTGCTTTCGCGGAATTCTACGTGTTGCAATCACACCAAAACGACAACAGTTAGACCACCACCTCAGATCTTCGATACAGGCCAAGAATCAATGGCGCAATTCGATTTACACCCGAGAATTTGACAATTCTCAACATCCGAGAGTGCAAAAACGAAGAGCACTTTCATCCGAGAGACCATCCGAAAATCCGAGAAAGCTTGGGGCTCTCGGGTCGAGAGATCTGTTACGAATAACGTGTGCGATGGAGGTCCTTATCTTGGCCTGAATCGTCGAGACGGTAGTCGAGACGATTGCCAGGATAAGGACTGACAACAAACATGTTAATCGACGTATACCACGTCCGGGTGCGGGCTGGTGGGTCACTACTCTTCGGTGTGACGACTTGTTGTGTGCAAGTCGGTCAAATCAGGCAGTGTGTCTTCGGTGTTCGTGCTGGTCGGACGTGTTTTGAGTTTGTCTGTTTTGTGGATGTTTCGTGTCCTTTACCTCTCGACATGGATGCCTTTCCTGATGTTGTGCCTGCACAATTCCATGATGTTCCTCCACTGGAAGAGATTGACTTTGTGCCTGACCCTGCTGACTTCAAGCTGATGAGTCCTCTCCACCCTTAGAGCGATTCCGACTCCCCTGCGGACATCTCCCTCGACGAAGCCAGCATGCTGAATGCTACGTTGCGGCACATTGACTTCAAGCCAGATTCTGAGTGAGTTTGCCTTTTTTTTCTGGGTTAATTGAGGTTCAGTCGGTTTTGTCCGGACTTGTGTGGCACACCTGGAAAGTGGAGACTTAGTGGGCAAAATTTTGTTGCAGTGGACTCAGTACATCCACGCCCGCTTCGCCTCCAAAAGACGTGGTCCAGAAGAAGTACCTGTTCAAGAAAATCGCTGGTCAAGGGGGGGGGGACGTCGAAGGCGTGGAAAACGACCGCTTTCGCGACCCTCTCAGCACAGCTGATCTGGACATCTTGAAGAACAGGACTTTTGCTGACAATACTGAAAAGAAAGTGTCATGGGCAGTCGACCTGTTCAAAGAATGGTGGTGTCAAAACCAGGGTGTGACATGCGCATCATGTGGGGCGATTTGAACAATGTCAAGCAGATCTCCAAAGGCAACTTGGCCTTCTCACTTTGCGCATTCATTTCAGAGGTTAAGAAAAAAGATGGGACCGAATTCCCAGGAGCGACTTTGTACCAGATCATTGTGTGCATCCAGTTTTTTCTGCAGAAACATGGTATTGACTGGAAGATCCTTGACGACGCAGATTTCATGCGCCTCCGTTTCACCCTGGATAATGTCATGAAGCAGTGGGCGAAGGCTGGGTTGGGGCTCAAAAAAAGTGCGCAAGTCATCAGTGTCACGGACAAAGAGCGCATGTGGGAGCAAGGGGTACTCGGGGACAGCAATCCGGATCAGCTCAGAAACACTGTCATGTATTTGTTGGGAATCAACCTGGCTTTGAGGGGGGATGAACATCGACGTTTGAGGGGGCCAGGTCACAATCCGCAGATAGAGGTGTGCAAAGATACAGAGGGAAGGAAGTTTCTTCTTTACAAGGAGGACTACCAGACTAAGACAAACCAGGGGGGGGTTGTGATCAAGGGTGTGCAAACCAAAAGAGTTGAAAATTTTTGGTTCTTCTGATTTGAGTCGCAATGTTGTCTGCATCTATGAGAAATATGTCAGGCTTCTGCCCAAAGCATCAAAAAACTCTGCTTTGTACAAGTACAGCGCAACAAAGAAACAGATATTCCCCAACCTTTGGTATGCAGACAAACCCATCGGGATAAATTCAATCAAAAAGGTTGTGAAGACCTTGACTGAGGCAGCAGGTTTGTCAGGCAAATATTCAAACCATTCCCAAGTGATCAAAAATTTCACGGGTCACAAATCAGACACCGTGAGGGATTACAAGAGACTGAACGATGACATTTTGATGAAGGCAAATCAGACAGTTATTGCTGAAAAACCTGCTGATGCAGTCGCCCACATTGAGAAAGAATTTGACATTGACAACGTTCCTCTGGGTGAGAGATTCTTGCCAGATGTTGCGCAGTTGACTGGCCCAAAATCGCACTCACACAAGAAGAGACTGTGTGAAACTGTTTGTCCGGAAAGCTGTGACAAGATGTGTACTATTCTGAAAAGAATTGACGACTTGAGTGAAAAAAGACATGTGAAGAAACTCAAACTGTCCCTGAAATACAGAAAGTGATTTGATGACAGGGTCGTGCACAAAGTTGATTTGGAAAACTGTTGAAATGGTTGGAAGAAATTGTCCTCAGT
>JAAUXT010095365.1_pt1 | contig 22895 bp, 17 predicted proteins | sample 7278171 | NCBI WGS metagenome assembly JAAUXT01 (sample SAMN14350112, study PRJNA611818) | marine sediment metagenome | isolation source: surface marine sediment (1.8m) | place: French Polynesia: Moorea | collected 2018-08 | reverse complement strand
GACATAAATGCAACTACCAGAAGCATTTCTGAGGGTTTTGACACATTTCTAACGGTTGATTCAAAAGTTATTCAAACGTGACACAGATCTCACGGAGGTGCACCGCCTATCCGGGAAAGTGCTTGGTTGCAATGATGAAGTAAATTCCAGCAGCATTTTCTGGTGTGCCGTGACGAGGCGTGTTTGTCTTTTGCATAAAGCGTTGTTTTGTAAAAGAAAGGAGGCCTGAGTTGGGCAGTTCAGCCCTCGTGTGAGACGAATGATCGTGAGGCCTGTTCACGACGCATTCAAGCTGTGTTCAAAATGCTGCAAACCCTCACAAGGGGCTGTCGCTGCGTGAAACACATGTGTCACACACACACACATACACACACAGACACACGCACACACACACACACACACACACACACACACACACACACACACACAGATGCAGAACAATCCAGCATCTCAAAGAAACCTTCCAAAGCAATTATTGAGCCTGGCCTTCGCCTTTGTTCAGTTTCAAACCAGATCGGAAGGCAGACCCTTTCTGTGTGTGGTATCTGTTTGATTTTCATACCAGCACAATATTAATGGCAGCAATGCGTTTCAAAATTTCGTCAAATGATATTGTTAGAAACAAGACTCTTCTTTGAGAATGAAGTCAGGCACACGCGATCAAATTTCAACGATTTACACATTGGGCTGACGTCAACTGCAAAACTGACACGTTCACTGCAAATTTGACGCACGCTGCAGGGACTTGCAGTCCACTGCAAAATATTACACTGCTGCAGCAAAGCAACTGACTACGTTTTTGTACCCAAACTAGTGCTCTTCACTCACCTTGAAGTTGAAGCCCACCACAGAGAATGGTCCAAACCAATTCCTGTATCAAGCAGTAAAACCAATGAAAAAACTCACATTGAAATGCTGTGTGCCATTTGCAGTCAACTTGAAAAAAAGTGCAGTTGACTGCAAAACCCTTGATACTGGCTAATTGTGAAAACAAAATGCTGTCAATGTCAAAAGAGTTGCAGTTGACGTCTGCAGTTGATGTCGACAGTGTTAATGAAACCCCTTTTGTTATTTTCAGCTGCAGCTTTACCTCCTGTCGACCTTGTCATTTTTTCTTCGGCTTCTTTTCAATGAGCTTCTGACCCAGGGTGTAACAAACAGGACGGGGTTGATGACAGAATTGATGGGAGTCACACACACTGTGCTCCAGTAAATCAAGTTGAGTGGATACTGCCTGAGAAACATGCCAGAAATATAGATCACATTCATAGGGTACCAACACATCATGTTTGAAAAGGTTATCAGAAGTAGCTGAACAAGTAAAAAGCTCTTCTTACTTTCCTTTGCTTTTGAGCCTTTCACCTTGTTCTCTGTCAACTTCAACTCTCTATACAGGTCCCAGTGGAACCTGGCAATGGCCACGGACACCAGTGTCTGCAGTACCATGACCAACCAGGTGACAGTCACTGACAATACCTGAGTTCCACTTGGATCAACAAAAGGCATGCAGAGACTGGTTGGAACAGAAAAGCCTGTATATTTTGCTGTGAAAACTGTGGCCAAGGAACAATGAAATACAATCAGATTGGTGAGAACAAAGGTGGTAACAAGGGAAGTTTTCCACCTGAAAATTCCTCTGTTTTTCAGTGGGTAGGCCACAACGCAAAATCTCAGGTAGGACAACAAGCAGAGAACAAAAGGTGTTTGGAATGAAAACCAAATTGAAACCAAAAGTGCTGTGTGACAGGCAAAACTCTTCTTCCATGCCTCTTGCATGAGGGAAAAATTTTCACTGTGATAAGTATCAGAGATCCAAAGGATAGTCAAATACCCACAGACAAGGAGATCATTTAAATTCACAAAGATCACTGAAATTGTCATATCTTTGGTGTTTTTCCTTCTTAGTGCTATATGTAGCAAAAAGCAAAACATGTTGGTTATGAACAAGAGTGTGCTCATGACATAAAACAACCTTTGTATGCTTGTGTTTGGCAACAATGTTTTGCATGAATAAAACCACGAAACTTGCAAATTGCAAGTTGCGTTGGGTACTGCCAGGCAACAATACAGAAATCTGGACACCTCCAAAAACTGAAATTTTAGTTCTGAAAGTGAAAGCAGTGTGTCATGGTGGGAAAATATTCCTCTGAGAGAGAATATTTTGGGCCTGGCAGTGCTCAAACAGCAATGGTGAGAAATTGTTTTCAAGGGATTGTGGGAAATGTTCATAATCAGAAGCTTGCCTAAGTCCTTAAATGCTGACATGTCAATGACTGTAATGTTGTTGGAAGGAAGAGACAATGACACCAGCTGTGTCAAGTTCTGAAAACATCCAACTGTCACCTTTTGGAACCGTGTATTCTCTAAGTGCAAGTGAATCAAGGAATAGGGGAATGACATGCAGTAAGGGCCACTAACCAAGTGGTTCAAAATGTGTATCAGCAGAACACCTTCCATATTCCATGGGCCAGACAGCAGCAATGCACAATTGGTGGCCACTATGACCTTGGATGGATAAGTCACAGAGAAAACATCCTTTTTATTTTGACAGACTGTGGTCCATGTGTGACAGACACAGTTAACAGGGCATTGTAGACCATCCAATTCACAATAAAACTCATCTTCACCTGGCCAGCAATCCTCTATGCCATTGCAAATATCACCCAGGTGGACACATTTGTTTGTGTTAGTGCACTTGAACATGTCTTCACAGTCATTTGGTTTCCCACATCCTGACCCTGGTGTTTCATCTTCACCCTCTGGACAATCCCATTTACTGTCACAGACATAAGACCAAGGCACGCAATATGCTCTTGCGCATTTGAACTGTGCATTGCACTCAAAGTTCTGGCATTCAACAAGGTGCCCTCCATTTCTGCATGGTGACAGATATCTGTTTTCCTCAAGCATGAAAGAACAAATCTTGTGGAATGGAAAACATTTTGGATAATTTGTTCTGCATGGAAGATGATTGTCTTTGTAGCAAGTTTCATTTTGACTCGTTATCAATTGCAGTGCTTCTGCATAGTTTTGTTTCGAACAACTCCAAAAATCAACAATTTTTCCAGACTTTTGACATGTTCTTCTCTCCATAGTTAGCAATGCCAGCAGAAGTTGTTCATCTTCAGGGCCATCAGTAAAACAATCCACAATCAGGTCATTCTCCACACAAGTTTGCTTACCTTTCCTGCTCAAACACTCACAAGCTTTCTGCTTTGCACTGTCCTTTCCAATGATGGTATTTAGTTTGTGATTTGGGGGTGATCTGAATGAAAAAGTTTGTCTCAGACTCTTGTGCAGCTCCGTGACACGACGCAACTTTCTCTCTGACCCATCCCTGAAGGTTCTGTTCAACTCATGGCAAAACCCTGTTTCTTCATCCTCATTTCGAGGACAATTAGCAAAACCATCACACACAAATGCATATGATATAAAACCTTCATTTTTGCATTTGAATATATTCATTCCTTTTTGATACATTGTGGCTGATTTAGTGTGAATGAGAAATCCATTTGACTGATTTCTTTCTGATGATGCAAAATAACAGTGGTTGTGTATTTTGTGAAACTTTACTTCTCTCAACTGACTGCCATTTTGCCTCACAACAAATGGAATTGGGATGTTTAATGTGGCTTCACAGAGGAAGTTCAACTGCTCGTAATGTGCAAATACCATGATGCCCTGTTTTCTTTCAATCACAGTTTCAAAGTCGCACCAAATGAACTGAAAACACGTTAATTCTTTCAAAATAGCAAGCCTGCTGCAGAATTTTAGCTTGTTTTGAGTCACCAATGTCACCGAATTCTTTGCGCTTTCAACACAAAGAATATTGTGCAAGAGATTTTGTTTGCATTCCACCGAAATCCATGTAGGTTCAGCAAGATTAGTGACAATAGAACAGTGCACGAATTTGTTACAGGATGAAGGCGTCTTGTTTGCAAAGAGATTATATTTTTCATGTCTGAGCAGGAGCTCTCCCAGTTTAAAAATCTTGCACACACAAAAATGTTTTGAGTGAGCAGATCATTTGTAAACAGTTGGTAGGAGAGGGGAGCCCCACTGTCCCACTGTCCCTGTCCCTGAAAAATACAAATTGCTGCAATAAGAAAGGTTCACAGCAACCCAGTCAACAATATCTTCATGAGAAAATCACTGAGCAAGCAAAAATACCCCTCCAAAAAACAACAACAAACAAACAAACACTGGCTTTGTGTCAATGAGGGACAGAGCAAGGTGGCTACAGCTGACAGATGTACCATCTGATGTTGAAGCTGTGACCCCCACAAAAAACCCTTTGCACAGGAACACATGTTGTAAATCTCATGAAACAATTGTGTGTGACCAATCATGTTTATTTTGTCTCCTTGATTCCCAGGCATGCTGCGTACTTGGCAGAACTTACCAACTTGTTGAAAAGCAGACCAATGAAGATGGCCTCAATTATCCGTGTTGGGTAAATTATTTCAAGCAACGACAGAAGTTTCTTCAGTTTGCTTGTGCTTGTCACATCTGGCAAATGGACTCCAATCTCTTTGCACAAAGTGAATGCTTTGATCCAAGATGTGGCTTGAGTTGTTTGTTTTGTGTCATTTCTTTCTTTTTCTATTTCTAGATACAATAAGATAAATTTGATGTCCTGGTGACTTTCTTTTGTATTGATCTCATGACACCTCTTTTTCATGTGAGTTTGAACTGATGTGGTGCACACCACAGGTTTTGTGGTTTGCGGAACCGGTATGTCGTGCAGCCACACTGCTAAAATGAATTGATGATAGGTACTTGGTTGAAAGTACACCACCAGGTGCAGTTTTTCGTTCTTTTTGTAAACTTTGATCAATTTGTCCTGCTGAAACTGTGTAAATACAAATTGAAAACATCCCACAATGTGATCATTGTGGAATGAAATGTTGCCTGCCTGAAGAGAGTCTGCGCTTTTCACAGTTGTCAAAAGACGAAGGGTGAAGACATCTTCTTCTGAAGAAACATGCAAAGGATAGCCCATGCTTGCCTGATGTGCCACTTGACTGGTGAACCGTTGCATCAATTGATCTTCAGGAAATTTTTGTCCAAGTTTTCCATGGGTTGCTCCAGAAATATCAGTGAAACTCGGAAGGATACATTGAGATGTGGAGTCAAACAATGTACATCTCTTGATGACAAAATCTGCCCAACAATTTACTTTCCTTCTCAGCATGATGAGAAAAATATCATACATTGAACCTGTGTATTGCTTCAGTGTGTGAATGGACACAAATGGAGGCAAGACTTGATGACTTGTGGTCCTCACAAATTTCTCACACACAACATGCTTTGAACTGTTGTGCAGGGATGCAGTTGTGTAGCACAGCTCCTCAACATTGTTTGGTGCAAATTGCATTTCAAATGTGTTGCTATTAATATTTCCTGTGATGTAGTATTGCACATAAGACTTTTCTGAGAATTGAAAATTGAATGTTGTACGACATAATGTGGCTTTTCTGAACAAAGAACCGGAGAGTTGTGTATATTTGTCCCTTACTTGCACCACAACACAAGACCTATCATTCACAAAAAGGTGCAGCATACTTGTTAAATACCTGGTCTTGCTGGAATATTTTATTTTTTTGCCACGTAAAAATTTCGGATATTCAAAGTGAGCATAAGTTAAATTCAAACCGAATTCAGTAGACAATGACCTGAGATACAGCTGACAATGCTTGGTGTGGAACAGACATAGATATTCAATGCACATGTCATGTGGATACCAATAAATTACACAAAAGACAGATGAACTTTTGGAGAACACACTCTGATAATAAGTGTTCTTTCCTGATTGTGTGCACAATGTGTCACCTTGCACTTCTGCTGACATTTCTACAAATGAAACTCCTCCAAATCTGCATCCCAAGGTTCCATTGCTTGTGTAGTTCATGTGAATCAGTGTTATATTAAACTGCAAAGATAATCCTGTCATCACATGTGTCACACATGGAAACACAACGCATGACTCTATGCTAGAAAAGAAGAAAGACTCAGATAGGTAAAAAGCTCCTTGCATTGAACTTTGTTCTCTTGACGAGTATTTTAGAAAGCATGTGTTCATCAGCTGTGAACTTGACGACCTTGTAAGCCTTTGAATAAACGATTGAAATGATGACATGATGTGAGTTCTGTTTGACAGCGTTTTTCTGGGTGAACGAACCCCAGGCCCATCAAATGCCAAAACGCTGCTTGGTGTGCAATGTATTGGGTGGACAACTAAGACATGAATCTTTGTTGACTGAACCAATACAGACTCAAGCAAATAAACCAGGGCACCACCAATTTGATGCGTAAAAAGTCCCAGTTGATTTGCATGAGTCATCCCTCTTGGCTTTATGTTTGCAACAAGTCCCCAATCACTGACTGAATAGTCTAACAAAGCATGATGTTTTTCATGACTTGTGGTTTGCAAAGTGTATGTTACTTGTACCATATTCCCCACTGAATAGATACTGAATGAAGAATGTTTTACACAAAACCTCAGGAGCCCAAACGAATGGCTTTCATTCACTTCAAGATAATTGGTTGTACAATTCATGGTGTCTTCCACCAAACTCAGGTCTCTTATCGACAGGTTCAGTGAAAGGTTCTCATCCAATAGGAAATTCCAGAAATGTAGAACACTGTATGAAAAATAGTGCTGATCCCCAAGGATCTTGATACTGTCAAACTTGTCAATCAATTGCTCTTCCTGTATTTTCTTGGTGTATTGTGAGCTGTTGTGGGTTATTGAACCAAATGCTTTGACAACCACATCATCACTGAGTAAGTAGTCTCCAAAAATCCAGTTTGACATGGAAAGCTGGACAACTTCATCACTTGGCCTGAGGTTATGTAGAGTGGTAGAATCATGGCCAATCAGCACAGAAGTGACAATCATTTTGGTGCTGTGGTGAAGATGAAACAAAGCAGTATGCAGTGGAAAAGGGGTTTTGTCTGTGAACTCAATCATTAGTAAAGTTTGCTGAAGTGAAGATTTTATGTACTGATGCCAGTATTTTGGAGAAGTGCCCAGCAGACTTCTGTTTGGCCACAACTGGAGAAGTTGGTCTCCCAATGAGTGGCACAAATACAATTTTAACACAAGGGTGCAAACAGTGGAAAATGAAAACAACTGGCTTTTCATAGTCCGAAACGCACTCTCTTTGTTGTGACCATATCACGCAATACCTCCAAGGGAAACAACATTTGGAAAGTACAACACATGGTCTTTCGAACAAAGCCATGAACAAAAGCTTTCTTGCACACAAAGAGACATCAGCGTGAAAGCTTTTCGACTTCAATGCCTTGCATCAGCCGCTTCAATTTCACATTTTAGCTTGCCACTCAAAAAAAAGGTTCTGCAAAGTCTGCACTGAATTGCATGGATGCTTCCTTTGTGAAACTTTGGGAAGAAAAATTTTTCCAGGCTTTATGCCTGAAGTGACCACAGAACAAACACACCCCTGAGCAAGGTTTTCCTACGTCAGTCTGATCAAGTCTCTTGGGAGTCTTCTTCAAGCACTGAGGTTGGGTCAAGGGCGCATCATGTCTTTCCACTGGGATCTGCGCCTGAATCCAAGAACCACAGGACATGTGGTGCCTGGAATGATTGAAGCCACAGGTTCCTCGTGCCCTGCTCGCTGCATGTGACTGTCAGTTGAGGTGATTTGAATGCGCACGTATTCGAGCTGCTTGAAAGAGTGAATTAAACAGGCAACCAAAGCAAATCTGCGACCACCGAAAGGGAATCCGAAAGGGAATCCCGTGAACAAGAGGCGTTCGTCAGGTGTTTGGTGTGGTTCAAGGTGTGTCTTTTGTCCCCTAAAATGCCCGAGGTCTGAAAAGAACATGTTATTTTTTTGAACCTGAAAGGTTTCATACAACGTGTCCTTGGTTGCATCTCATCAACACTCTGTTGAACAGGACAAACCTTTTGAACTTTTGTAATTTGTTTAAATTAGCAATAGTTAGTTAGTCCAAAATGAATCCTGCTGGCAATTGTGGTTCTTTTGTTGTGTGCAATGAACAGTTTCTTATCAGACCTGAAAGCATCCCGCTGCACCCATTGTTTCAATGCTATAGATGCTTTGCAGTTGAAATTGACTTGGAAGATAGGCAGATCCAAACCTTTCTTCAAGAAGAAGCAACAATGAAAAAGTTGAATCACCCAAATATACTGCTCATACTGGGAGTATCAATCCATGATGGAAAAGCATGTATCATCAATCATTCATGATCAACAAGGATTTATAGAAATATTTGTCAAGTTGTGTGAGTAGAAATAAGAGCAACCAATGGCAACAACCTGAGCCAGGTTTTTGTTGTCACATGATTTCATTCCCCCTTCGTTGCAGAAAGTAAATTCATCATCTCAGCTTGTCTCTTTTGCACTGGACGCTGCTCGGGGTATGGAGTACCTTGCAAAGCAAAGAGTTGTCCACAGCTCGGAATTGCTTGCGAGTAGGAGCAACTTCTTCCTGGTCCCAATTGTTCAAAAACACCTGTTATTCCACGTCTCATGTGTGATGTGAAATCCAACTTTCTTCTGAACAGACAAAATTTGCAACTCAGATGTGTTTTTTCGTTTCAGACTGGGCAGCAACCTTCATCTCAAAATAGCTGATTTTGGCATCAGCAGAGATGTTGAGGAAAGAGATTATTATGTGGTATTGGAAAGAGCAACAAAATCAATTCTGCATTATGTGTTTTCAATAAAAGGTGACGGGGCAAGTTTTTTTTTTCAATATTTGTCTTGTTTTGTTTTTTGCAAATTTATGTTCCCATTGCAAAACTTGTTTTTTGAACTGAAAGCCATTTTCATTCACGACAAAACACTTTTCATACACATGTCATGACCAACACAGTATTCATGTGGAGTGTTGCTGTGGGAGATCTTTACCAAGGGAGAGCTCCCATACAAAGGAATTTCAGACCTGATAAATCTTGAAATAATAAAAGCAGGACAACATTAGTCCAGACCTAGATATGCATCTGCAAGCATGTAAGTTTTGCTGTTTGCTTGTGAGTCACAAAATGCTGAAGTTTTGGGGTTTTGCATCTTGTGTGAAGTCTTTTGTGATTAGGTGCGCAAATGTTTTTAAAATGTAGGTTTGACATCATGTTGCATTGCTGGAAGTTCAACCCAAAACAGAGACCATCATTCACCAAATTTGGTGGAGAGGATCCTGGACCTTGCAGGTCACTACCCATCTTTGCGTGCACTACAGGATCAGCAAATTCCTCACATATTGCTCAACACACTTGAGTCATTTCTTCATGTCCACCTCAGGAGTTTATACAGAAGAGACAACCAAAGGAACGACAACTTTCGGACAGACTGTTGTTGCGGAGCGAGTCTCAACCAAAGGTCAAGGTAGCATTGAGTACGAAGATCAACAGGATTGAACTCACAACTGTGTTTTCTCCATTCGTGTCCCCAGCAAGTTTCTCACGTGAAGCCTGTGTTATTCTTCATTGTCCAACCCGAGGTGCATGGCTGATACACTGATGCAGAAATATTGCTTGAAAATTTGTGATGGGGACAGACACAGCAGGTGGGGTCTGTCCCTTGGGCGCAGTCCATTCCTCATAAATTTCGAGCCCCAGGCACCCTACAAGCTCGGCTACTTCTGGAGTAGAGCTGTGCATTGCGTACTCAAACAACCCGCTGGGGAAGGTGGGGCATGCCCCGTGGGCACTGACCAGAACAATTGTTTTGTCGCACTTGGGAGATACGAAGCCACCCGTCTTTGTGTTATGTTTTCTTGAATTTGGAATCCTGGCTGTGACTCCAGCGACACTTTCGAGAGGTGCTTCACACCGTTGAAACCCACAGAAAAGGGAAGGACTTACCAAACACAAGACTCCAATGCTCACTCAGTTGGGATTTCAAACGAAAGCTAACTTCTCAGAAGGATAGTTTTGGATCCTTACAATTTATTGCTTCAGATGTAAACCGTGGATGCAAACCCAATTGGATAGAGTTACACGCGAGACCAGGCAGTGTGTGCGCACTCGTGGGAATCACACACACACACACACACACACACACGCACACACACAAAGTTCTTTGCGCGAACGCAGAAATTGCAACATGGGGTCAGTTGCACTGAGACAAAGGGTGTTTTGAACCTTTCAAAAATTTAACTCAAAACATTTGTTCTCGATCAAAATAACTCTTCAGCACACACAACCCTCACACGTCACGCAATAATATTTGTCATAAAAATGTTTCGCGCGTTGTGTGCTGCTCAGCAAAACAGTGAAGCAATACAAAGAAAACAAAGTCAATTGTATAAAGACGAAGTGGTTAGTTTATTTGCAGGCGAGTTCTCCACAAAATCATCTGGGGTGAACCATGCAGGACACTGGCTGTTGAACACATTGCCTGTGCTGGTGTCCCACGGTCACAAATTCTGCAGTCCGTTCAGCCCCACAGGCGAAGGGCAACGCCCATCTCACACAAGAACATTGTTGTTTTCCACCCACATCTACACCAATTTCCAATGGGAAAGCACAACACACACGTTTGAAGAATCCAGTGTCGTGAAATGAAATTTTACGCGCGACAAACAAGAGGTCTGAAGGCACGCACTGAGGGTACAAGTCCTCCTGGGCTGGGGAGACTCTGCGCACCGCCCACCGCCCCCAATGGATCCACCAGAGGGTGACTACTTAGCGGCGGTGACGACCCAGCTGGGCTTGTCGAGCGCGCTCTCGTCAGTGGCGCCACCAGCGGAGACGCGCTGCGAGCTGAGACGCAGCGCGCCCTGCGCATGCGCGGCCCGCTTCAGAAACTTCCGCTGTCTCCGGGACTGCACGAGGTACTCATCGTCAGAACTCGTGCCGTCAATGGAGGCGGAGGATTTCTTGAGAATCCCATCTGGATACAGTTTTGGGGAGTTGTCCTTGGGTTGGAGGGTGAATCCAGCGTTTTCCAGTCCGGATCTCTCGGATCTGGAGCGTTGAAGCGGAAGAGCAGAGCCGTTCTGGTGGTGATGATGACGCGCGTGCTTGCGGAAGGATTTCCGGTGATGACGCAATGATGACGTCATGAGGGCAGCACGGGGTTTCTTGTTCTCCAGGGACTCCATGAGTTCTCTGTCAGCCTTGGCCTTCGCCTCCACCCTGTGGTCCCTCTTGGGTTCATTGATACTGTATCTCTGGCTGGATCTGATGACGTAGTCACGCAGAGAGCTCTTTGGGCTATCGTCAGCCCTTGTCTGGCTCCCTGACCTTTGACCCTTGGAATTCTCCTTCCGGTTCTTGTTGTTATGGGCAACGGGGACAATCTCCATGTGGTCAGCATCCACGTCCCCCTCTGAGGTCAGGGAGGTTCGTCTGGGGAGACGGTACTTTCCTTGGCGCGGTGGCTTGTGGGGTGCGGTTGCTGTGGAGACCAGGTGAGCCTGGGAGTGGGCGGAGCCACTGCCGCCCTGGCTCCCGCTACTTTCCGTCTCCTCTTCCTCGAGGCTGAACTTGCGGCTGTACGCCTGCGCAGGGGTCATCCTGAAACGAAGACAGTAAGTGAGAAAGGGTGGCAGTTCATTATGTGCTGAGAAACAAGATTGTTTACCCGGGACCTTCAATGCTTGCTTTGCGCCCCTACGTCACCATCATTGGCCACCCTCTTGCTCCTTCCGGTATAAACTCCAGTTCTTGCACAGGCCACACCCATCCCCCAACCCTGCCCACAAACCAACCCCATGTTCTGCCCCAAGTCACATCCCTGATCCCCAAACCAAGTTTGCGCACCCGCTCATCTAGCCCCAACACCAACACACAATGCACAGCTTTCACATTTGCGCAGGGTGCATGACCCTTCCACCCTCCCGCCCAGACATTTCCCGCCCTGACCGTCTTCGATTCTCTTACCCGTCCACGGTCTCCTCGTCCCACACCGTCGCTTGTGGCTCCGTCTGGTGCCAGGTCCCGGGCCCCGCCGCCCCCGCCGGGTCCCTCCGCTTGTAGTGCGGGCGGATCGGGATCACGTTGAACACCTTCCACCGCCTGCAACCAGAACGAAATGGAGAGGTTTAGCTGTGTTTCCGTCCAGCCCGCGGACATGCTGATCTGTCTCACACGGCTCTCAGTCCCATCGCGACCGCACTCTACTCGTACATCCACTCCACTGTTTGGTTTTCCATATGCGCTGCTTGTACAGGACATGTGACCCGAGGGACCACTTCTATCAAGGAGTTTTAGTGCAACCCGTGGGGACCTCTTTTTCAACGTCCGCTGTGAAAAAAACGTCCTATCATACCTGAGAGACCAAACTGCCACGTAGGCCTTTTCCATGACTGTTTCACAAGAAAAGTAGAGTCTACCAAGCCAAACTTCCCTTTCAGAGTTGTATACCAAAGATGATCTTCTGGCACAAATACTTCAGGAGTTTCAAAAAGAAAACAAAGTCTGAACATGAGCAAAATTGCAATTGAAAGGATGAGTCGCCACATTTTTGCCCCACGTATTTTGGGAGGTGAAATGGGACCGGAGGAGCCTCGGATGGATTCCACCTAAAACTCTCTAATGGGAGGAATATCTGAGCTGCCCTTTCTTCCCTGCCCTCCTGGCCACCTCTCCCACGCGCAGGGTGTAACCGAAGGTTTTGTTGTTCGTTTGCAAAAGGATGGTCTTGCCCAAGGATCCCTTTTTCTGTCCCAAACTATCACACACAATTCCTGCACACTATGAGTTCTTCTTCACCACAAGTTCCTGTGCACTTCCCAAAAGAAACCCTGATCACTGCTGCTCAGGTGTGCTGTACCACAAGAACAGAAGCAATAGACAAACCACTGTTTCTGAATTAATTACTCTGTAGTAATTAATTAATTTCTGTGAAAATTTGTGAAGCTTGACCAATGACCAGCCAGAGGAGTGAGCAAGAAGAGTGGAGGAACACTCTCAAATATATCCCTTGACACAATGAGGAAAAAAGTGTTGATTCATGTGTCTGATCAAATACGAACATCAAGAAGTGAATCATGCTGAATGAATTGTTCACAGATTTTTTACAACTGCAAATGGGATTTACTTGCACTCAAGGACTAATAAGTTCTGTGACAATGTTTACATGTGGAGACTTGTGACCACCAGAGTAACTTTCTGACCCACAAAGTGACTAACCCTTACTTCTGGGAACCAAAATCTGAGACCCTCACCAAAGGTCAAATTCAGCTTTCATCTTCAAGAAATATGGATTCAGGACTGTGCCAAAACTGTTTGTAAAAGGGTGTGTATTTGTGTGTCAAACCATGTGAAGTTTCCTTGACAGAAAAACTGACTTTACCTTCAATCGTGGTGAGTTGGTATCAGTGGATGTGTGGCTTTAGAATTGAGGGAAGAGGTAAGTGCACACAAGCTGTTTTGCAAGTGGTTGGCAGCAGTACCAATTGTTTTCAAGGCAAATATCTTGCAGAAGACTCAATCCAGAGATCTTGCATTTCTTTACCTGTTTGGGGCAAGCAGAAACAACTACACAAAATGTTCAGGAGATGAAAAATCCTCTTTCCAATTTGAAATAGGGTGCAATGAACTGCACAACCAGTCAGTACAAAAACTCTTGTGTCTTTTTCTGCAAATAAACTGTGTGCTCCACAACAGTTGAAGTGGCGTGTCTGCCTAAGACATTGAAAAATAGAACAATGCCACACAAACTGCACATATCCATGCTAATTGTCCTCATGGCCACTGAAAGCAGTCCAATGGAAATTAAAGGTGAAGTTGAGGAAAGAAAATCAAGTGCAGTGGACAATCTGCATGAGCTTATTGACTTCCACAAGCAGCCCAAAGTTTGGCTCATGTACCTCACAGCATCACTGCATTCTCTTCTGAAACATTTTTTGAGTGCATTCTCCAAATTAATACTTTTGTCAGTTTCCCTTCATACTTTAAGTAGTGATTTTAAAAGTATGTGGCTGATGAGGTTGATGTATCATAAGGAGCATTATTTCCAACTGGATACTTTCATTTGGCCACCAAATACAAACAGCACTTTCCAGGAAAAAAGACCTGTTGGCACTCTGAGTTTTGGCATAGGTTCACCAGATACAAGTATGTGTTGCATGATATACTTATCTTTCCTGATGGAAAAGAGACTTGCACTCCACTTGACATTGCATAAAGTACACTTCCGTGGCAATCAAGAAAATTGGGCTTGTGATTATGGCTACCTGCTTCTTGGGGAAGTGTTCTCCAACAAGAGTTCCTCACAGTGGAAGAACAGTCCGAATGGTCATAAGGAGGGAAACACACTTCGGTTTTGTGGCATTCATAGTGATGGACATGTTTTTCTGAACATAAACAAAATCCTTGTGGTCTATTATCTTCAAATGCATCCAAACACAGCACAGAAAAGTGTATTGCACTTCTCTGTTCTTGACAGACACATGCTGCAAACATCTGTTTTGAGTGCACAGAATTTGTTTGACAAGAAATCAAAACCACAAACATTTCCCACTTCATGGCTTTTGTCAAGACCTGAGTGGGTGTTTTACATTTTTCAAAAGCAGTTTTATGTACATTTTTATTCTCTAGTTGCTGAAAAACATTTGCAATTGCAAGTAACAGTGTCAAATGTCAACAAACACCTTTACAAAGTATTTGATGGCCCTGAAATATTTTGTGATCAGTTGAAACCAAATGATCCTTCAAGCCAGACATTGGAATATTTGCTCTCCACATTTCAATCCATAATTCTTGCCACAAATACTGAGACAAAAGTTTTGGAATCTTTGTTTTTTAATTCATTTGTTGCACCACATAATATGTACATAGAATTGAAAAAGTCCACTGTTTTAACCTTCCCAAATGTGAAATGCTTCTTGTTTACATTTTGCAAAGTTCAAGTGAAGACATCAGGTGGACAGTTTATTGTGGCTGGAATATCACAAATAAAGTTTGATGGAAAGTTGTGTGAGAAATGCAAATATGGTGGAATAAGCTTTTTAAATTATGGAATTCAAAAGCCAATCCTGTTTGAAACTTACTGCACTCAAATGTATTCTGAGCTTCAGTACAGAAAGTTTTATTCAAGACTTCCAATGTTGTTGCTTGTTTGGTATTCATATCAGAAGCTGATATCTGATTTTCACCTTGTGCTTCATCTGAAAACAATAAACTGTATTGGAGTGACAGTCAATGCTTGTAGCTATTTGCCTCAACCTCATTTCAGACAAATTAGGTTGGCTGTGAAGAAAGGAAAATGTGCAGTGATACAAGTTCACAGGCACATGGAAGGAGTTTTGGTTACAATTACTGTGGAGTGGAAATAACTTTAACTGCAAATAAAGGTTTAACAGTTGAAAAAAACATTACAGCTCACTTCAGTACCTATGTGTTTGGATTGAACAGAACATCCCAAAACAGCCTGACTGAAAGTAAGTATGAATAAATCCTTGCTGAGCCAACCTCTTGAACGAAAACTTGAGAGAAATAAATACTCAAGTGCAAAGGCATGACAGGACTCAGTGGAAGCATTTACATGAACAGGACACCAAAAGATACAAAGGGGGACAGGACTTTATGTAGGTTTGTGTATTGCTTCAATAAAATTATGTTTATGTTTAGGTGTCAGAAAACGTCAATTTTTTGGCAGAGGTAGATGGAGAGAACGGATTCTGGTGAGCATGTATGACCAGTTGGTGTTGCTTGGTATGGACAGTAACTTCTGCTACAATGAAACTTCTCACATAAATCAATCTGAGCACACCCATCAGAACTCAGAAAAGCAAAACATGAGATCAGGGTGCAATGACAAAAAAAACCTGGAGAGACAAAACATGTGATTTTCAGCATAACTACAATTTAAGAGAGGATTCAAGTGGATATTATTGTGTGAGAGGGAGTGAGGCACCCACAAGTTTCAACCTCACTGCGAGTTTCATAAGTAAACCCCCGAGTGCAGCTGCAGTTCAAATTTTATTAGCTGGGGTTGATGACCAAAGTTGGGTGAATCTCATGCTGACAGCCACAAAACACGCAAGAACATATTCCAAGTACCACTCAGAATATCTTCACAGGGTTCCCTGTGAATTAGGTACTTGCTATAGAATCCACAGGACGGCTTATGAAAGAAATATTCTCATGAATCTTGAATTGACAAAACTTGGAAACATTTCCAAAATGATGAATTTCCACTGGACCTTTTTCCTTTCTCAGGAAGAGGAATTGATGTTTGAGAACCGTGGGAGCACTCAAATTGTTTTGCAAAGATCATGGCAAGTGTGGCACACTGAACTTCCTGCCTCTGGAGAGGAACCCAACTTTCTGATTGCAGGTCATGGATATCCAGTAGATTTTACTCTGTACTATGACGACCTTCCTTTGGAAACAAATTCTCTGAAACTCACTTTGTTTAGGAGGGCACCAGAAGCAGACATGCCATCTTATTCTGCACCCATGAAATGCAAACAAGCTCAAACTGGTAACCATTCATTGAGACTGCAACTGACTGGCAAAGAACCCCAACACCTGTACTGTCTGAATTTGAGTAGCATTGGTGTTGGGAGCAGCCCAGGAATTTATTACCTTTTTGTCAGAGGAAATTTTATAATTTATAATAATTGTAACAGAGGTACCATTTTTCCCAGTCATTTTGGCTCATGTCCTCTGTGCAGTCAACAGCCATCATTTTTAGACAAACTTTTGCTGAGATGCCATTGCTTGAAATCCTGGGTGGAATCAGATAAGCTATGTTCTGAAACTGGTAGCACTTTACCAATTTTTTTAAGTCAAGCAGAGTTGGCAGAATTTCTTGAGCTCTTCAGAAATAAATATCTGCCTGTGGTTCAGAAAATTTTCATTGGTCTTCAATATGAAAACAACAGAGTAAGTTTTGATGCCACAAAGAGAGTTGAATTGTGTCTCTTCTTTTGAAACAAATCACACCAATATGACTGGAGGAACAACTACTTTGCATTCATATTGTTTTTCAGTTCGAGTGGAAGGCAGGCCAGCCACTTGCATACTGGCTAAAGAATACATCATCTTCGAAGCCAATTGTACAATTTACCAGGGTTGTCACAAGTACGGCTTCACTCTCTCTGTCTTTTTTAACTTTGAAATGTTTCAAACAGCTTCTGAGAACAATGGAGCATTTCAATCTGTTCCAAAAACTCCACACCAGTCGCCATGTATTTATGATCGTCAGCAACCCAAACCCAAGTTGCATGTTGTAGAATTCTCCCTTCCTTCGTTCTGCTCCATTGTAGTCCTCACTCACGCACTAAGGACAAGGCTAACTCCATCGTTCCTGAAACTTTACACCTATACACAGCCACAGCTTCAAATAAATATTGCTCCTTCCACTGAATTATTCCTTTCACTACATACATCAAGATACCTTCAAACATCAATCAATCAATACAAATACTCAAATCAACAATCAAGTCAAAGGTTCTGAGGCAGCTGACCCCAATCCCAAAGGCCCGCGTTCTTTCTGGAGGGGTATTGTACACCAGTTGCTCTTCAACTGCGTCTTTGCTGTGGCACCAGTCATGGGCATCATCCTCATATGAGGGCTGGTGCACTGGCAGATACGTTCGTGTACAGGCAGCTCGGAGCTTCCATTCTGTTCACATGAGAAGCAGACACAACTGGAAACACAGTACGAACACAGACACTACTGGCTGGAAAAACAAGGGGGCCACGCAGTAAAATCCACAGAATACAACAGTTAACCAAACGCAGATGATGTTGGTGAACCAGAACAGAAATTTAGTGGAGCTCTCTTGATTATCTTTTCCAGGAGACAGTCAGGCAGCTGCCCGTTTGGAAGATGTCAACAGCACCAAGAAACCCTATCGTGGTCTCCTGCTTCATTTGAATCACAAAACTACAAGAAAATTGTCAGCTGGCTGTGTCTTCATGGACATCAGAAATTTGGCACAACCATTTTGGCTGGCAGTGAACTGCAGTGCAAAAATTCTACCTGATGTTTTCTGTCAATATCATGCTGACATAACAGCTTCAAATGACATTGTATCACCAAACAAGAACATTTGCAGAAACTGTGGAATTGTAAAAAATAACACTTGCTTCATTTTTCAAACTCAAAATGTTTTGCCATTGAAAGACACTGAAAGACTCTGCAGAAGAAAACAAAACTCTCTCTCTCCTGTAACATCAATCAAGAAATTTCAGTATCTGTTTGAAGCAGTCATTGATATTTTTCCTCCACTTTATGTCTGTGGTGCAAACATTTTATTCACATACGGAAAATATCAACATTTCTTTCTGTATAAAAGCAACCCACCAGGTTCTTTCAATTCATCATTTATTCTTCAAATCTCATCACACAAGCTAAGAGATTACCATCCAGGTGGAAATGTATTTATTTGTGGTGAACTGGGTTTCATGTCATATCTTTACTTCATTGACAGGTGGACTGTTTCAGAACATGTTGAAAAGCTTTCAATTTGTCAAACTGACAACAATTTGAATGATTCAAGATTCTGGAACTGTTCTAGATTACACTACAGAAGTCATTCTGGAAAATGCATTGTATTTGTTTTGACAAATTTCAAAACTAGTGTACCCACTGGAGAAAAGCTTTCTCAACAGGAGTATGATTCTATTCAGGAAATGAAGCACCGAGTTGCACTATCAAATCAACTGAAGTGTGCAAAGGATGTCTACATGTACTTCAATGTTTCAGAGATCTGTTCCTACAGGCTTGACAAGTCTGGGAAAGTAACACCATGTTCAAAAGGAGAGCACCTTCAGAACTGCAGACAATTTGAATGTAATGCCTTGTTTAAGTGTCCAGGCCACTATTGTGTACCAATGGGGTATTTGTGTGATGGCAGATGGCACTGCCCATATGGGAGAGATGAAAGTATCCAATGTGGACCTTCACGAAAGTGTGTACACTTGTTCAAGTGCAAGGGAACACAGAAGTGTGTGCATCTCTCTGAGATATGTAATGGAATTATGGAGTGTCCTGCTAAAGATGATGAGCAGTTATGCTCACTTTCCAGGAAAAGATGTCCATCACAGTGTCAGTGTTTGGCTTTTGCAATTAGTTGCAGTGATGTTCAGCTGCCCTACAAACAAAAATTGCATCCTTATTTCTCCATCACATTGCAACATGTTGTCCAGAATTTTCATTCTGACCCGCACCTTGCATATGAACTGCGTTTTGCAGCCCTGTTGGAGTGGACTTCGTCAAGTTTGAGTGATGTGTGTTGTTTTTTTCTATTCAATAATTCCTTGATATATATTAACCTTGGCCAGAATAAAATCACTCTGGTTGGTGAAAAATGTTTTTCTTTCTCCTTGAAACTAAAAGTCATCCAGTTGAACAACAATCTTATTTCAAGGTTAGATATAGGAGCCTTTACTTTCCTGCAGAATTTAGTTCTTTTGAATTTATCAACCAATCTTTTGACTGAAATTTCTTCCCAAATGGTATCAGGGTGTCCTAAGTTGAAGTTGTTGTCTCTTCAAAACAATAGTTTCTCAACAATTATGTCTGACAATTTGAAAAGGATAAATTTCCAGGTACTTGAAACTGAAAACTTTAGATTGTGCTGTGTTTTGGAGAGTGATGTGAGATGCACAGCAACAATTCCCTGGATCATTTCATGCTCAAATCTTTTGCCAAATTTAGCAATTGAGCTGATGTGTTACATTGTGTCAAGCATGATTACCTGCACTAGCTTGATATGCTGCCTTCTCATGAAGAGAAACCTCAGTGGAACAGGCACCAAAAAATCTTTTACAAGCATTGCAATATCTTTGAACCTTTCAGATGTGCTTTGTGCAGTCAACATTTCTTTCATATGGATTGCTGACTTGAATTATGTGGGAAAAATTATCCTGATGGAACATGTTTGGAGGAGGAGTGTTGGTTGTTTCATTCTGTTTCATGATTTGTTACTTTTTAGCATGCTGAATCCATTCTTGTTGTGCTTTTTGTCACTTTCAAGATTGATGGTTGTTGTGTTTCCAATTCAGTCAAGGTTCAAAAAATATCATTTTGTAATCAAATTTTTAACCGGTGTAAGTATGAGCCTCATTGTTGTTTGTTCAGGGATCACCTTGACAAGCTCATTTGAAGTTGGAGATGCTGGACTGCCAACAAAGATGTGTTCTCCTGTTTCAGATCCAACTGGAAAATGTCTTTCAGTCAAAACTTCAACCTTTGTCATTGTTGTTATCCAGGCAGTGGCCAGTTTCTTTGTAGTCACATGCTACATCCTTCTTGTTCATGAAAAGAAAGCATCACAGCAGAAGTTGAATTTGAAACAATCAAACACATTCTTAGTTATCCAGATTTTGATCACAACAGGATCTAATCTTCTCTGTTGGATTCCTGGAACAACTGTATATCTAGCAGCAATGTTTCTCAGCCAATACCCAACTGTTATGTTTGTTTGGATGTCTGTGGCTGTGACACCTATCAACTCTGTCATTCATCCAATGCTGTTTCTTTTTGTCACTGCCAGAAAAAGGCTCAAATGACAGAGCATCAGCCACAAAGCTGCCTGGTAAACTTCCATACCACACAGAGAACAGTCCATTTGTACTGTTTGTTCTCACAATAGAAACAAGAATCAATGTCACATGTGTCACTGTGCAAACCCAATAAATACTAGAATAATCATTCAGATTCGGTCCACCTCCCACAGCGCAGCAGGAATTCACAAAGAACAGGAGTGCCACGATCTCAACTGAGCGAATTATCTGCCAGGCCGCCACACTCCCAACCGTCCCCCACAGTCCTGGTCACACTCGCCCCGCCCTCCCGCCCAGACTGACCTTCTGGCGACGTGACAGAAATAGACGAGGAATACGAGCAGCGCCGCCACGCCGATGAGGGTCAGCGCCAGCCCGTCCGTGCGCCACGTCAGCGGCGTCGCGACGGCGCCGCCCTCCGGGTCCAGCACCTGTGGGGAGCAGAGGTTAGTCCTGCCTTCACTGCTTCACAGGGAACCCACACCCACCAACGCACCCAGGGTCACTCCAAAAGCCTTACGTTCCCCCGTCGGGCCTGCTCCTTGCCGCTACGACTTAGGCTCAGCTTCACCCGAACATGAACCCGTGGCACTCCAGTCTCACCCGTCGTGTGTCACGGTCCACCCCAATCCCGGCCATTGCCTTGTCCTGGATCTTCCAGCCCCCCCCCCTCACTCCTTGTCACCGGCAACTGCGGACGCTTTGCCCAGGCTGCCCACGCTTCCCCACCCTGGTGTCCCAATTCCCCCACCCTCCGCCCACTAGAATGCACCCAATGACCAGGGTCCCTATTACTGACCTGGAGACAGATGCCCGTGACGATGAAAAGCAAGGCGATGAGTAGGGACAGCGCTCCAACGGCGTGGCACAGTAACGCGTACTCTGACCCCGCCATCCTCACGTCGATCTGACGTCAGGCTCACGTCAAAGTCACGTCAAGTCGCGTCAACCTGAAGATGAAGAGAAGACCGATGATCAGGAGCAGCTTTTCTTTGTGTGTAGCTGTTTTCACATTGGTGACGCGTGGTCATTTTCTTAACGTCGGCGTCAAGATTTAGCAGTGTGCCCAATGGTGGAATTTTGACGTCAGCCGTAGAAGCGACCGCGCGTCAACTCTTGCCACAGCAAAACAGCATGCGCGCAACATCCTCATGTCACTCACGTCAAACTCACGTCAATCTCGCTTCAACATACTTCAACCGCATGTTGAATCACGTCAAATGACATCAAGTTACGAAAGATACGTCAACTACAGCCTGATGTCAAGTTGCGTCAGTTACCCTCCATGTCACACAACTTTCCATTTGCATCGCAACACGCCAAGTAACAATGCCATTCTGCTGTATTTTGTTGCGATCCAACCAAGGTTTGACGTCAAATGTCAGGTCCTGGGGAGCTTGAAGTGCTCTGCTTTCCCCTTTCTTTTTCTGTTTTCCAATTAGGGCACAACAGTGCACACTTGGGTCACCCTACGTGACGTCAATTCACGTCAACTTCACGTCGAAACTCACGTCAAGCTGCGTCAATCTGACGTCAAAAGTACAGTGCATGGCTTTGGTGTTGCAGCCTCAGTCCATTCCTGCATTGAAGTCACCCTCAACTTGGACGTGCCTCCCATTCCTGCAAAACATCAGAAAACAACTTACAACTTTAGAGAATTTGTCTCCCACCGATCTTGAAGGAGCAAGCTGGAATCGTGTAAGTCGGGTTCATTGGTGAATTCTGTGAGTCGGCCGTGCACTTGGTTCAGTATAGCCCCCCTAAAGGGGTTTTCACATTTGTGACGATGGCAACTTTTTTTGACGTCGACGTCAACTTTTCTTGATGACATCAAAGAATGGTCTGGACCATTTTTGACACTCAGCAATTGGGCGTCAGGTTAAATTTTGACATCGACGTCAAAAGTGCCATTCAGACAGATGAAGTTGAAGTCGACGTCACCCAATGTGAACACCGCTTCAGCTGAATGTTGTACCCCTACCAGAACGTAAATATGCCCTGGATCCACCCCTGGACCCAGCTGTGGGATCCGTCTTCTGTTTGCGCCGCAGTTTCACAGCGAGACTTGATGCAGAACTGTGAATCTCAGCGATGATCCGATCGTCGCGTTGAATCAACACGTTCAGACGTGTCTGCCGCCATGTGAAACAGCTGAGACAGGGTTAGCGAACTGTGAGCGACGATTCGGAGCAGTTATCAGAACTCTCAAGATCATCATGAGCTTTTAGGTTGACATCTGAATTTTCGAGACTTCAGATGTCAACCTGAAAGCTCAAGTGACTGATGATTGAGAGAGTTCATTTCTGCTCCAATCAAGCTCATAGATTGCTAACCTTTTCTACAGCATAGTGTGATTTTTGAGAGAGACTGTTCTGAGGAGATATCAGAACTGTCTGTGCTTCATTCTGATGTTTGCGAAACGTTCGAGAAAATCG
>JAAUXT010038310.1_pt1 | contig 22899 bp, 31 predicted proteins | sample 7278171 | NCBI WGS metagenome assembly JAAUXT01 (sample SAMN14350112, study PRJNA611818) | marine sediment metagenome | isolation source: surface marine sediment (1.8m) | place: French Polynesia: Moorea | collected 2018-08 | reverse complement strand
GTTGGTGTGGTGGATCTGGCCCCACCAGTTTTTGTGGTAGATCAGGCAACACCAGTTGGTGTGTTAGATCAGTCAACACCAGTTGGTTTTTCAGATCAGGCCCCACCAGTTGGTGTGGTAGATCAGGCCCCACCAGTTGGTGTGGTGGATCTGGCCCCACCAGTTGGTGTGGTAGATCAGGCCGCACCAGTTGGTGTGGTAGATCAGGCCCCACCAGTTGGTGTGGTGAATCTAACCCCACCAGTTGGTGTGGTGGGTCTGGCCCCACCAGTTGGCGTGGTGGATCTGGCCCCACCAGTTGGTGTGGTAGGTCTGGCCCCACCAGTTGGTGTGGTGGGTCTGGCCCCACCAGTTGGTGTGGTAGATCTGACCCCACCAGTTCATGTGGTGGGTCTGGCCCCACCAGTTGATGTTGAGCTCTTGTAGATTCTCACCAATGAATGACAGCACCTCGTATGCGCAGCTTCTTTGGGCATTGTTTTCCTTTGCACAAAGATCAGAAGCGACAAACAAGCAGCTTGTCTTCACAAGGAATTCATCGCATCGCTCTTTCCTACCGTCAAAGAGGTGATGCAAGACGCAAACAATGTGAAACAGAGCAATGGGCGACTGACTTTGTGCACCAAATTAATCTCCTGGGAGTATTTTTTTCAGACAAAAACTTGTCTGTTGCGTGAGTTTTGTTGCGCTGTGTTGTAAACTTTCCCAACTCGCGTCTCTGTCTGGCCCTGAGAGCTCTGCGTGCGTGAGAACTGTGTAACTAGTCACTTGTGGTGTTGGGGAAAATACCGACACAGCTTGGGTGCTGTGTTCTGTTGTTGACACTTGGTGAACTTTTCTGCTGCTCTTTGGTTGCATTTTGTTTTGTCAGGAACTGTTTGTCGAAACGGTGTGGGGACACTTAAAGATTACACGGTTGGTTATCAGCCGCGCTGATATTGGTTTGCCCGTGTATCCGCATCCGTCTGTCTTGGGGGGAAAAAATAAAGGCCAGCCAGTGATAAGGAGTGTGAGTGTATGCCAATGCTTGAGGGGCAGATTCCGCCCTGGGGCAGGGTATCTCGGACATTGTCCGGGATACCCCCTCCCCCGCAAAGCAAATTTTTCCAACTCGGACATTGTCTGGGGCAGGGTATCTCAGACATTGTCTGGGATACCCCCCACCCCCCTGCCCTCTGGCTTAGCAAATTTTTCCAGCTCGGACATTGTCTGGGTCAGGGTATCTCAGACATTGTCTGGGTTAGGGTATCTCGGACATTGTCCAGGATACCCCCCCCTCCCGCTTGGCAAATTTTTGCAACTCAGACATTGTCTGGGGCAGGGTATCTCGGACATTGTCTGGGTTAGGTAGGGTATCTCGGACATTGTCCGGGATACCCCCCCCCTCTTGAGCTCACCTGTGAGATGAAGTGCTGTCCTGCCGATGTACGCTGCGCGCTGATTCTCTACTTGAAAGTCTAGTTTTGAAGAAGGTTGCAGAACAAAACTTGACAGACGTACAAAAAATCACACACCATTGCTCGTTCGTACAAAAAATTACATGAGAATGACAATGAGAAAGCAAGCGTCCCTTGTCTTTGAGAACAACGTGACTGACAAAGCCAGTGTGTTTTGCCTTTTTCAGGAAGTTGTGGGAGCGCTTCATCGAGCTGTGCCACCAGAACGGAAGTCTGTTCGGGATCACGTGGAACCACCTGCGCGCGCAGCTCGACGGCGTCGAGCTCAAGAAGACGTACATCCTCAACCCGCTCGCGCCGGAGTTCGTGCCGAACCGGATGCGTCACGGCGTCGCCGGGGACGCGGGCGCGCAGCCGCAGCCCGTCGGCGTCGGCAAGTTCGGCTACGCGTTCCTGGCGCCGCCCGGCTGGGTGCCGCGCCAGGTGACGCCCGGAACCAATCCGACCACAATTCCCATGGCGACGGCGCCCTTCTTTTCGGCGCAGCAGCAGCAGGTGAGTGTCGCGCTCAAATATCAAACCGGAAGTGGTCAAGTAGGAACCGGAAATGAGCCAAACCGGAAGAGGTTGAACCGAAAGTGGTCCCAAACTGAAGAGGCCTAATCCAAACCAAACCACAACCTGACAAATGCTTGTCTTTCTTCCCTGCAGATGTATTACGGGTTGCGTGCAGCTGGCTACGGATACACGAACGCACACGCAGCCATGTCCCAGCAAACCCGACACCACGCCGCCATGGCCGCTGCAGTGCAGTGGCAGCAGCAGCAACAGGCCTATTTGCAGCAACACACGGCTACGGCTGCTGCTGCTGCTGCTGCTGCCAGGCAACAACAGACGGCTGCGAAGTCTGCGAGTGCGCTGGTGCCCGTCAGTTCTGGCGCCGACTCTAATAGGGCGGTGGCCAGTCAAGGCAGCGCTGTGGCGGGAGCTCCCACTGCGTCCAACGTCGCACCACCTCCTGCTGCCGCCGCTGCTGTTGCCGCTGCTGCCGCTGCTGCTGCAGAGGCTCGGGCGAGGAGCGAATCCCCAGCCAGAAACACGCCTTCGGCAACCGCCATGTTGATGCACGCCGGTAACCAGGCAGCCGCGCACATGCGCGCGCTCTCCCCTGCGCAGGCGCCCGTCGCGACTCCGGTGGCGCCACCACCTGGCAGCAGCGTGCACCACCAAGCTATCGCCGTGCACCCGAACATGTTCAACCGCCCCCCGATGCAGCCGACTCAGGCCGTTACGCCGGGCAAGCCTCCCACGAACGCGTCGGCTGCTGCTGTGGCTGCAGCGGTCACGGGAATGCCACTGACTATCAACACATCCGCCATGCCTCCGGGGCTGTTCCAGCAGCCCCACCCTCACATGGGGTACCACCCTCTGGGGAGTCCAGCAGGGCATGGCAGTCCTCAGGGACAGCAGGCCGTAGTGCGTCCTCCTCCTCCTCCCCCGGGAGCCACAGTGATGGGAGCGGGCGCACAGCCCGTTCCCATGCACCCCATGGCTGCAGCGGGACAACCGCCCGTTCCGATGCATCCGGCGCGAGTAGGACAAGTGATGCACCCGGGAATGACACCGGGAATGACCCCAGCGCAGTATGCGGCGGCCATGCAGCAGCACGCAGCGCGCATGTCCTTCGCGCAGCCGGCACCACCGCCCATGGCCGCGACAGGGATGTGGACCGGGCACCCGTACATGGTCCACTCCCCGACGGCAGTGCACGCCATGGCGGCGGCTGGGTTCAACCCCTCGGTGCTGGGCGCGACCGGCGCCTACCCGCCGGGTCACGTGATGGCTCCGCGGCTCGGGCTGCCGGGGGCGCCGCCGGCTGGGATGCTGCCGCCGGCGCCGGACGCCGCCCTGAAGCAGCCGGCGGGGGAAGCACCGGCGTCACGTCGAGACTCCGCCGCCTCAATTCAATCGGACGACCAGACCCTCGTGAAGCAGCGACGGCGATCAGACGGCGTCGACTTCCAGTTCCTACCGACGGCGTGCAACGTGCGGCGCGCGACGAGCACCACGAGCGGAACCGGAACTGAGGACGAGCGGGTAACGCCCCCTAGCGCCGCCTCCGCCATCTCCCCGCCCCCGCCCCGCCTGCAGCCCCCGACCGCTCCACGACCCCCGCTTGGCAAGTTCACCGGACCCTACTCACAGAGCCCCAATAACAAAGACTGCAAGAAAACGCCCAGCCCTATCAGCACCACCAGCACCACGTCAGAGACAACGGAGGAGGAAACTTCGAAAGACGAAAATGAACAGGTGAGGGCTTCTCACGCGTGACTCGCCACACCTCGGGTCCAGAGGTCAGGAGCGTTCGCGTCGCGTTGTAGAGTTCTGGTCCATGTCACGTGTTCATGGGTCCCAGCTCAGTTTGACGGAGTACGTGGTTCCGGAAGTGGCGTTTTTAAAAACAGGTCACCCTCAGTCTGATTTGTACAGTTTGTTTGGGTAAGTGACCAGAGACAAGAGGTGGTATCGGCTGGCCCCATATTTGTATGTATTTGTGTGTGAAATGATGTGTAATTGTGTGCCAATTGTTCTGTTGAATGTAGCATGCCCGTGTGTGCAGTGTCGCACAGACTCAGGCTTTAGCAATAAAGTATGAAATTTTAAAAAGAAATTATGGCTATTCCGGAGAACAAGCATTTGATAAAACCTTCGGTTCACCACACAGAATTTGTCTGTTGCTTGGTTGGCTTGTTCCCCGTTTGGTGTAGCACATTTCTGACCTGTTGTCACCATTGGAATATTTGCACCAATTGATCTGGTTTTGACGCGTTATAATTTGGGAGTGGGTGCGAGGTGATTTTTCAAATATTTTGGTGGTGTTGTGGCAGAGAAAAAACAGCTCCAGACCCACGATTTGTTGCGCAAGTCAAGTTGTTTTTGTACGAAACGAACACGAGTCATGTGATTTGCACCTCCTGTTGACGCATGCGCGTTCACCGCAGATCTTGCTGCTGCTCTTATTGACGCGTGCGTATTCACTCACTGCAGATCCTGCTGATGAACCCGTTCCTGCAGAAGGAGATCCACTCGTACATCCTGCGCACAGAGGGCGCCAGCGCCGCAGACTCGTTCATGCGCATCGTGCAGCAGTACAACTCGTCCGCCCACCACCAGGGGGACGACCCGGCCACGCCCACCGAGGAACTGGGTCAGTCACACACACACACACGCACACCCCTCACGCACACACACACACGTATACACACGAATGCCACATCACGCGCACACACCTTATGTCACAGGAACACACGCAACACACACGGGCTCGCACGCACGCACCGTGTGGCGCTGTTCAAGATGTCGCTACAAGGAACACAGCAAGTACTCAGCTGCTGGTTTGCTCGCGTTTTGGTTTTTCAATTGTCCCGTTAGAAAAGTGTTTTCAGGCGCAACTCTGCGCCAAATCAATTGCATCCTGGTTCGGGTGTGGATTTTCACGTGGTGATGTTTCCAAATATTGAAGTCTGCTTTGCTCCGCTGTGATTGTCACGTGTCTGTTTTCTGCGCAGACGCGTCGCTGACGTTGAACGGCGTCGCCGACTCTCCGAACAGCACCGGAAGCGGGAGCGACGGGAAATCCCCTCCGAAGCGGGAGGTGGTGTCCGTGCACCTGGAGGACGCCGCCTCCACAGGGGGCGATGCGGCAGCAGCGGCGGCGTCGGTGACGTCAACGAGCGGGACGGGCGCCTCGGACGTGTCGGACCACTCCCGCCACTCGAGCTTCTCGACGGGTTCCCGCGGGGAGACGGCGAGCCCGGTCCCGCCCGGCACCGCCTTTCCCTTCCACATGCAGGTGAGCCGGCCTCGCGTCGTGAGCGCCATCTGGCGTGATTCAGGAGGGAGGCGTGCACTGAAGTTTTCACGCTCGAGGGAAGAATTATGGCAATGGACTTGGCTTTTCTATTTGCCTCGTCTTTGGGATGTAGCGTGCATCGATTGGAAAAGAGTTGTCACGTTCACACACACACACACACACACACACACACACACACTCGCACGCACGCACGCACACATGCACGATCAAACATACACTTTCACAGAAGATAGCAACTTCGCCTGCTGTCATGACATGGAGTTGAAGGCGGTTGATGACTTGGTTTCCAGCCGGGGATGGGGCCGGTGCACACACCGACCTCAGTGGCGCAGACATCGAGCCGCCTCATCGCTGACAGCAGCAGACCAGCCGGGCAACAGCAGCAACAACAGGAGCAGCAACAGCAGCAACAGAGAAGCGGGCACACACGACACCTGTTCAACTCCCAGGTGAGCGGAATGTCTCGCTCCGGGTTGGGAGTCCCGTGTCATCCGGTGGTGTTTGCTCTCAGTCCGTGTCAGGTCTTCTCCACAGCAGCTGTTGCACTGAAACACTGTCTTGTTGTTACCAGCCGCCAGCGCTGACATTGTAACACCTACGTAGCGTGTCCGACTTTGTCCTGAACTGTATGTGTGTGTGACGGACCAGCAAAGAGGGAGGGGGGCTGGGCAAGTTTCCTCTATTTGACATAGGTACTTCTCCAATACGCATTTTGGCATGTGGTTGATTTTCTGCTTGTAAGTCTTCATCTTATGTGGGCAAAGAAGTCAGAACAAAGACGAGAGGAGGACTACGCCATGGGGTCCCCCCACCCACCCAAAACCCCAGCCATCTCAACTGTCGTGACCTCAGCGGAGGCGATCACGCTGAGAGGTTAGGGAACCACGAGTTGTTGGGAAACTGACTCGGGTGTTTCTCGGGTGTTTCAGCGGAGCAGTGGAGGCGGTAGCGACTCGGACATGGAGCTGCCCTCTGTCGTCGACACGATGGTTCGCTTCATCGAGGAGAGCATCGACGACGCCAAGGCCTGGGACGAGCCTGACCCGATGGCGGCGCCGGCGCCGCCGACGCCAGCAGCCGAAGCACCGCGGAACGCCGCTGGGTGGCCTGTGCCGCGCAGCGCCGCGCCGCTCTACATGCGTCAGGGGACGCCGTCCTCCAGCACGGCGGCGTCGTCGGGCCTTAGGGCCGGAAGTGATCTCGGGACCGGAAGTGAACGGAGAGGCTCGGCGGGGCTGACGCCGCTCTACTTGCGTCAGGCGGCGGCGTCACCGGCGGGAGATGCCGAGCGACGGAAATCCGTCGGGACGGACGGGCGGCAGGTGGCGCCTCTGTATCTGCGCCGCGTCCCGGGCCAGTCGCAGACGCAGCCCAACTTTTCCTACGCCAGCGCTGTGCGCAGCCAACCCAACAACCACGCAATGGAAGAACCCAAGCCAACGCCATTCAACGGGCATTCACCGTTATCGCTTGGAATCGGGGACTTGGACACGAATTTCCCGCCAATAGGCGCCGGGGACAGTCCGCGGCAACAACGGCGGCAACGCGACCTGCAGCAGCGGCAGCAGCTCAAGGAGGAGAAGCTGCAGCTGCAGCAGCAGCGGCGTCTGCAGCGCGGCCTCGGGCTCCAGGTCGACTCGACGCGCACCACACCGGAACTCGATGCCGATCACGCCGCCAGAGGGGGCGCCACCACCACCAACGGCGTCGACCCCGCGACGAGCTGCGGCGTCACCTCGCCGCCCCCGCCCTCCTCCTCCTCTGCCGCTGCCCCGCCCCCCGCCGCGGACGCGCAGCCTCTGCCGCCCCTGATCCCCGCCTTCCCGTCGGGCTGCAGCCCCTCCGTGCAGTCCCTGCTCATCGGGGGCGGCATCGAGGCCTCGGTGCTGGAGGGCCGCGCCCCGTCCCTGACCTCGATGCTCCTCACCCGCTCCCTGGTCCCCGGTCCGGCCGCCGGGGACGAGGCCACGCCCAGCGCCGACGGCAGCAGCGGCGGCAGCGGTGGCGCCACCCCACGGCCGCTCGCGCAGCTCATGACGACGAGTCTGCTGCCGCCGCCGACGACGGACGCGCCGGACACGCCGCAGCCGGACGACCCGCTCGATCTCCTCAAGAACCTCAATATCAAGGCGTCGCCCGGCACCGAGGCCCTCTACCAGTACTTCAAGTGAGCGTCGCCGAGTTGCTGACGTCAGCATTTTCACCGCCGGATGACGTCTGAGTTGCTGATGTCAACATTGTCACCGTCGCCTGATCGCGGGTTTGCTGATGTCAGCATTTTCACCCGCCAGCTGACCAGAGTTACTGACGTCCGCATTTTCAACGCCGGATGACCGCTGAGTTGCTTTGTCAGGATTTTCACGGATGGCTGACCGCTGAGTTGCTGACGTCAGCACTTAATTGTTTATATTTTTTCTATATTCACCATCATATCGTAGAAACTTGCCGAGTTTTAGGTGTCGCAATTTTTAAAGCTTTTTTGGACTAATTCTACTTAGGTATTTGAATGTTGTGTGTGGTGGTTTAGTGCAGCTCAGTTGTCTGCGCGTTAAGTTTGTCCTCTGAGGTGTCGTTTCAAAGGGGGGCACAGTCCCTCAGCCCGTTGTGACGCTTTTAACAAATTTTTGTTGTTTTTAACAATTTTGATGTTGTTGGGTCTTGACAAAAAGAAAGTTTCCGGAAGTGTGTGTCGAGCTGTGTGAGGCTCCAAAAGAAATCACGTGGTCTGCACTTTGTCCAGCCCGCGCTGAGGCTTCCCCGCTGCTCCCACGCGTGTGCGTCTGATCACGTGTCAGCTGCTGAAACACGTGACCTGGTCCACTTCCGGTGGATCCTCGCTGAAGCCACGGCGCAGGCGTGGGAACAGCGAGGCTTTGAGCACGTGGCGCGAACCGTGGACAAAGTGAGAACACGCGAAGATCACATGTCAAGATGCGCTCTCAGTGGATAAAGGGGGGAGGGTGTTTTGTTTGTAAATTCGTTCAAACTTCACACTGTGTAAGTGGAGATGCTTCGCTGTGAGACTAATTTCTTGGCCCAAGGCAGATGGAACTCGTATTTTCCGACAATTGATTATTGTTGTGTCAGTTGTAGCACTGCTCTTTCTTCTCCTTGTGCGGGGCAGTTGTTGAGCCCGCAGAAACCTCTTGTGGGCGGACAGCGCTTGTTTTGGACAAAGCGTCACCCGTCTCCCTCCAATGTGCGGACATCTCTCTGGAGCGGACATTGTCAGTTTTTGTGTCTGCACGCAAGAGGTATCTGGCGGTTCCTGTGCTCTCGCAGTTCGGAGTGACGGTGTCGCCACCTGTTGTTCACCTCCGTGTTGACGCACACGGACGCTGCTGCTTTTCGTGCGTCTGAAGTGTTCAGTTCCCCGTACTTACTGTTGCCAAGCCTTGCACAGTCAGACTTCCACGGTCTGGGCTTTCTTCACGACAGAGCTGAAAGACAAGGAAGGTACCAGTATTTGTCGCTGAGAGTAAAGGCGAATCGGGTATGGAAGTTCTGGCTGGGCAGTTCGTTTTCGTTCCTCGGTTGCTGGCTGGGATTGTTCGTTTTCACTGGTGGACTTCTGACTGGGCGCGTCTTTTGACAACAAAAATAGAGACATCAGAGTTGGTTTGCTGAGACGTGAGATTCACAGAGTCTGGTTGTGTTCGTGGTTTTCTGGATCCATTGAGAAAGGCAAAGAAGAATATTTTGTGTGCACGCCGACTGCTGAAGCGTCGGTGCCTGTGATGATCTCACTGTGGCAGGTGTTGATCTGTTTGTGGGACGCCGTGACCTCTCCCACTGCTGGGGAGTTTCAGCATAACGTTCCGCAGACACAAAACGTACACGTTACACGTAGCTTGTTGATGCAACTTTCCTGTTTTGGAAGTCTACAGTCAAATTTGATAACACTTTTGGAGTCAGAAATCTGTATACAAAAGTTTTGAAAGGGTTCACATTATCCCGGTGATAGGGTCTTTTTTGTTCATTTCATGTCTGTGTACCATTCCAAAGCGGGGAGTCGCATCAAAAGGGTACATGTCATGTGTACATGTTGACTACAAACGTTGTGCTGAAACTTCCCACCAGCCCTGTTGGCCGCACGAGTTGTAGCTTCCGCTGTTTGTTGCTCCCAGATACCCACAGCATATCCACAGCAACACTGAGAAGTCTTCTTGTTGGAACATCGTGTTGTGATTGACAGATTTTCCACCCACGGGTCGGACTCTGTGTTTCTCTTTCTCTCTGATGTGTGTTGTACGGGCATTGGAAAATGTATACAGGGTGAGACGTGAGGGTTCCCGTCGTCCGTTTCCATTGTGTTATTTGGATGGAGAATTTTTTGTGTCGTCTTGACGTTTGAGAGGACAATGTTGTATGGAGGGAGTTTTTCAATGTGTAAGGAATTCACATAAAAGACGAGGAGAAGATAGAACATGCAGAAAAATAGAAACAAAAAAATTACAAAAAGAATAACACAACAGAAAATGTTGAGAAAAAAAAGATAACAATCGCAGGAAGAAAAATGAAAAAAAAAGGTAGTGTAGGAGATTATTTTTGTTGCTGGTCAGTGGTGCTTGCTCGTGCTATCTGTGAGTCAAAGCTGTGAGCCGATGAAAAACCCGGACGGGTGAATTTTGCTTGGAAACTGCAGCCCCGCCCGTGCAGCGTGCGTGTTGGAAGCTGGAAGCCAACTGCGTTCACTGTCTTTATTACGGCATCGACTGGTCGAATCAGCGTACTGCCTGTGAAAATATGCGCACGATTTCGTTGCACGAACGGCTCTGTACAGCCTGAAGATTGTGGACCGGGGAAGGACATACAGACCAACACGAGCAAGCACACGTGAACAGTTCAATTTTGTACAATGTAGGTAGGAGTGTAGGTCTGTGTAGCCGGTATGTTATTTTTCACGGTTTGAAATATTCTGTGTAGTCGCACAAAGACGTAACAACAGGGAATGATTTTTATCAGATGCTTGCTCAGGACAGAGACCAACCCTGCGCCACGAGAGGCAAAACTTGCAGAAGCAGGATCCCCCAACCCCGACCACCACCCAACGGGGTTTCACGCAGGCGCATCCCGCAGTGGGTAGTTTGTCATGAACAAAAGATATCTGCGAATTTATTTACGTTTCTGGCGTGTTGTAAACAGGGAAATATCGCCAGGTGTTAAGGAAAGAACCGGTGAAGGACGCGCTGCTGCTGTGTGCGCCCGCGTGAAAACCGCTTTGCGTGCGCCCGCACCTGGTGTTGTGCCACTGGTGCGTTCGGCGCTGTCGTGACGTCATGAGCACGTTGCGTCTTTGCGTTCCCCGCTGTGTGTGTGTGTGTGCGTGCGTGCGTGCGTGCGTGTGTAAGTAAGTGGCAGACACGTTGTTTCTGTGATCTGTTTCACACTGAATGTATCGTACGTTGCGTCCTGGAGCAAGTCATCAGGCATTGCGTCACAAAATTGACACAGCGCCTGTACGGCTGAGGACACATTGAGCGGGACCACGTGAGAGTCCCGCAGTTCAGCCAATCACACGGCGTGGCGCAGTTGTGTCGTGCTGTGTAATTGGCCGAGCTGCAGGACTGCCACAAGTCTCGCTCTGTGTGACTTCAGCCTTCACTTGGAACAGGGACACAACGCTCTACTCACTCAATGCGAAACAGGCGCAGAACTTCGACTGAAACGCGAGTAGTGCATTTTCGATGCGTGCCAGTGGGTCTGGGAAATCTGCAGAAACAACTCGGTGGGAGGCAGGGACGGAGCGCTGTTTTCCGTGAGCGTTTCTCTCGTGGCGCGGGGTTGGTCCGTGTCGGTACTCGGCTGTTAGCTAGAACGCTGCGACGTCGCGTCTCACGTCATGACGTAACGTAGTTGTGGTGTTGGATAGTTACTGTAATAGCGCGTCAACTTGGTTCACTGTATGATAAACACATTGTGTATAGATTGCAGATTTTTAACACATATGCTGTTGATTCCGATTGTCATTGGCGTGTAGAGAACAGCGGGTGTTTGTTTGTGACGGTTGTTACCTTCGGGTTCGGCCCACAAGTCCACACACAACAGTGCGCACAAATTAGATTCTTTGTGCCCTGACACACACCCGTACGAAGACTATTTGTTTGCATGCGCTTCGTGCAAAAACAACCTTCGCAGTTTCAACCACTTTGTCGTTCAGTCTGTGACATTCCATCGCAAAGAGGAAAAATAATTTTGAGACCTGTTTGTATGATTCGACGGAGAACTTTGGAACAGCTTACTGACTTGTGGGCCGAAAATGAAGGGATAGTAGGGGCCATTCTATTTTCTATGCTGTTTTCGTGCAACTGCAGCGGGTTGCTGTGGCAGCGCGTTCTGCTGTGTGGTTGGTCGCTGTTCTGCGCATGTGCAGTGACAAATGGGATGAATGGGCGCTGTGCATACAATGTAGAAACTGTAGATCTCGTGTGTTGTTAGTTAGCATGTCGCAGTCAAACACGTGTTCTCACTTTAGTACTTAGTTTTGTACAAGATGATCAAACTTTTTTCAGTGCGTTTTCGGGACAAATAACTTTTTGATAGATAAAGTACGCCATGTAGATTTTGATGCATACAGCTGTATCGGAAAAGGCACGGTTCGAGAGACGGACGTTGTAGCGCATATCCCAGTTGGGCGGGTTCGTAGCTCCTTCCTTTCGCAGTTTCAACCACTTTGTCGTTCAGTCTGTGACATTCCATCGCAAATTTTTCTGAAGGTGCCGCTGTGCAAACCTTGTGCGCTTTGAATTTGTAAGCGGAAGAAACTTGTGCAGGTCGATCGAAGTGTTGCAGCACGGAACAAACGATGTTCTTCACTCCACCAACAGCTGACGTGTGCGTGTGACATGCGACCGCGACCACGAAGGCATTGGCTCAAATACCGTGATCACCCAGCGCTAACGCGTGACAAGGCAAAACCGCGAAAACTTGAGGACCAATGAAACAATAGTAAACGCATGTGGGAAAACAATGGGCTTTCCTGTTGTTTTCAGAAACATTTTTGGTACACAAAAATACGCACGTGTTTGGGCTATTACGGTGTTTTCGCTTCACACTTCAGGTGCGTGGAGTGAGACGTTGTTTGTTTTTCGTGGCTGCGCACACGAGGCGTCCAGGTGTAGGCTTTACAGTGCATTTTATACGCGTTCGCTTCTTTTGATTTTCTGGCAGAAGTTAGACAACGGGGACATTTTAATTTTCACAGATATCTGTCTCATGTAAGACATCATGTTGTTGTACTCGTGGCATGGAGCTAATTCAGAAGCTGGCTATTTTTCTTGATCTGGTTCGGGCAGAACTGCAGTGTTGGTGTTGCATGGAAGCGGCAGAAAGAAGTCAACAGACGGACGTTTCAGTGGGAAGAAATGTAGAAGAGTTGGCCTCGAGGTTTTCTGGCTTTGCGCTTCATTTTATGCGCGTTTTCTATCAGTTCTGTACCTCGTAGTGTTAAGATTCTTATTCCTCCGAGACTGTGGCGTCCTCCTGTCCAGTTTGTTGGCAGGCCCAGTTTGCGCATGCGTCCACTCCTGCCGGGCGGTGACGGGCCGTTCATAGGTGGTGCCACTGTCGCTGCTTATTCGCCGTCACCGCCAGGGGTCGGAGCTGGGGAAACATGCAGATTCGCGGAAGGTTCGGTACTTACAACAAAATATTTGGAAGTTCAAACTGGAATAAATATTCTGAATAAACTTGTTGGTGTTGGGAAAATCCGTGTTGCTTGGTTTGATGGCAGTTCGCAAAATGTTGAGTACTTCTTGCAAAAGAAACAACTACTCAACCCAAGAAAAGTGATGCGAAGCGCTGAGTTTTCACAGTGAAGGGATCAGACTGTTTCCGCGTTTGGCACCGCTGGCGCCATTTTCGTTTTGTACATTAGGAAAATGGCGTGAAGCCTGAGGGATCGGCCATGTGGGATTTTGACAAAGGGTCTTGACTTCTAAACTTTCCTTTGCACTTAAGCAAACAGGAGCATTTATATTTGGCCAACACACCAGCTGCAGCCGAGCATGAAAGTCCAGTTTCTGTAAAAATCATTGATTCCTTTTGCGTACTGGGGGTTCAACATCTCTCCCCCCCCCCCCGGGGGGCGGGAGGGCATCACGTGACCAAGAAGCATCTGTCGTAGAGGTGATATGCAAGCGCCAAGTTTGGGATTTTAAATTGTGTCTTGGGTGAAATCACCTCGTAAATTCATGTAGAGAGGACGATCGATCCACGAGTAAGAGAATTAAGTTTCGCGCAAGTTTTGTGGTTGAACACGCAAAGTGACAGTGCGGGAGGAGCAGGGGAAGGGTGAGAAAATGGAAAGTAGTTGGAGCGATAAAAGGGTGCTTGGGTGATTTTGTTTGCAAACACCGGTGTTGTGATGCAGATCTTTTACCTGTCTGAATCTTCCCATTCAGACGTTGTCTACAACAGACAAGTGAAATCTCTGAAACCCCTGACTATTAGTGTTTGTTTTTGCTCCGCTGTGTTTCAGATTTGCAGCAAGTAAACCACAGAAAGAACAAATTCTTGAAGTCTGAACTTTGCCGTCCAGTCTCGGTGTGAAGTGGTCTGAAATGGTTTCTTTTCAGAAATTGTTGTTTTGTTCCAGAAATGGCCAGGACAAAACACACGGCCAGGAAGCGGCCGAGTCTTTCCGGAAAAAAACATGCGGCGGCTGCGAGCAAATCCCCCAGACCGTCCACAAGGTGTGTGTGTGTGTGTGTGTGTGTGTGTGTGTGTGTGTGTGCATGTGTGAGAGAGGGAGAAAGACAAACTTCTGAATCGGGCTCTTCGCAAAGACGTGGATCTGCACCCTTGTTTACCAAATCCAATGGTCAAAAATGAACGGCGACTGTCGAAAAGTGGAGGTTCGGTTCCATGACTGGACATCTGCCTCACCGAAACCCAACGCGAGTTCAAAGACGAAGCAGAACTCCTGTTCCCTGACGTTTTGAAAAGCTTCACACATTCTGCACTTTTGCAGCTCGGGACGTGATCGACGGAGCAGTGGCGGCGGCGGCGGCGCTACGCCAAGGGGCAGCGGGGAAGGTGGGGGCGGGAGAGGCGGCGGCGGTGGGGGAGGCGGAGGAGGTGGGGGTGGGGCAGGAGGTGGCAATGGCACGGAGAGACGACGACGCAGGCTCAGACCAGGTACGTCTGCTCCAAAAATCCTCGTGTGCTTGTCGGCTCGAACAAACAAAAAATGCCCAGAGATTGCGGTTTGAATGACCCGTGGAATGAAACAGCGTGAAATGGGATTTTCCAGACATGGGTCATGCAGAGATCAGATGAGTGTCGAGCTATTTCAGGTTGGGACCCCAAATGACCAGACGCCTGCGTCACTGGTCCAGCACAAGGCACACCATAAACGTGCCACTCAGAGCATTGACCGATGCTTGGCCGTTTGGTGTTGAACCATGTTTGGAGTTTCTTGCCTGTTCACCGCTGGCTCTGCCTTCCCTGTTGCAGGCACGCGGGCCTTGATGGAGATTCGAAACTTCCAGAAGCGCACCGACCTCCTCTGCAGGAAACTGCCCTTCGCGCGGCTCGTGCGGGAAGTCTCCACTCTCTTCGCGTGAGTAACGCGCGCGTGGGGTCCACGCGGGAAATCTCCATGGACTGCGCGTGAGTTGCGCGGTCCACTCGGGCCTGTTGACACGAGGCTCAACATACACACGCAAAGCAACATACTTTAGCGTTGCGACTGAACTACGAACTGCCCTGTTGGGGTCAACTGCGTTTTGCGCGTGTGCCATGTTCAAGATATCACGTGACTTCACTGGCACTTTTCTCCGTTGCTTTCTCTTCACGTCGGTGTACCCCTTCCACTCCATTGCAGACCGGACCTCCGATTCCAGAGTGACGCCCTCCTCTGTCTACAAGAGGCTGCGGAGGCCTACCTGGTCAGTACCCGTCTCTTTTGCCTGCAACAACCACGCTCCGAGCGAATTTGTGCACCATTTCCCTTGAGCGAAGAGGCTTCACTCTGGTGCAGCTCCTTTTCACCACCTTTGTGCCGCAAAATTGGACATTCAATGGGGTGCGCGTAAAGAAGGGTGAGAGAAAAAAGCCTTGTCGCGATGGGACCTCAACACCCATAGAACGAGGTCTTGTGTTTGGGTGCGATTTATATGGGAATAAATACGGTGACCACGTGTTGTTGTGTTGGGGTGCGCATCACAGGAGTGAATGCGGTAACCACGTGTTTCTCCCACTCACTGCTGCTGGTTCTGCAGGTGGAGTTTCTGGAGGAGACGAACCTGTGCGCCGTCCACGCCAGGCGCGTCACCATCATGCCGCGCGACATGCAGCTCGTGCGCCGCATCCGGGGCCGCACCGACGCCGGTTCCGGTGAGGCCCGCACGCGCGCGCCCTCTGGTGGCGTTTTCTCACTGGGTGGATGAGTCACGTGTTTCCGTGTTCGCCCGTGAACAAGACCCACCTTTTTGTCCCAGAATAAGTACCAAAAGGAGGGGTGCATGGGTTTTCCTTTGTTGCAATGGGACCTGAAAACTAGAAAATCATGCTGAACGTTGGCGTGCGTCTTGTGCGTGGGTGCATTGAAACACAAGAGTTGAAACTGAAACGCAAATTACTCAACGGCGCTTTCATACCTGGATCCAAATTGCTGTTTCACGCAACTTCGCGAAGAAATTCTGCACGACCATTTGACGTCCCCCAGTTGCCCACACTCGCGTCACGCGGCGCTCCAGCCCTGTTCCTTCACCTCATTGTTTCTCATATTTTGCAGGTTGAACGAGTCACGTGACACGTTCCAATTTCCGGTCACGTGAGAAATCAGAGCTTCCGAGGCAGCATCCGAGATAGTTTCCTCAACAGAATCACTGGCTGAACCGTCCAGAATTTTGAGCCTGTTTCACACTGAATGCGTTGCGCATTGCGTCCCCGATATGCGTTTTGCGCCTTGCGTCTCTCCATTTTCATCAGTGCGCGTCGCTTGACACGTGGAGCGCGGGCGACGCAGCGTCTTTTGACTCGCACAAGGGAGGTTCCGCAAATTGAAAACGTAGCCGTACGCGTGAACGAAGACGTAGAAAATCACCCTGTGGGACCCACTACACCAGACTTCTGAAGTCCAAAGCAACAAAAGGATACAAAAATTTACCAGATGTGTTTGCTTTCTTTTTGCCTTGTTTTGGCCCTTAAAATTTTTTGCAAATCAGTACAAAATTTTGTTCGGAATACGAAAGAAATTGTGGTATCCAAGGTGTACTGGGTCCTACAGGGTCAGACCATGTCTGTTCTCGCGTACGTCTACGTTTTCAATTTGGGGAACCTCCCTACAGAGACGCCGTGACGTAATGAGTGCGGGACAGGCCTAAATCAGTCCTGACGTACTGTAAATTACTTTTGTTTCACAGACGAATTGGTTTTACTACTCTGTTGCTTTTTTTGGGGCTCAGTTGTGGTTTTGAAGCTTCGGATGATAAGACAAAAGGACTTTTCCCGCCATTTATGCTCAGTCTGGCACAGTTCACCAAATTGGTTCACGGTGGACAAACCGCACGGACGGATGGACGTTCGAATTTTCCGCCTTACATTTCGGAAAATTGTGTCCGGCAGACAGACACTTTTTATCGGAAACCGGAGGGAATTTATCGCGCGTCTGTTTTGTTCCGGAAATCCCGCGTGTTTGTGTGTTTGACACCGTTTGTCCTCGGTTTCAGTTTGTTTCTGTGTTGTGAGACAGTGGAATCGTTTTCACCGTTTTGAGACGAATGGGTGCGTCTTTTCTTGTCTCGTCCGGAATCTGGCCCGGGACGGGATATGGATGGAAACGAGTTGCGCGTGTCCCAACAAACACCCCTTGTTATGCTTTCAGAGCAGAATGTTTCGTTTTTCTCACAATTTTAGACGAACCAAACCTCACGTTCGCTTTGCGCATGCGCGAGCGAGCCCAAAATCTCAAATGAACTTGGTGGGGGGGGGGGGTTAAACAGAGGAAAAGAACACACCGGTAATAGTTCACCAAGGATCACAATTCGTTTTATTTGTTTGCAAATGTCTCGCCAAATCATTTGAATGTTGTGTAATTCATTCACTCTTCAACATTGGTGTGTTTTTAGCGAATAAAGATTTTTACGTCAGAAATTGTGTTCGTCCTGTCTGTCATCCGTCTCGGTTCGATGGAGACGACGAATGCACAACCGGGTAGTGTTCGTTTCTCCTCCGCCACTGTTCGCGTCAGCTCGAGTGAAGCGTGATTTTTGTGCTGAACTCGTCTGGCGATCGCAACTCTGGTGGCGTTGCGAGAGACTTGTAACCGCTTCCATGACGCACCCAGTGGGGTTGATCTCAAAGACACCGCAGATGCAAAGAGATGAACACACGGCGCCTTTTCCCTCGTCCCTGTCACTGGGGCATCCCCACTGCCCACCACGTGATGGATGACGTCATTGGGTCTGACATGACCAGTGGCGCCTTCTGGTGGCTGAAGACGGATGATCGCAGCACTAGGACAACAGATCCCACTTGATGACGTAGAAACGCTTCTTGGCTGTCAAAGCAAAGATCAGATGACGGTTTTGACACGGTAGCCGACAGGCAAAAATTCAGGTTGGAGACTTCCAGCGAAACATCCAAATTTTGATCAAGATTACAAGCGCTGAGGAAAACCAGCCCCACAATGAAACAAATTTGAACAATCAGATGTCATTGATGTCAAAGCAATCAAATCCCATTCAGATGACGCGGTACGAGACGTGGCGGAACTGACCGACTCTGGGCGAAACTGACCGACTCTGGGCCAAAGTGACTGACTTTTGGCGAAAATGACCGACTCTTGGCGGAACTGACCGACTCTTGGCGGAACTGACCGACTCTGAGGAGGGTGACGCCGTTGTCGAGGACGTGTTCCCCGCGCACGAGGACGCGCGCCGGGTCCGTGACGCGACGCTGGTTCACGTAGAGTCCGCCGCTGTGGATCGACATCTGCGCCTGAGCTGCGATGGAACAGCGAGAGACATTCAAGCGTTGGGTTCTCTTCTTCGGCTTGTGAAGCAGCAGCCATTGAATTGCACAGAATATAATCACCAACCCCTGGATCCCACTGAGCACATAAAGTGTGATAAACGAATGCACTCTTCGAGTTTTTTGGGGGAAAACTCCACTTTCGTGCAAGCTTTGAATGGAGTGGGTTGAACGCACGCAAAAAGTCGGAAAGCGTTACGTGCGCTACCAAATGCCTGTGCTCAAAAATGCCCTCCAATGTTTTCAGCCCTGCTGGAAAACTCGGGCGCGCACGGCACACTCGCGGGAACAGCCGGCTGCGCGGGGCACGATGGAAGAGTGCGCGCAACGAACTCACTTTTGTTTCTGTAGCACTTCGCGGCGAGGCACGCGTCCCACACGGTGGTGTCCGGGTGGAGCACGGCGCGCACCGTCGGTGCTGCCCCGACCACGTGGAACAGCTCGTCCTCGCGCATGCGCGCCAACACCTCCACGTTCTCGTGGTACAGCACGTCCGTGCAGCGCTGCGCAGACGCCAAACCCTCCTCTGGAAACCACGCGTTCAGAGATAAATCACCATGGAAACGGGGGCATGATGGATGCAGTGCTGGTCTCTTCAGTGCACGAATTTTCTGCACTCACCTCCATGCACGAGTAGGGTCAGCTGCTCTGCCAACAGCTTCTGCGCGAGCCGCGTTTGAGGCGATTTCTGCAACAAGACTCTCACGTGCAAACACAGGTCCTGGGGATGCACTGCAGTGGGACGAAGGAACTTACAACGTGTGCGCGCTTGATGTTGAAGTTGCAGATATGACTTGTGATCTATTTCTGTCATTCACCCCACCTTGTTTTGCGCTTTGTGACCCTGACTGACGTCACGTGTGACCCAGACTGACCCTCGTGTCTGACCCTGGTTGACCTCGTATGTGACCCTGATCTCATGTGTGACCCTGACCTCGGGCATGATCCTGACCTTGTGTTTGCGGACGACGTCGTCGATGTGCGTCTCTGGGAGGAAGGTGAAGAGCTTCAGGTAACGCGCGACGTCTGCGTCCTGCAGGCGCAGGAAGTACTGCAACAACAGCGACACCGTGGTGCAACAACCGCAACTACACAGGATGTACTGTGACAACCACAACAGTGAAACGGCAACAAGAAGTGACAACAAACAAATACGTGTGCGTGTGTGTGTGTGTGAGAGAGAGAGAGAGAGAGAGAGAAAGAGAGAGAGAGAGAGAGAGAGAGAGAGAGAGTGTGTGTGTGTGTGTGTATGTGTGTGATTTGGGCGCTGATCCAAAGCAAACGAATTGTCCCTCTGTCGTCTTCGAGACGACTCAGATGACCTCAGTGCGGCGTCTCTCACCTGGTAGAAGTCGAACGGCGTCGTTTTGTCCGGGTTCAGCCAGATGGCGTTGTTCTCCGACTTGCCGAGCTTCGCGCCCGTCTCGGTCGTGATCAGAGGAACAGCCAAACCTGAAACCAGCCGCCGACTGAACATTTCTCACGGCCATGATTGAAAGAAAACCTCTTGCGGAGTTGGAGGTCGGGGTGGCAAACTTGGGCCCAAAACACCACCTTCAAAGTTTTCACTGTGAAAGGTGCAAGCTGTGTCTGGTCAAAAAGGTTTGGGAGGGGGGACCAAGGGGCAAGGCGTCGTACTCAGCTGGAATCCGTAAGAGATGTTTCTTCACTGAATTGCCTGAGGGTGGTGAGCGGAACATCACACCTTCTGGCAGAAGCACCAGTCACACGCAGGAAAAGTCACATTCCGCGGGAGCGACAGTGCGACCTCGATTTCAGACCACGACGAAATGACGTCAATGTCGAAGCCGTGTCGTTGTTGTGACGCTATGAACGCAGCGTCGCGGCGTCTTACCGAACGCGGGTTGCTGGGTAACGCGGGAGATGAGGGTGTGGCCGTGCATGATGTTTCCCATCTGGTCAACTCCACCGATCTGATGAAATAACAAGTGAAAAAGACATATTATTTACGCTCCAGGACGACGACCACAACTGCAAGGAGTAGGGGTCGTAGGAAGCCAGCCCTTGGAGCTTACACCTGGTCCACAAAAATGTCTCAGTCCTCAGTGGATCGGGGTGGGGTCCCAAGGTTGGCGAGACTCAGACCCCACCACGGGGGTTTCCGTGCGGACATATTGGCATGTTGTTTTCTGAATCCAGACACAGTGCGGACGCTTTGACATGTCAGCGTGTGCAAAATTTCCCATTTTACATCGTTGGCGTCACCCCTGGGCGTTGCCCTCCCCTGCTGAACTCTGAATCGATCCCGTTTGATGCTGTACCTCACCTGGACGAGGCAGTTCTGGGTTCTGTGGAGGTGCAGCCAATCGTAGGCCTGGAAACACTGGTAGGAGAACTCAGCCAATCCCATCCCGCCTCCATCCTGAGACAACCGCTCCTCCACGCTGAAACAACCAATCAAAGCCTGCACAATTCCACACACCACAACCACGCATGCGCAAGATGGGCTCGGAGTTCACGTTCCAAGAACACTCTCAGTACCAGAATACGGAGGCAAGTGCTGGGGCAAGTTTTCCACCACTTACACGTTGATGAAAGTAAAACAACGGAACTTTAGTGCCCCAGCGTACCCTGAAGTTTTGTGCAGAGTACGTACCCGGCATTCCCCGCACACAGGCCCCATGGATCTGCCATACCTGGACGCTAGATCCCCCTCCGGGCCCATACCCCTGCATCCGCTGGAAACTGAACCCCGTGGGAGGGTCCCTCGACGTCTCGAGCGTGCACCAGCTTCTCCAGGCCCTCTGGATCAACTTGAGACAGGCGTGCGTGGGCGCTGGGTGCCTGCACACCTTCAGCCCCCTCCGCCCTCCAGGCCCCTGCACCCATGCCCCGCCGGAGATGGTTTTGGGTGGGTACCTGGAAGTCTTGAGCATGTAGCCGATGCGGAACCATCGCCCGACGGACGAGAAGAAATCCAGCACCGACATCTTCTCGTAGAATAACTTGTTGTTCATGATCCTGCAACAAAATATACCAGCCAATTGGAACACGCTATTTTTGATGCGCAATTTTTGTGACACTCGCGACGCAAAATTCCGACAATGTGCGCCAGCATGACTGAACGCAATGCCGAATTTTTATCTCCACTTCGCTTTTCGTTTCTTGCAGACCTGACAATGCTGAAAATCACACAAATAAGTTTTGAGCTTCGCACTGGCCGCGCTCTGCGTTCCATCCCTGTACGAGGCACTGCCTGATCACGTGAGACGCAGCGGCCGCCGACGCGCACTTGAACGCAGCGCATGCCGCACCCAGCGTGAACCCGACGCACCTCTCAGGGAGAAGGTTCATGTCGGGGCGGGTGAAGAGCGCGTGGTGGTTGTCGAAGATCCGCTGGAGGGAGTGCGCGATGCTGTCAGCGTTCTGCTCCGCCGTCTCCTCGTCCAGCGGGGGGCGCTCCTTGACGCGTCCGCTCGGGTCCCCGATCCGCGCAGTGGCGCCGCCTACCTGCGGAAAGACGCGGGAAGTTTGTGTTGATTCGCGTTGCGTGGTGGACTGGGTGCTTGTTCACAAGTGAACAAGAACTCACAACGGTCTGGTGCCCTACCTACTCTTTCCGCCAGAGCTTGGTGTTGTACAAGCCCCGCCCTTACCCGCCCCGCCCCGCCCAACTCACCAGCACTGTAACCTGGTGCCCGCCCCGCCCCCTACTCACTGGAGCTGTAACCTGGTACCCGCCCTACTCAACAGCGCTACAACCTGGCACCTGCCATACTGGTGCCAACTCACCAGCGCGATAACCTGGTGCCCGCCCCGCTGGCAGTGCAGCAGCGCCATAACGACGAGCAGGTTCCCCACGTGGAGACTGTCGGCCGTCGGGTCGAAGCCGCTGTAGACGCCCTGAGGGCTGCGCCCCAGCTCTTTGAGCAGCTCGTCCTCACTGGAAAAGACACGCGACGAGCGGTGTGCAGGGAATGCGAGGATTACAAAGCAAACTGACTCAAAGAAGGAACAAAGTCTGAGCAACCAAGTCGGGCCATAAGTGCCAGTTCATTACAAGCTTCAGCAAGTGAGTTAGTGCATCCAGGTGTGTGTGTGTGTGTGTGTGTGAGAGAGAGAGACAGACAGAGAGAGAGAGAGAGAGAGAGAGAGTGAGACAGACAGACAGACAGACAGACGCACGCACGCACGCACGCACGCACGCACGCACGCACGCACGCACGCACCGGCCTTCCGGGAACACCCTCTCGAGGATTCCCCGGTCGCGCAGCCTCAGCACGTTGCGGGAGCCGCTCATGTAGGCGACGCGTCGGGAGCTGAGGAGCCGACCGACCGCCGCGCAGCGCGCGTACGTCCAGCTCGGCCACCTGCCAACGAGCAACACAATGCTGTGTAGTGATATCACAAACACGTTGGTTGGTATCTCAGGAGAGACTGTCCCCGAGGGCGGGAACCTCCGTATTTATTGTGTACAGTGGTGACATCTGGTGGTGGTGGTTCTAATATTTGAGGCTGGTGTGTCACACCACCCTCCTCCCCTACCAGGGGGCACTGGCCTCTACAGATAATTTTAATTATTCTGAATATTTTTACAATAATTAACAAGAGAAGCAGTGCTAAGGCAACTGCGGGTGTGATGTCCCCCTTTGACCTTCAGGATTTAGCCATTTGCATCTGGTTGCTAGG